>WNFL01161360.1_pt1 | contig 11798 bp, 9 predicted proteins | sample 5400361 | NCBI WGS metagenome assembly WNFL01 (sample SAMN13153351, study PRJNA577476) | soil metagenome | isolation source: 40 cm soil on Douglas fir-dominated hillslope | place: USA:California | collected 2013-09-17
CGGAGCTCGCCGCGCCCTACCGGCCCTTCCCGCAGGTGCTGCTCAACGTCGCGGTGCGCAGCAAGCCGGCGCTCTCGAGCGTCGCGGGCCTGGCCAGCGCCTGCGCGCGGGTCGAGGCCGAGCTGGGCGAGGACGGGCGCGTCCTGCTGCGCTACTCGGGCACCGAGGCGCTCGCCCGGGTCATGGTCGAAGGACCCGATTTGGACAGGATCCGCGCCCAAGCCAAGGAACTTGCAAGCGTGATCGCAGCCGAGATCGGCAGCCCCTCCGGGCCATGAGGCTGGAAGTCGCGATCGAGAGCTCCTCGCGCTCGGCCAGCGTGGCCGCGCGCGCGGAAGGGCGCATCCTCCAGGCGGAGCTCTCGTCGACCCGCGCGCACGCGAGCGACCTCCTGCCGGCCCTCGACGGGCTCGTGCGCGCGCTCGGCCGGGCGCCGCGCGAGATCGAGGCGGTCTACGTCGGCCTCGGCCCGGGCAGCTACACCGGCCTGCGCGTGGGGATCGCGACCGCGCTCGGGCTGGTGCGCTCGACCGGGGCGGCGCTGGTCGGTCTGTGCTCGTTCGAAGTGCTGCTCTGGGAGCGCCTGCGGCCCGGCGAGACCGGCGGCGTGCTGCTCGATGGCCGCAGCGGCGGCTACTACCACGCCCGCTACGCGCGCCTCCCGGAGGGACTCGAGCCGCTGCTCGCGCCGGCGATCCTGCCGGAAGCGGAGGCGCGCGCGCGCGCGGCCGGCGACGGACGGTGCTTCGGCGCGGACGATCCGCCGCGGGCACGCGCGCTGCTCGAGCTCGGAGCCGCTCGGCTCGCGCGCGCGGGTCCGATGCGACCCGCGGACGTCCAGCCGCTCTACCTGCGCCCCTTCCAGGCCACGACGCGTGCCCGCTGAGGCGCCTTCCGCCCTCTCGATCCGCCCGCGCGCGACCGCTATGTTGCGGAGGTGGAAGCCTACCGGGTCAAAGCGGAGATCGACCTCGACGCGCTCCAACACAACCTGCGTGTGATCCGCCAGCGCGCCGGCCCGGGCGTGCGCGTGATGCTGGTGGTCAAGGCCGACGCCTACGGCCACGGCGCGCGTGCGATCGCGAACCACGCGCTGCGCTGCGGGATCGAGTCGCTGGGCGTGGGCACCTCGGGCGAGGCGCTCGAGCTGCGCGGCGACGGGATCCGCGCGCCGATCCTCGTCCTGGGCACGATCATCGACGACGAGGAGCGCGACTGCCTGCGCCATCGAGTCCAGATCGCGCTGCACTCGACGGACCGCCGCGCGCGGATCCAGGAGCTCGCCAGCGAGCTCGGCCTGCGCGCGCAGGTGCACCTCAACGTCGACACCGGCATGGGGCGCCTGGGTGTGCTGCCCGGGCGCGCGCTGGACCTCTTGCGCGAGATCCGCGGCTCCTCGAACCTCGACCTGTGCGGCGTGATGACCCACGTCAGCGCCGCCGAGGGCGCGCTCGCCGACAGCACGCGCGAGCAGGCGCGCAGCTTCGAGGCCGTGCTGCGCCAGGCGCGCGCGGAGCGGCTCCTGCGCGGCTCGATCCACATGGCCAACTCCGCGGCGCTTTTCACCAGCCTGCGGCCGCTCTACGACACGGTGCGACCGGGCATCAGCGCCTACGGCATCCTCAACCCGGACCTGCCCGGCTCGGGCGAGCTGAAACCGGTGCTCTCGCTGCGCACGCAGGTCGTGTTCCTCAAGGACGTGCCCGCCGGCACGCCGATCGGATACTCGTCCACCTGGCGCGCGGAGCGGCCCACGCGCATCGCCACGCTGCCGGTCGGCTACCACGACGGCGTGCCCTGGCGCCTGTCGAACTGCGGCGAGGTGCTCGTGCGCGGACGCCGCGCGCCGATCGTCGGACGCGTGACGATGGACTACATCACGATCGACGTCGGGCACATCCCCGGCGCCGCCGTGGGCGACACCGCCACGCTGATCGGCAGCGACGGGCACGAGACGATCACGGTCGAGGAGGTCGCCCAGAAAGCCGGCACGATCGCCTACGAGGTCACCTGCTCGGTCGGCCGGCGCGTCCAGCGCCTGTACCTGGGCGGCGAAAACCTGGAGCTCGCCTCGCAGCGCGCACCGGAAGTGCGTACGCCTCCGCCGCCCGCGCGCCGTCCGCTCTCGCGCGAGGCAGGCCGGGAGCTCCCCGGCGGCTAGCCGCGCATGCCCGCGATCGCCCGATTCAGAAACCGCTTCCTGCGCAAGCTGGTGCTCGGCGCCGGGTGGATCGCGTTCGTCCTGGTGCTGCTGCTGACTGCGTTCGAGCGCAGCGGGTTGCTGGCCGACATGCTGCGCAAGGAGCTGCGCGGTCACCTGGGCGCGCTGCCGCTGGAGCTCGAGGGCGCGCAGCTCGCCTGGTTCGACACGCGGATCGACCTCGTCGGCCTGCGCATCGGCGAGGGCGAGGGCTCGGTGCAGGTCGACAGGCTCGAGGTCCACTGGGGCCTCGGCCTGCAGGAAGGCCTGGGGATCCGCGGCCTGGTGCTGCGCGGCGGCCGTGCGCGCATCACTCCCGACTTCGTGCGCGCGCTGGAGACGCGCGTCGGCGACCAGCCGGCCACCCCCACCGGCTTCACGCTCCCGCCGCTGGTCGTGCGCGACATGAAGGTCGAGGTGCTGAGCGAGCGCTGGCAGGGCTTCGGCCTGGGCTCGGTCGACCTGCGCGCGCAGAGCCAGGGCGGCGGCATCGAGGCCGAGGGCGCGTTGCACCTCAACGTCGGCGAGGTCTACCTGCACGGAACGCTCGGGGCCGACCGCCAGCTGCGGCTCGAGACGCTCGCCACGGGCCTGCCGGTGAGCAAGGCCTACCTGCCCGAGCAGGCGCACGACTTCCAGCCGCAGGGCAGCCTCGCGCTCGAAGGCCACGTCGGCGCCGACCTGCGGCCCGAGGGACGCGCCAGCGGAACGCTGAGGCTCTCGCTCAGCGAGGGCAGCCTGTACGTCGCGCACGGGACGCAGCGCGTCGACCACCTCGCGCTCGAGTTCGACGGCCACGTCGAGACCGAGGATGTGGGCATGGCGCTCGATCCGGGAGCCTGGGAGTGCGCGCTCAAGGCGAGCGGGACCTGGGAGCAGCACAGGTTCGAGGGCTGGGGCTTCCTCGGCCCGGCGCTGGCCGCCGGCGCGCGCGCGCGCGGCTTCGTGCACCTGCCCGCGCTGCCGCTCGACGGCAGCATCGTCGAGCTGATCGCGACCGAGCCGCTGGAACGCGCCAAGCTCGAGGCGCGCTGGAAGGCGTTCACGCCGCGCGGCGAAGTCGAGCTCTGGGCGAGCTTCGAGCTGCCCGAGCCGCCGCCGGGTGTGCCGGCCGCGCTCGCCGACCTGCGCCTGTGCGCCGAGGCGCGCATGGACGGCAAGGCCGGCCTCTCCTACCAGGGCTGGCCGCAGGAGAACGGCCAGCGCGACGCGGGCTTCCCGCTGCCGCTCGAGGAGCTGCACGGCGCGGTGGTGTTCGCTCGCGACCCGAAAGCCAAGCGTGCGAACCTGCTCGGCCTGGTCGACCTCTCGGGCAACTCCGTCTGCGGACCGCTCCGGGCCCAGGGCCTGGTGCACTCGCACGCCAGCGACGATCCGCCGCTGATGCCGGGCTACAACTCGAGCGAGTTCGAACTGCACTTCCAGGCCGCGAAGCTGCTCCACAATGCAGCCTTCGAGGAGGCGCTCGCGGGCCTGGGCCGGGCCGTGCCGGCCGAGAGCACCTGGCGGCCGTACCAGCCGCAGGGCGGGACGGTGGGCATCGAGCTGCGGCTCTCGCGCAAGGTCGACATGCAGTTCGCAGCCTGCGACCTCTTGCTCGCACTCGAGGGCCTGGGGCTGCGCTGGGACGACCTGCCCGTGCGGCTCTCCGCAGCGCACGGTGAACTGCGCTTCCGCTCCGACGGCAAGGGCGAGCGCGGCCTCGCCGCGCGTTTCGACGCGCAGCTGCCGTCCCGGGACGCGCTGCTGGGTGTGCAGCTGCGCTACCAGACCGCTCCCTGGGAGCCCCAGGGCCCGGAGGGCAAGACGCTCGACCAGCTCTCGTGCGTCGAGGCGCAGGTCACGGGACTGTCGCTCACCGGCGACGAGAAACAGGTGCTGGTCAAGGCCTACCCCGACCTGGACACGGCGCTCGAGCGCATGTCGCCCCGGGGCTTCGCGGACATCGAGCTCGAGCGCGTGCAGTCCGGCGCGCGCGCGCCCGCGCGCTGGCGCGGCGAGCTCACGCCGCGCGACGTGCTCCTGCAGCCGCAGAACTTCCGGGTCAACACGTCCAAGGTGCGCGGGCGCGTGATCCTAGTCTCGCCGGGCATCGACCAGATGGCCTTCGCCGGTCGCCTGCCGGGAACCTACGTGGACCTGTGGGCCGCCGGCATCCACCCCGACGACAAGAACGTGCGCGGCGCGCTGGGCGAGGGCGCGAACAAGTTCGACCTGAGCGGCTTCGGCCTGCTCGGCCCGCTGGACCTGTCCGGGCGGATCCTGCTCGCGGCCGCGCAGGCGGAGGGCTTCGGCCTGGAGGCGCAGATCTTCCTGCGCGACAACACCTTCCGCACCGAACCGCACCCGCTGGTGCTCAAGGACATGCGCGGGCGCCTCGAGCTCAAGGAGGGCGTGCTGCGCGGCCCGGAGCTGCACGCGGTCCTCGGGCGCACCGCGGTCGTGCTGCGGAACCTGGAGTTCAGGACGCCCGGCGAGCGCTTCGAGCTCGGACTGGAGCTCGAATCGCGCGGCCTGCCGCTCGACCGCGAGCACCTCGCGGGCTTCGTCGACGAGAAGACGCTGGCCGCACTGCTCGACGACATGCACCTCGAGGGCCCACGGGCGCGTCGAGATCCAGGGCCAGTCGACCAGCGACAGCCAGTTCGTGTTCCAGGGCGACGTCCTGCTGCAGGACACCTCGATCCAGCTCGGACTGCCCTGGGTCATCCGCTCCGCGCGGGCCTCGATCGACCGGCTGCTGCTCGAGGGCGGACGGCTGCGCGCGATGGCGCGCGTGCACGACCTCGAAGGCACGCTGGCCGGTCGTGCGCTGTCGCAGGGCAACATGCTGCTGACCTACATCGAGCCGCAGCTCTCGATCGAGGCCCTGGCGGCGGAGCTCGAGGGCGGCAAGCTCTACTCGCTCGGTGCCGGGGCGCAGCGCAGCGGCACGGCCTTCTCGATCGGCCTCGAGCCGCCCTACGTCTTCCAGCTCGCGCTCGACCTCGTCGGCGTGGACATCGGCCGCCTGCTGCGCGGCATGTTCGACTCGGATTTCGCGGCCAAGGGCAGCCTGAACGCGCAGCTGCGGCTGCGCGGCAACACCGAGAGCGTGCTCGACGTCGAGGGCTCGGGCTCGGTCGACGTCAGCGAGTCGCGTCTGTGGTCGATCCCGGTCTTCCGCGAGCTGTTCTCGCAGATCGGGCTGAAGAGCGCGGCCATCTTCAAGCGCATGTTCGCCAACTTGCACGTTCACGCGGGCCGCCTGGAGCTGAGCGACATCGCCGTGAACAGCCAGCTCGTGACGCTGCGCGGCGAGCACGGCTGGATCGACGGCGACGGCGACATGCTCTTCGACCTCGAGCTGCGCTACGCCACCGTGGACTCGCTCGGCGCGCTCGCGCGCCTGGTCTACTGGATCCAGAACCAGCTGCTCTCGGTCTCGATCCGCGGCGACATGGCCCGGCCCTCGGTGGTGCTGAAGAACCCCTTCTCGGGTCTGTTCGGCGGCGGGAAGCACAAGCGCGCGCTGCCGCTGCCGCCCTTCACGCCGCTTCCCGCGCGCTTCTGATCCGGCGCGAATCTACACTGCGCGCATGAGCTCCCCCGAACTGTTCGCGGTCCTCATGGCCGGCGGATCCGGCACGCGCTTCTGGCCTGCGAGCCGGCGCGCGAAACCCAAGCAATTCCTGCGTCTGGCGGGAAAGCAGACCCTGATCCGCGAGACATGGGAGCGCCTCCATGGTCTCGTGCCGCCAGAACGGGTCCTGGTCGTGGCGGGCGAAGCTCACGCGGATCTCGTTCGCAAGCACCTGCCCAGGCTCCCGCCCGAGAATCTTCTGTGCGAGCCGGTCGGCCGGAACACGACACCCTGCGTCGCCTGGGCGGCGTGCGAGATCGGGCGCCGCGCACCGCGCAGTGTCCAGGCAGTCCTGCCCTCGGACCACGTGATCCGCCCTGCAGAGCGCTTCCGCGAAGTGCTGCGACTGGCCGCGCAGGCCGCGGCGGCCGAGGACGTGCTGGTCACGCTGGGCGTGCGCCCGACCTCCCCCGCCACAGGCTTCGGCTACATCGAGCGCGGCGAGCCGGCCGGCGCGGGCATCTTCCGCGTGGCGCGCTTCGTCGAGAAGCCTGAACTGGCGCGAGCCGTGGAGTTCCTGGCCAGCGGTCGCTTCCTCTGGAACGCGGGCATCTTCGTCTGGAGCACGGCCGCGATCCTGAAGGCACTGCAGCAGTTCACTCCGCAGACGCTTGCGGGGGCCCGTGCGATCGTCGAAAGCGGAGTCAGGGATTCGTACGCCAGCCTCGAAGCTCAGCCCATCGACCGCAGCGTGCTCGAGAGAGCGAACAACGTGCGAGTCGTGCCCGTGGACTTCGAGTGGAGCGACGTGGGCTCGTGGGAGGCGCTGGCCGAGTTCGGTCCAGGCCGCGCCAAGCTCGTCTCCGTGGAGAGTTCGAACTGCATCGCCTGGACCGAGAAGGACGAGGTCGTGGCGCTGCTCGGCGTGCGCGATCTCGTCGTCGTGCACGCGGGCAAGGTCACGCTCGTCTGCCCGCGCGAACGCGCCCAGGACGTGCGCGCGCTGGTGGCGGCGATGGAGCAGCGCGACAAGCGCTTCGTCTGAGCGCATGGCAGCGGCAGGCGGCGCGCTGGCGATCGACCACGGCACGAAGCGCACCGGCTTCGCCTACGCGGACGCGCTGCGCATCAGCCTCAACGCGCTCGAGCCCTTCCACGGGCCGGGCGATGCGCCGGCGCTGCTCGAGCACCTCGCGCGCCTGTGCGCCGAGCGCAGCGTCGCCACGTTCGTCGTCGGAATGCCTTTCAACATGGACGGCAGCGAGGGCCCGCGCGCGGCCGAGGTGCGGGCCTTCGGCGAGCGCCTGCGCGCGCGCTTCCCGCGCGTGGCGCTCGAGTTCGTCGACGAGCGCCTTTCGACCAAGGAGGCCGAGGAGCTCCTGCGCGAGAGCGGCCTGCACGGCGAGAAGGCGCGCGCCCTGCGCGACAGCTTCAGCGCGCTGGTGGTGCTGCGCGACTGGGTCTCGACCCAGAAACCCGGCTGAGCTGCTTTCTGCGAGAATCCTGAGGTCGATCGCCCGCCCGCGGCATCGGATCGCCGAGAGATGCGCGCCAGCCCCCACGAGCTCGAGGAACTGCTCGCCCACGGTCCGTGGGTGCGCGCGCTGGCGCGCAGCCTGGTGCGCGACCCCGCGCGGGCCGAGGACCTCGTGCAGCAGGCCTGGGTGCGGGCGCTGGAGCGGCCGCCCGGACAGCAGGGCTCGTTGCGCCGCTGGTTCGCCGCGGTGTTGCGCAACCTCGCCCGCCAGGAGCACCGCAGCGCGGTGCGGCGCGCCGCCCGCGAGCAGTTCGCCGGCGCGCGCGGCCCGGGAGCGCCGGCCGACGAGCTGAACGCCACGCTCGAGCTCTCGCAGCTCCTGGCCAAGGCGGTCGCCGCGCTCGAGGAGCCCTACCGCAGCGCGATCTTCCGCCGCTACTACGAGGGACTCGCACCGCGGCACATCGCCGAGCTCGAGGGAGTCCCGCTCAAGACGCTGAAGACCAGGCTCGCGCGCGGACTCGAGAAACTGCGCGAGCGGCTCGACCGCGAGCACGAGGGCGACCGCGGCGCCTGGGTCGCGGCCTGCCTGCCGCTCGTGCGCATGCCGAAGTCGGCGCTCCTGCTGGGAGGAATCGTGATGAACATCAAGCTCGCCTGCGTCGCCGCGGGAATCCTGCTCGTCGGGGCCTGGGCCGTGCTGCACGGCCGCGGAGCGGGACTGCCCGACCTGCCCGATGGCGCGGGCGGCCGCGGCGCCCCGCTCGCGGCGGCCCTGGATGCGGGCATGGACCCCCCCGCTGGAGCGCGCAGCGACGCGCGCGAGACCCGCGGCCGCGCATCGATCTCGCGGGGCGCGTCGTCGACCCGCACGGACTGCCGCTCGCGGGCGTGCGCCTCTACCTCGTCACGCCGGAACAGGCGCTCGAGTCGCGCCAGCCCCGCGCGAGCAGCGCCGCCCGCGAGCCGGTGGCCAGCAGCGACGCGGGCGGGCGCTTCTCGATCCAGCCGCGCGTCGCACAGAACGTGCTGCTGGGCGAACGCGCGGGTCTCGTGACGCTGCTCGCCTGCGACACGTGGAGCACCGACGGGTCGAAGGAGCTGCTGGTGGTGATGGCGCCGCTGACCGACGTCGCGGGCGTCGTCGTCGATGCCGAGGGACGGCCGATCGACGGCGCCGAGGTGCGCGTCGTCGCCGGCGAGGGCGTGCGCAGCGCGCTCGGAGTGCCTTCCGACACGGCGGTCGAGGTGCCCTGGAGGACGCGCAGCGACGCCGCGGGACGCTTCACGCTCGACGGCGTACCCGGTGTCCGAGAGGCACAGTTGTGTGCCTCGCATCCGCGCCATGCGGACGGATCCATCTCGCTGCCGGAGAGCGTGCGCCGCGATCTGCGCATCGTCCTCGCCGGGCGCGAGGTGAAGCTGCTCGCGGGCGAGGTGCGCGACACCCACGGGCTGGCCGTGCCGGACGCGCTGGTCGGGATGGGACAGCTCTCGACGCGCAGCGACCCCAATGGACACTTCGAGATCGAACTCGACCCGCTCTTCCCGGGCATGCAGCAGCGCTCGCACTCGAAGGTCCTCGGCGCCGTCAAGCCCGGGCGCCTGCCCGCGCGCATGAGCGAGCCCGAGCAAGGCTGGCCGGAATCCGTGACGCTCGTGCTCGGCGCAGAGCCGCTCTCGATCCGCGGCCAGCTGCTCGACGCCCAGGGCAAGCCTGCGATCGGAATCGAGGTGCGCCTCGTCAACGAGCACATCCTCGGCATGGTCGCCGGCAGTGTCGGCCAGTTCTTCTACCCGCGCACGCTCGAAGGGCTCGCGCGCGGCAGCGACGAGCTGGAGACGCCCGCGTCCAGCGACCGCACGGGTACTTTCGTGCTGCGCGGCCTGCTCGACGAGGAGTACGTGCTGCGCGCCTTCGATCCGCAGACGCTGCGCATGGTCGAGAGCGGGCCAGTGCGCGCCGGCAGCCAGGGCTGCTCTCGCTGCGCGGGGATCCGCTGGCGGACGTGATGCTCGTGCCCTCGCGCCCGGCCTCCGGTCCGCTGCGGCCGCAGCTCTCGGGAGAGATGCAGCACACCGACGCGCAAGGCCGCTTCGACTTCGGTGTGATCGCGACCGAGGGCCTCGAGTTCCAGGTCATGGGGGCCGGGCTGCAGACGCTGGTCGGCTGGAAAGCGCCCGCGGGGGCCAGGTACGCGGAGCTCGAGCTGCGCGTGGCTCGGCGCTGCCAGCTGCAGGTCGACCTCGCCGAGCGGATCGCGCTTGCAGACTCGCTCGTCGTGCTCGACGAGCGCGCCCAGAAGCTCGAACTGTGGATCGATGTGCGCGGCGTGAGCTCCTTCGAGTTCGCGCAGCCGATCCGCGAGGGCAAGTCGGACGTGTTGCTCGTGGCCGAGAACGCCGCTTTCGTGGTGCTGTCGAAGGGGGGCGAGGAAGTGCAACGCCAGCCCCTGCACCTGAAGCCGGAGGGCCTGGAAACGATCCGCTTCTAGCGCCGATTTCTGCAAGAATCCTGCGGTCGTTCCGTGCAGCGCTGCACTGGATCGATCGAAGATGCGGACGACCTCCGAGGAGCTCGAGCAACTGCTGGCCCACGGCCCCTGGGTGCGTGCCCTGGCGCGCAGTCTCGTGCGCGACCCGTCCCGGGCGGAGGACCTCGTGCAGCAGGCCTGGGTCGCGGCGCTCGAGCGCCCGCCCGCACGCTCGCACGCGCTGCGCCGCTGGTTCGCGGCCGTGCTGCGCAACCTGGCTCGAGCGGATCAGCGCGCCGAGCAGAATCGCGCCGCGCGCGAGCGCGCTGCAGGCCTGCGCGGACCCGAGGCCCCGGCCGACGAGTTGAGCGCCACGCTGGAGCTCTCGCGCGCGCTGGCGCTGGCCGTCGAGAAGCTCGAGGAGCCCTGCCGCAGCGCGATCTTCCGGCGCTACTACGAGGGCCTCGCACCGCGGCGCATCGCCGAACTCGATGGGCTGCCTTTGAAGACCGTCAAGTCCCGGCTCGCGCGCGGCCTCGAGCAGCTGCGCGAGCGGCTCGACCGCGAACACCACGGCCAGCGCGGCGCGTGGATCGCCGCTTGCGCGCCGCTCGTGCGCGGGTCCGCCGCGCCGCTGGCATTGGGAGGGATCGTGATGAACGTGAAGATCGCTTGTGCCCTCGCCGGGCTGGTCCTCGTGGGCGCCTGGGCCGTCATGCGTGCGAGCCAGCCCGAGCTGCCGCTGAAGAGCGTGTCACTCGAGCGCGAGGCGGCACGCGAGCCTGCCCCGCTCGACTCGCCCGTGCACTCGACGGAGAGCACGCCCGAGGCTGCCCGCGCGAGCGCGCTGCCGAAGCCTGAACCGGCGCCTGCTCCCGCGGCGGACGCGAACGCCACGGCGCGCGAGCTCCCGGGTCGAGTGGTCGACCCGAACGGGATCGGCGTCGCGGACGTGCGCCTGTTCTGCGTGAGCCCCGCGCAAGCCGAGGCTGCGCGCCGACCCGGCACGAGCACGAGCGCGTACGCGACGCGCTGCACCAGCGGCCCCGACGGCCGGTTCAAGCTGCAGCCGCCCGCGGAGGGCGGTGTGCTGCTGGGCGAGCGCCCGGGCTTCGTCACGCTCCTGGGGACCGACGTCTGGAGCGGAGGAGCGCAAAAGGAGCTCCTGCTGGTCGTCGCGCCGAGCATCGACATCGCGGGTGTGGTCGTCGACGAGCGGGGCCGGCCGATCGCCGGCGCGGGCGCGCGCATCACCAGCGGAACACGCGTCCGTCGCGATCTCGGGCGCGCGTCCGACACCGCCATCGAGATCCCCTGGACTGCGCACTGCGACGAGCAGGGTCATTTCGCCTTCGAGGCGGCTCCGGGCATCCCCGGCGCGGAGCTGCTGGCCTTCCACCCGCGCTTCACGGCCCATTCGATTCCCATGCCCGAGCTCGCGCGCGGCGACCTGCGCATCGTGCTCGCGGCACGCGAATCGACGGTGGTCGCGGGCGAGGTGGTCGAGCCGGGCGGCCTGCCCGTGGCTGACGCGCTGGTCGGGATGGGACAGCTGGCGACGCGCACCGATGCCAACGGGCGCTTCGAGCTGGAACTGAAGCAGGAGTTCGTGAGCGAGAGCGGCAGCTCGTACCGGCCGACACAGGCCAAGCTCCTGTCCGCGATCGAGCCCGGCCGGTTGCCGGCGCGCATGGAGGAACCGCCCGGGGGCTGGCCGGGCTTCGTGACGCTGGTGATCGGGGGCGAACCGCTCACGATCCGCGGCAAGGTGCTCGACCCGCAAGGCAAGGCGCTGGCCGGAATCGCCGTGCGCGCCACGAACGAGCACCACTTCGGGATCGTGCCCACCAAGGTCGGCAACACGGCCTGGGCCTGCACGCTCGAGGACCTCGCCCGCGGCGGCGACTCCCCCCAGACATCCGTGCGCACCGACAGCGCAGGCGAGTTCGAGTTGCGCGGGCTGCTCGACGAGGAGTACCGGCTGCTGGCCTTCGAGCCGAGCACGCTGCGCATCGCCCGGAGCGAGCCCGTCCGCGCCGGCCGCCGGGGTGTCGAGCTGCGCTTCGCGCCGCTCGCGGGCGTCGA
>WNFL01427234.1_pt2 | contig 11796 bp, 10 predicted proteins | sample 5400361 | NCBI WGS metagenome assembly WNFL01 (sample SAMN13153351, study PRJNA577476) | soil metagenome | isolation source: 40 cm soil on Douglas fir-dominated hillslope | place: USA:California | collected 2013-09-17
GTGACCGAGTCGCGGTCGTTGAAGAAAAACGGGCTTGCGGCGCCGTTCGTGTCGGCCATCACCGCGACCGGGGCGCCCCAGGTTGCACCGCCGTCCGCCGAGCGCGAGACCAACACTGCGCTCAAGCCCCCCGGAGCCAGGAAGCCGGTGGCCGAGAAGGCCAGCGCGCTCGCATACAGGACCCCGCTGCCGCCAAAGGTCACCCAGGGATCGGAGGCGCGGTCATAGCCAGCGCCCGGCCCCGTCCCAGCCGCGCACTTGGAAAAGCCAAGGGCCTGGGCGGCACTCCAGGTCGCACCACTGTCGCCGGAATGTGCGGTCAGAATTCCACGGGCACCCAGGCCGGTCCATCGATCCTGCTGCCAAACGCCGACTGCCCCGCCAGGGATCGCTGCGATCTGCGGCTGAATCGCCGATCCGAGCGTGAACGATTCGCCGATCGCCGCCGTGTTACCGCAGCTGGCAGAAAACGGGCTCGTGCCAGAGACCTGCACCGACACCGGGGAGGGAGCGGGCGGTGTCATGGGGCTGTTGTATCCGCCTCCACAGCCCGCCAGCACCCCGCCAAGGATTGCCGGCACGACCAATGCCGACACTCGAAGCGAGGTCGGGCTCATCGTGAATAAGCGAGCAAGGTTCATCTGAACAGGGAAAAGGAGAGGTCGCCGACACCGACCCAATGCGCGATTCTGGCACCACTTCACCGCTGGCCGCGGCCCCGATTGGCGGCATGCCGCCCGTCGTCCGAACGGATTCGGGTGAACTACGGAGCGCCGCCCTCGCCCTGCGCCTCGGCATCGACCTGCGGAGGCAATGGACAATCGAGCGCTGCGCACAGCGTGCGCAGACAGCTGGCCGCCCTCCAGTTGGTCGACCCGTCGACGAACGCAACCGCGACACAGGCCTTGATGAATTGGGGCTTGACCAGCGGGGCCAGCAGGTTCAGGCGATGGAATGCGGCAGAGACCTTGTCCAGCCCGAGCGCCTCGCGCCCGACGGGTTCGGCCTCGATGCCTTCCAGAAGTGACGCGCCGGCCTGGTACGCGCGCGCGGGCGCCTCCGGCATCCGCACCGCGGCGAGCAGCGAAAGAACTAGCCGGACCTCGCCCGCCAGATCCCGCAGTGGTACGTATCGACCCGCGCGCGCCGGCTGCGTTCCGGCACCGAGGCGCGCTTCCAGCACCGTGTACAGAAGAAATTCGGGCAAGGTGACGCGAGCGTCCGCCGCGATCAGCCTGCGGGCCAGCGTCAGCAAGCGGTCGCGCGCGGCCGCCGGCAGCTTGCGCAGCGCGGGCATCGCCAGATCGACCAGCGGCAATCGCCAGCCCGGCGGCATTTTCGCGGCCGCGTCACGGATCGCCTCGACCTGTTTCGACGCATCCGGGCCGAACGCCTCGGCCACGATTGCCTCCTGGCGCGCCGCGATCGCCTGTTCCTGCTCGATCAGCAGACCCAGCACCAGCACTTGCGCGCCGGTTGTATCGGACAGCGCCGCCCGCAGGCCCAGCGATTCGACCCGCTCCAGCAGCTGCTCGACGAACGGACGCGAGGTCGCCTGCGGCCGCCCGATCGCGGCCGGCATCGCCGCTGCCGCGGCGGCCAGGCCCGTGACCGGGCTGGCCGCGGGCGCGGCGGTCGACCCGGACGAGGCCGCCGCAGCTGCGGCGACCGGCTGGGTCGTGAACGGCAGCGGCGGCAGCTCCGCAGCCTGCGGACCCCCGTCTGGTTCGGCCGAGACCACCAGCTCGGGGGCCGGCAGGAAGTCCATCGGGCGTCCGTAGATGCGCCGGATGCGTTCTTCCAGCGGGGGGTGGGTGGCCAGCCAGCCGTCGGCGAAGTTCAGGCGGACCGGCGCCAGGAACATGTGCGAGAGCGACTCGGCGTGCGGGTGGTCGATCTGCCCGCCGGTGCCGGCGCCCAGCCCGCCGATCTTGCGCAGCGCGCGACCGATACCCTCGTTGTTCCGCGTGAATTGAAGGCTGCTCGCGTCGGCCAGGGACTCGCGCTGGCGCGACACGCCGGCCTTGATCAGCCGGCCGAAGAACACGCCGATATAGCCGATCACGACGATCGCAAGTCCGGCCAGGAACAGCACGTTGCCGCGCTCGCGCGAGTCGCTCGAGAGCCGGACCCGATCCATGTCGGCCAGGAAGCGGCCGAACAGCGCGAGCAACAGCAGACCCTGCAGCAGACCGATCAGCTGGATGTTCAGCGTCATGTCGCCGTTCAGGATGTGGCTGAACTCGTGCCCGATCACGCCCTGCAGTTCGTCCCGCGTCAGCCGGGTCAGCGCCCCGTGCGTCACGGTCACCACCGCGTCGCGCGGGTGCAGCCCGGCCGCGAACGCGTTGATCGTGTCCTGCCGCTCCAGCACGTACACGCGCGGCGTCGGAATGCCCGAGGCGAGCGCCATCTCCTCGACCACGTTCAGCAAGCGGCGTTCCAGCTGGTCGCGCGTGGAAGGGTCGACCGGCCGGGCGCCCACCATCCGCGCAACAGCCTCGCCGCCCTCGCGCAGCTCCAGGATCTGCAGCACCGAGCCGCCGACGATCATCAGCAGCACGACGGCGGTCGTGGTCGAAATGAAATAAGGCGGCAGCGCGTCCATCCCGTAGCGCGCCCACGCGCCGTGCGGTGCGAAAACGTACAGGTACATGATGCCCAGCGCCGCGTTGACCGCGACCACGATCGCGATCACGGCCGCGACGAAGAGCCAGATAAGACGCTGGCTGGTGCGCCGCGCCTCGTGCTGCTGCTCGAAAAAGCTGGTCGCCAAGGATGCCGCGCGGCGTCAGGTCAGAACTGGACCTTGACCGCCTTGCGCTCCTCGTCGCTTTCGGTGGCTTTCAGCAGCTCGGCCGGCTGGAACGAGAACGCCCCGGCGATGAAATTCGATGGAAATTGCTGCACCGCATTGTTGTAGGTCATCACCGAATCATTGAATGCCTGGCGCGCGAACGCGATCCGGTTCTCGGTGCTGGTCAGCTCCTCGGTCAGCTGCATCATCGTCTGATTGGCCTTCAGGTCCGGATAGGCCTCGGCCACCGCGAACAGCCGCCCCAGGGCGCCGGAGAGCCCGCCTTCGGCGGCCGTCAGCTGGCGCATCGCCGCGGCGTTGGACGGATCGCTGGCTGCGGCTGTATTGGCCGTCACCGCCGAGGTGCGCGCCTTGACCACCGCTTCCAGCGTCTCGCGCTCGTGAGCGATGTATTTTTTGGCGACCTCGACCAGGTTGGGGATCAAGTCGTAACGGCGCTTCAGCTGCACGTCGATCTGTGCAAACGCGTTCTTGAATTCGTTGCGCTGAGCAACCAGCCGGTTATAGGCGGCCATCACCCAGAAAACGATCGCCGCGATCAGCGCGAAGAAAACGATCAGCCCCATTTGCCCGTCCCCCACGGTTGGTCCTTGCCTCTCCGCCTGGCGCGTCGCAAGCGCGGCGGGGCGGCGCAGAGACTACCCGCGATCAGCGGTCCGGCGCAATCGCGCGCCGGTGCCGGTCGCCCCGGGGCGGTAAATGCAAGGACGTCTACGGACGGCCTTCGTTCTTGGCGCCGCTGGGCGATGCCTCCTGGCTCTTCTTGATCGCGGCGACCTCCTGGTCGGAGATCAGATCGAACAGCTTGACCACGCGCCGCACCCCGCTGACCCGGCTGGCCGCCTTGGCCGCGGCTTCGCCTTCCGAGGGCGAGACCTTGCCCATCAGGTACACCACACCCTGCTCCACCGTCGTCGTGACCACGCCGGTCGGAACCCCCTCGGCGCCGAGCAGCGCGGTCTTCACCTTGCCGGCCAGCAATGTGTCGTCGGTGCGATCGCCCAGCGACGCGGTCTGGCCCACCGTCAGCTCATTGACCACCTGACGCACGTTCTCGACCTTCGCGGCAGCCTGCTCGGCGAGCGCGCGCATCTCGGCGGTCCGGACCTGGCCGGCCAGCAGCACCTTGCGGTTGTAGCTGGTCACGTTGATGTTCATCGCCGTCTTCGGAATCTTGTCGATCAGCGCCGCGTTCACGCGCGACTCGATGGCCTTGTCCTCCACCTGGATCCCGACCGGGCGCCGGTCGGTCGCGACCACGGTACCGCCGACCGCCGCGGCGCCAACCAGCGGCACCACGCAGCCGTCCAGCATTGCGACCCCGAGCCCTGCTGCGACGACGACCCATCCGATTGTCCGCTTCATCGAGTTTCCTCCTCGGCGCCAAAGGCGGCGCGTAGCCATTCGATCCGATCGGCTTCGGCAATCACGACATCGAACCGGCACGGTGGCCAGCGATCGCCGAAATGGACTTGCAGGTACTGCTGCGCGGCCAGCCGCAGCCGCCGGCGCTTGGTGCGATTGACGCTGGCTGCCGCCAGCCCGCGCCGCGCGCGGCTGCGCACCTCGACGAACACCAGCGTCGGTCCGTCGCGCGCGACGACGTCCAGCTCGCCGACCCGAAAGCCGACCTGTCGCGCCACGATCCGCAGACCATGCTGCCGCAGCATCGAGCAGGCCGCCTGCTCGGCCGCATCACCCTGGCTCTGGCGCGCGCTGCGCGCCGCGCGAATCCGCAACGAGCGTTCTCCGGACCATCGCCGCTGCCCCCAAGACCCGCAAACCGGCCGTTGGTTCCGGGATTGTGAATAATGCGACAGGCGGCGGGATCCGGTTGGGTGCCCGTCCCGCGGAGCGATGTGACATGGATGATCCCGATACTCCCGATCCGTGGGCTCGCCAGCCGTTGTGGACAGCCTCCGGGCTGGACCAGCAGCAGTTGCCGCGCGCATTGTATGTAGTGGCAACTCCGATCGGCAATGCGGCCGATGTTACGCTGCGCGCGCTTTGGGTACTCCGCAACGCCGATTGCATCGCGGCTGAAGATACGCGCGTGACAGCGCCGCTTCCGAAACGTTACGGCATCAGCACGCGTCTGGTTGCCCTGCACCGCCACAACGAGCGCGGCGCAACCGGGAAAATCCTGGCACGGCTGTCGCAGGGCGAACGGATCGCTTTGGTCAGCGACGCGGGAACGCCGGGGATATCCGACCCCGGCGCGGTACTGGTCAGGGCGGCGCTGTCGGCCGGCCAGCGCGTGATCCCGATACCGGGTGCGAGCGGCCTGACCGCGGCGCTGTCGGCGGCCGGGCTGCACGCGACCTCGGTGTGCCTGCTCGGGTTCCTGCCGTCACGGGTGCAGGCCAGACGTCGGCTGTTGCAGCAGGCGGCCGCGCGCAGCGAGGGCTTCGTGCTGTTCGAGGCGCCGCATCGGATCGCGCGCACTGCGAGCGAGCTGGCGGCCGTGCTGCAGCCCGATCGTCGAGTCGTGCTGGCGCGCGAACTGACCAAGCTGTTCGAGGCGGTCGTGCAGACGACGGCTGCCGATCTGCCACGCGCGGTCGGCGAGCAGCGCGAGCGCGGCGAGTTCGTGGTGATCGTCGACGCCGGAGCGCCGCCCGAACCGGATCCGGCCGCGCTGGACGAGACCAGCCGCCGCTGGTTGCAGGAGCTGTCCGGCGAGATGCCGGCGGCGCGCGCCGCGGCGATCGTTGCGAAGGTGACCGGCCTGCCGCGCGACGTCGTCTACCGCACGCTGCTGGCGCAACGGGGTTGATTGCCGTTGCGGCCTTGCGGCGCGCATCGCTTGCGGGCCGGCGCCTAGAACGGCGCGTCCGCCACGACCTGCGCGATCGCTCCGGTCAGCTTTTTGGCGTAATCGATCGGCAGGAACTCGTTCGGCCCATGCGCGTTGGACTGCGGTCCGAGCACGCCCGTGATCACGAACTGCGAGCGCGGGAATCGCTCGCCCAGCATCGAGATGAACGGGATGGCGCCGCCCTCGCCCATCCAGACCGGCTGCAGCCCGAACGCGTCCAGCGAGGCCCGCTCCAGCGCCTCCTGCAGCCAGGGCGCGGTCGGCGGCGCGTTCCAACCCGACCCGGCGCTGTCCGGATCGAATCGGACCCGGGCCCCGTAAGGCGGATCGGCTTCCAGCAGCAGCTTCATCCGCTGCGCTGCGCGGTGCGCGTCCACGGTCGGCGGAAGCCGCACGCTCAGCTTGAGCGCGGTTCCCGGCCGCAACACGTTGCCGCCCTCCTGCAGCGGCGGAAGCCCGGCGGCGCCGATCACGGACAGGGTGGACCTCCACGTGCGGTTCAGGATCGCCTCGACCGGATCGGTCGTGACCGGGCGCGCGTGCTCTCCGTCGGGGCCGTCCGGACCGTCGACCTGTCGGACCCAGGCGAACTGCTGCCAGATGCGGTCGCCCAGCACCGCGCCGGCCGTGAGCGCCTGTTCCAGGCGATCGGGCGGCACCGGCGACTGGAACACCGGGTCGCGCAGCCTTCCGGTGCGCGAGTCGTCGATCCGGTCCAGCAGCAGTCGCAGGATCCGGAACGAGGACGGAACGATGCCCGAGGCATTGCCGGAGTGCACGCCTTCGCGCAGTATGTCGACGCTCAGGACCCCACCGACCAGGCCGCGCAGCGACGTGGTGACCCACAGCCTCTCGTAGTCCCCGCAACCCGAGTCCAGCCCGATCAGCAGGCCGACCTGCCCAAAACGAGCGGCCAGGCAATCGAGGTAAGCGGGCAGGTCGAAGCTGCCGCTTTCCTCGCAGGTCTCGATCAGTCCGACACAGCGGGGACGAGGCACACCGCAGGTATCGAGCGCGGCGATCGAGGTCAGCGCGGCGTAGACGGCGTAGCCGTCGTCGGCAGCGCCCCGGCCATACAGGCGCCCGTCCTGGATCACCGGCTGCCAGGGTCCGAGCCCCGCGCGCCAGCCCGTCATCTCCGGCTGCTTGTCCAGGTGCCCGTAAAACAGCACCGTCTGATCGCCGGACTGCCCTGCGCCCGCAACGCCATCGCGGGTGGAGGGCGCATCGAAGAACAGGCACGGAGTGCGACCGTCCAGTACGACGATCTCGGCCTGCAGTCCGCGCACGGGCTGGGTCCGGACCCAGGCAAGCGCGTCGCGCGCAACGCGTTCCAGGTGACCATGAGAAGCCCAGCCGGGGTCCGGACCCCAACGGTCATCGACAAACTGGCGTGCGGTGGAGGAAAGCACGGGGTTTCGGGTCGGGCGATCGTCGGCGCAGCGAGCATAGCGCGCCTCAGGCGCACCCGAAGTGATCCGCCAGCGCCACCAGGCTAGGAACCGAAATATCGACCGGCACGCCGGCCCGCGTTTCTCCCTTGCCGCGGCCGTGTTCGTGGGGGCGCGCCACGAACGCGGTCCGCAAGCCCGCCGCGCTGGCGGCCGCCAGATCGGATGAATGCGCGGCCACCATCATCGCCTGCGCGGGCTCGCAGTCGAACGCCGCAGCCGATGAAAGGTAGACGATCGGCTTCGGTTTGTAGTCGCGCGCCAGTTCGGCGCCGACAATCGCGTCCCAGGTGAACCCGTTGCGTCGCGCCAGGTCGACCATCAGCGAAATGTTTCCGTTCGAGCACGGCGCCAGTCGAAACACCGTCCGCAGCCTTGCCAGCCCTGGAGCCACATCCGGCCAGGCATCAAGCCGGTGCCAGGCGAGGTTCAGTTCGGCCCGGGTGGATTCGTCGGTGTGATCGAGCCCGAACCGATGCAGCACCACGTCCAGGTTGCGCCGGTGCAGCGCATCGAGCCTGGTAAACGGCAGGCGCCCGCTCCGGACCGGCTCCATCGCCGGCTGATACTGGTCGCGCCATGCATCGGCGAACCCCTCCCAGTCGATCGCCAGGCCCGGGGAGGAAAGCAGGTCCCCGGCTTCGCGCGCGATCGAGCCGCGCCAATCGACCAGCGTGCCGAACACGTCGAAAAGGAGCACTCGAACGTCTTGCATCGCGCCGCCCCGGCTAATGCGCGAACAGCGTGGTCGGACGGGACAGGTAGCGCTCCAGCAGGCGCGACCAACCCAAGGCTGTCGCGCGCTGCGCCGCATCGCCGATCAGCACCCGGCTCAGGCCGGCCTGGCGCTCGATGCGCGACGAACGCAATTCGGCCGGCAGGCCCGAGGCGTCCGGCGAATTCAGCAGCAGAGCCAGGCGGTCGCGCAGCGCCTCGGCGTTCATCGCGATCTTGAAGGCCCCCAGTTGAACCGACCAGTGCGTTGCCGCCGCCGCCGATTGCGGCGGCGGATCGCCGTTGGTGCTGCGCGCAACCGGATCGGGGGCCGGCCGGTTCGGGAGCACCGTGCTGTGCGTCGACCCGGAGCCGGGCGACGGCACCGCAAAAGCGACCGCCGTCGGGGCCTCGACCTGTGGCGCCGCCGGGGCAGCCGTCACCGTGACGGGCGGCAGCGCGGTTTGCGCGATCTGCCCGGGCAGGATGCGCTCGATCTGGACTTCGCCGCTTCCGGCGCCGGCCAGTCCGAGGCGCGCAGCCGCCGCGTAGGACAGGTCGATGATCCGATCGTGCAGGAACGGTCCGCGGTCGTTGATCCGCACGATCACCGAGCGGCCGTCGCGCGTGCTGGTGACGCGCGCGTAGCTGGGGATCGGCAGTGTCGGGTGGGCCGCCGTCATCGCGAACATGTCATAGGGCTCGCCGCTGGCGGTTCGATTGCCCTGGAACTGGCGCCCGTACCACGACGCCATCCCGCGCTGGTGAAACGGCGCATTCGAGGTGTCCGGCACGTAGGTTCGGCCCAGCGCAGCGTAGGGGCGGTTGGCGTAGGGATTCAACGGCTCCTCGCGCGGGAGCGCATCGGGCGTTGCCAGCAGGCCCGGTGGAACGTGATCGGGCGGTCCGTCTTCGCGGTAAAAGCGGGTCTCCTTGGGTGCCGAGGCGCAGGCCGCCAGCACCAGCACCGCGACAGCGATCGGCAGCGCGGGCCCCGCGGCCGATCGCGCCAAGGTCACATCTGCACCAGCTTGCGGTGGCTTTGCACGCACATCAGCATTCCGCACGCCATCCCCAGCGTGACCAGGGCCGTGCCGCCATAGCTGATGAACGGCAGCGGCACGCCCACCACGGGCAGGATCCCGCTGACCATCGCCATATTCACGAACGCGAACGTGAACAGGATCATCGCGATCGCGCTGGCCAGCAGCCGGGTGAACGGCGTCGACGCCTGCAGAGCGATTGCCAGCGCGCGACCTACCAGCACCAGGAACAGCACCAGCAGCACCAGGTTGCCGATCAGCCCGAATTCCTCCGAGTAGACGGCGAAGATGAAATCGCTGGTGCGCTCGGGAATGAATTCCAGGTGCGTCTGGGTTCCCTGCATCCAGCCCTTGCCGAACATCCCGCCCGAGCCGATCGCGATCATCGCCTGCAGCGTGTGAAAGCCCTTGCCGAGCGGGTCGCTCATCGGATCGACCAGCGTCAGGATCGTGCATCAGCGTCCAGGCCACCGGCAGCAGCGCCAGCGCCCCGCCACCCATCACGCCCAGCCAGGCCCACGGCAACCCGGCGAAGAAGATCACGAAGAAGCCGGCCGCCAACACCAGCAGCGCGGTTCCGAGGTCCGGCTGGCGCGCGATCAGCGCGACCGGCACGAGCACCAGCAGGGCAGCGAGCGCGAAATCCATCCTGCGCACCGCGCCTTCGCGGCGGTCGAAGTACCAGGCCAGCACCAGCGGCACGCCCAGCTTCATGATCTCGGCCGGCTGGATCCGCATCGCCCCCAGGTCAAGCCAACGCTGCGCGCCTTTGACCGACACGCCGGCGACCAGCACGGCCGCCAGCAGCAGCAACCCGACCAGGTAAACGGGCAGCGCCAGCCGTTTCAGCATTCTCGGCGGGATCCCCGCCACCGCGAGCATCACGGCAGCGGCCAGAGCGAAATTGCGCAGCTGTTCGCTGAAGCGGCCCGGGTGGTCGTACGCGGCCGAGTACAGCGTCACCAGCCCCAGCCCGCCCAGAACGCCGAGCGCGGCCAGCAGCACCGGATCCAGTACCAGAAGACGACTGTGCAGCCAGATACCCAGGCGCTGCGGCAGCGATGGTGTGTTCATCGCCGGTTCCTCATCGGCGGCTCTTCGCGTCGGCCGGGGACGCCGCCGCGACCGGTTCGACGTGCTCTTCGGTCGGGGGCGGCGCCGCCGGCATCTTCCCGAGCAGGTAGTAGTCGAACACCTGGCGCGCGATCGGCGCAGCCGCCATCGCCCCCCAGCCGGCGTTCTCCACCAGCAGCGCGAGCGCGATCCTCGGCTTGACGTCGGGGTCGGCCGGCGCGAACGCGATGAACAGCGCATGGTCGCGATGGCGCTCGTCGATCTTGTTCTCGTTGTACTTCTCGTTCTGCGCGATGCCGACCACCTGCGCGGTGCCGGTCTTGCCCGCGGCGTGGTACGGAGCGCCGGCGAACGCCGCCCGTCCGGTTCCGTTGATGTTCACGTCCACCATCGCGTCGCGAATGAATTGCAGGTTGCGGGGACTGAGCCGGATGCGCCCGCTTTCGGACGGAACGGTCAGCCGCAGATCGCCGTTGCGGGGATCCTCGATCGCCCGCACCACATGCGGCTTCATCACGACGCCGCCGTTGGCGAGCGTGGCCGTGGCGTGCGCCAGCTGCAGCAGCGTGAAGCTGTTGTAGCCCTGGCCGATGCCGATCGAAATGGTTTCACCGCCGTACCATTTCTGGTGGAAGCGCCGCTCCTTCCACTCGGAAGACGGCAGCACACCGGCCAGCTCCCCTTCCAGGTCGATCCCGGTGAGCTGCCCGAAGCCGAACGGCTGCATGAAATCGTGGATCGCGTCGACGCCCAGATCGTTGGCCAGCACGTAGTAGTACACGTCGCTCGACACCACGATCGACCGGTGCAGATCGACGTTGCCGTAGCCGCCCTTCGGGGCGCGGCCTTCGCGGAACTCGTGGCCCGCGTACCAGAAGTAGCCGGGATCGTAGGTGACGCTGTCGGGCCGGCGCTTGCCCAGCTCGAGGGCCGCCAGCGCCAGGAACGGCTTGTAGGTCGACCCGATCGGGTAGGTGCCGCGCAGCGCGCGGTTCAGCAACGGCTTGTCTGGCGAATTGTTCAGGCCGTCCCAGCTGAGCGGATCGATGCCGTCGACGAACAGGTTCGGGTCGAAGGTCGGCTTGGAGACGAACGCCAGCACGTCGCCGCTGTCGGGCTCGATCGCGATCAGCGCACCGCGCCGATCGCCGAATGCCTTCTCGACCAGCTGCTGCAGCTTGATGTCGATCGACAGGACCAGGTTGTGGCCGGGTTCCGAGGCCGAGCGCGATAGCGTGCGCACCGGGTGTCCGCCGGCCGTGATCTCGACCTGTTCGAAGCCGGTGGTGCCGTGCAGATACTCCTCGTAGCTGGATTCGACGCCGACCTTGCCGATGTACTCGGTCCCGTTGTAATCGTTCGGGTTGGAGAACTGGTCGATGCGCTGCTCGTCGCTGGTGCTGACCCGGCCGATATAGCCCAGCACGTGCGCCGCGGTTTCGCCCAGCGGGTACTGGCGGAACAGGCGCGCGCGCAACTCCACGCCGGGAAAGCGGTACCGCTGGGCCGCAAAGCGGGCCACCTCCTCGTCGGTCAGACGGGTGCGGATCGGCACCGAGTCGAGCCGCTTGTAGTCCTCGATCAGCTTGTAAAAGCGGCGCCGGTCGCGCGGCTCGACCGGGATCACTCTGGACAGCTCGTCGATCGTCGTTTCGACGTTCCTGACCTGGTCCATCGCGATTTCGAGCGTGTAGGCCGAGTAGTTCTTCGCGATGATCGCGCCGTTGCGGTCCTTGATCAGGCCGCGGTTGGCGGTCACAGGAACCAGCGCGATCCGGTTCTGTTCGGCCTGCGCGTAAAAGTCCGCGTGCCGGATCACCTGGAGCCAGGCGAAGCGCAGCAGCAGCAGCAAAAAACCGCCCACCACGACGGTCGAGG
>WNFL01413269.1_pt1 | contig 11793 bp, 11 predicted proteins | sample 5400361 | NCBI WGS metagenome assembly WNFL01 (sample SAMN13153351, study PRJNA577476) | soil metagenome | isolation source: 40 cm soil on Douglas fir-dominated hillslope | place: USA:California | collected 2013-09-17
TTCTTTAATTATTCCTGCTAAAGACGAAGAGCAATCAATACCCGAACTTACGCAATGGATAAGCCGTGTGATGCAAACGCACGGCTTTTCATATGAAGTTATTTTTATTGATGACGGCAGTGAAGATGGCACGTGGGAGCAGATCATAAAAGCAAGTGCAGCCAATCCTTCCATCAAAGGGCTAAAATTCAATCGCAACTTTGGAAAGTCGGCCGCACTGCACATGGGCTTTAAGGCGGCACAAGGTGAAGTAGTCATTACAATGGATGCCGATTTGCAAGACAGCCCTGATGAAATTCCTGAACTCTACAAGTTGATCAAAGAGCAGAAATTTCAGTTGGTGAGCGGCTGGAAGAAAAAACGCCATGACCCAATTACAAAAACGCTGCCATCGAAATTTTTTAATGCTGTTACCAGAAGAATTTCGGGAATTAAACTTCATGATTTCAACTGCGGGCTGAAAGCATATGATTTAGAAGTAGTAAAAAACATCACCGTGTATGGTGAGATGCATCGTTACATCCCTGTATTAGCTAAGTGGGCGGGCTTTACTAAGATTACTGAGAAAGTTGTGGAGCACCACGAACGAAAATATGGTCATAGCAAGTTTGGATGGGAGCGATTTGTGCGCGGCTTCCTCGATTTGCTTACCATCACATTCGTTGGCCGCTTTGCTAAACGCCCGATGCATTTTTTTGGAGCCTGGGGGATCATCTCGTTTTTACTTGGTTTTGCGTTCACAGTAAAAATTCTTTGGGATAAAATGGATTCTATCTTCATTTCTAAAATTCCACTAAAGCGTGATGTTACAGAACTACCGATTTTTTATCTCGCGCTTGTGGCAATTGTAATCGGTGTGCAACTTTTCCTTGCCGGATTTCTGGCCGAGCTACTCGCAAGACAATCCGTGTCGAAGAGGGACTATTTGGTGATTGATAAAATTTAAGATTCAAAGTTCAATGTTCAAGATTGGATGAATTCAATTTCGAATCTTGAATCTGGAATCTAAACTATCTCCGGAACCAAATTTCATTTACATTTGTCTCCCATTTTATAAGACGTTCTTTGAATCCCGATAGCTATCGGGAGCGGTAGGCCGCACTTCGCTAAAGCTATGTGCGGCAGGGATAGAAGCGAAAAGCCCCCGATTGCATGTGCGCTTGACTTGCGCGCATCGGGGACTTGTAGCGGATAGCCCGATGGTGCGCCTCGCGCCAGCCGCCCAAGCATCAAAAATCCAAGCTCCAATATTCAAATTTCAAACTGCTTTTTAAATTGGAATTTGTGATTTGTCCCGAGATCTCGGGATTGGAATTTAAAAAACTGGGGCTGACCGGTTTTGACAGGATGCTCGGAGGTGTATGCCAGCATGCAAGCTCATGAGGGTAGAGCTTTGAACACTGCTCTCAAACCAATAAGTGGCGAGAATACTTACGCCATGGCTGCTTAATCTGACCTAAGGTTAGACAAGCTTATCCACTGATAAGATCGGTGGAGGCCATCATCGCCCACACTTCTGTTTAGCGGGTGTGGATCAGCGGTGTCGACAGCATAAACTGGGCCTCGCTGTGTTGCGCAGCGATGTCGAGATAACAGCAACTACGGAATCAATCAGGCTGTTGATGGCCTTGTGATTCCAGACAATTAAAATCAACTAAGCATGTAGAACGTACACGTTCGTCTTCTCTGGACCAGGGTTCGATTCCCTGCAGCTCCACAACCTTACAATCAAGTAAGTGCAAAAGCCCGAATCCGTAATGGATTCGGGCTAAAGAGGCACTTTAATACACTTTTTATATTCTTTCAGGCTAAAATCATGTTTTATTAACACAAAGTGCATTATAACGCGCTTTATGTATATGATTATGAGTGCCAATTCATATTTTTGTATAAAAAGAGCACTGTAATGCACCAGAATGACTTGATAAAGGCCTTAAAGAACCGCAGGGAGGAGCTTAGTGTAACCCAAGATTACCTATCTGAGCTAGCAGGCGTTGGACTCCGAACTCTTAAAGAAATTGAAAGTGGAAAAGGGAACCCCACGTTTGAAACATTAAATAAACTGGCTGATGTGTTGGGAATGGAATTGAAGCTTGAAGTAAAACGCAAGATCTAGTTCAAATGAAAGAGGCAATTGTATATCGTAATCAAGAACCGGCCGGTCGTCTCTCACAAACTGATTCAGGCGGGTACATTTTCAGATATGAAGACACATACTTTCAGAATCCTTTAAAGAAATCGGTTAGTCTGACTTTGTCAAAAAAAAATCAGGAGTATAAGAGTGATACGTTATTTCCTTTTTTTTCCAATATGCTGTCGGAAGGAGTCAATAGAAGACTTCAATGTCGTCAACTTCAAATCGATGAAAATGATGATTTCTCTTTACTCTTAGCTATCGCTGAAACGGATACGATAGGCGCGGTCACTATAAAACGAACATAACTTATGAACCTTGACCGATGCCCTTCTACTCTTAAGTCAGGATTCACTACTTATAGTCCCGCAGCGCTCCGAAGAATTTTCTCCAGCAAGAAAGTGAGTCACAACCTCCCATTCCTTCCACCAGAAAAAGACGAAAAAGTAAATGAAGCCTTCATAGAGAACAGAAAGCGCTTGAGTATTTCTGGCGTACAGAAAAAATTGTCTATCAAGCTGGATAAAAACAAACTTAACCTTACGATGGCAGGGGAGCATGGACAATATATATTGAAGCCCATCCCGGACGATGTTAGGAAACCGGATCAGGTTCCTGCAAATGAGCACCTGACCATGCAAATGGCTGAACAAATATTTAATATTCAAACCGCGGCTAACGGTATGATCTTCTTTCAGGATGATCAGCCCGCCTACATTACGAAACGCTTTGACTACCGTCCTGACGGTTCTAAGTTTGGAATGGAAGATTTCGCGGCCATTTCACAAAAAACAAAAGCCACGTACGGTGTTGATTTTAAATACGACGCGAGTTATGAAGAGCTGTTCAAGTTATTAAAGCAATATGTTGGTCCATACCGGATTGAAGGTCAGAAACTCTTCCGTCTAATTCTTTTCAACTATGCCTTCTCCAATGGTGATGCTCACCTCAAAAATTTCTCTCTAATGGAAACAAATGGAGGAGATTACATATTGTCTCCGGCCTATGACCTTCTCAATACCCGTATTCATGTTAACGATCAAGACGTAGCATTAAAGAACGGGCTATTTGATGAACATGAAACTGAAAGCTTTAAGAAGAATGCTTTCTATGCGTTCGATGATTTTTTTGAACTAGGCATGCGCGCAGAGCTTCAGGAAACCACCGTGAGAACTGAAATTAATTTATTTCTGATCAATCGTGAGCGAGTATCAGATCTTGTGTCGAGATCATTTCTTGATGACTCGATTAAATCAAAATACATGGAGTTATTTGACGACAAGCTCAAACGACTGAGTTATTCGTATAGCAAAATTTTATGATTGGTCACGATTAAATTTTTGATGCGTAATTGCACAGCAATGAGCCTTCAGGACGAAGGTCATTATTGGAGTGAAGATTTAAACCCTGTAACTCGGTTTAGACTAAATCAATCAACCTTCCGTAAATCCTGAAACTCCACCCGAAACAATAAATTTCATTGCTATTGGGCCAGATACGTTCAATGGTTTCACACTTTCTTTAGGCACTACAAAATGATCGCCTGCCACGGCATACGACTGTGGAAAATAGACAACAACCATCTCTTTTAATCCTAATTCGCTTAGATCGGATTGCGTAATGAATCCAATACGGTGCAACTGATTTTCTTTGTTGATAGTAACCAGCACAGGCCGGTCAAATTTTTTCTTGTCACCTACAAAGGCAGCGAGCAAATCCTTTACTGAAGAATAAACCAGTTTTACCAACGGAATGCGGTTGACCAAATGATCAAACCATTCACCCATTCTTCTGAATGCAAAGATGGATGAGAAATAACCAAAGATCGTAATCGCTGATAAAATGATGACGAAACCGAGGCCCGGATAAGGAAGTGGCAACCTGCTGTCAAGCCAGGCGAACGAAACGTAGATGAAATAGACCGTGGCCACCAAGGGCACAATGAAGATGGTGCCACTGAAGAAGTAACGAATTATCCTGCGCAGAAAATTTTTCATGCTATAAAATTAAGGAGTTAACGCTTAACCGATCGAAAATTGTTCCTTAAGCCAACTCAAAATTTCCTTTTCACTTTGAAGCCACTTTATCCCTTCATCGCGCTGAAACCAAGTGAGCTGGCGTTTGGCATATCTTCTGGAATTACGCTTCAGTAACCGCACGGCCTCTTCGTAGTCGTATTGGCCATCAAGGTAATCGAAGATTTCGTGATAGCCCACTGTCTGTAAGGCATTGAGGTGTTTGAGCGAGCGAAATTGGTTTGCTTCCTCAAACAGCCCTGCCTTGATCATTTGGTCCATTCGACTGTCGATGCGTTGATAAAGAGCTTCACGAGGAAGATTCAATCCGATTTTAATGACTTCAAACGGGTGTTCAATTTTTTTCTTAATGCGTAAGTCGCTCATCGATTTTTCAGTAGAGCGTAATAATTCAAGTGCGCGCATCAATCGCTGAGGGTTTTGCTTATCAACTGAAGAAAAGAAATCAGGATCAGCCAAGGCAGGCCTTTGGCTTTATAATCTTTGAGAATATCTATTCTCACGCCTTCGGGCACATCGGGCATATCATCGAATCCCTCCAAGGCGGCTTTGATGTAGAGCCCTGAGCCGCCAACCATTACTAGCCAATCAAACTTTTGAAATAGCGTATGAATCAGTTCAATTGCCTCGCGACCATATTGACCAGCATCGTAATCGTCATGAATGGATTTGTTACCAATAAAATGATGAACAGCACTCTTTAATTCCTCAGGTGAAGGTTTGGCTGTACCAATGTTTAGCTCTTTGAAAATTTGCCTTGAATCAGCCGAAATGACTTCGGTGCCTAGTTTTTGGGCTACCGAAATTGCCACAGCGGTTTTTCCGACTGCTGTGGGGCCAACGATTACGATCAGGTTTTTCACTTTGTAAAAATACAGTCGATAGTCCATAGTCCATAGTAACCATTGACCATGGACTGGATTAACGTTGAATATTGAATCTGAAATTTTGAATGTTTAACTTGCGCCCCAACCACTATGTTTATGATTAAATACACCAATCAGTTCCTGGCAAAACTGGAAGATGTGATTGCCGAATCGGATTATATTTTGCGTTATGAAAAGGGGAATTTTAAGGCGGGCTATTGTTTGCTGAAGGAACAGAAGATCGTGATTGTAAATAAGTTTTTTACGATGGAAGGTAAGATCAATGCCCTGCTTGATATTTTGAAAACGGTGCCACTCGATACCTCTAAATTCTCAGAGAAAAACACCAAATTGTACGAAGAGCTCACAAAAGCAGAGGTGAGTATCTAACTCAACACTAAAAATTTGAAAGTCACATTCCTTGGCACCGGCACATCACAGGGGGTGCCCGTGATCGGGTGCGAGTGTGAGGTGTGCCGTTCGCTAGACTATCGCGACAAGCGATTACGAGTATCTGTTTTCCTGGAAGTGAACGGAAAAAACATGGTGATTGACTCCGGTCCTGATTTTCGGCAACAGATGTTGCGCGAGCGAATCAATAAATTGGATGCGGTACTACTCACGCATTCACACAAAGATCACATTGCAGGGCTTGACGATGTGCGGGCATTTAATTTTCTGCAAAAGGAAGGCATGCCGATTTATGGTACAACCCCTACCCTGGAACAGATCAAACGCGAATATTATTACGCTTTCGAAGGTGAACGATACCCGGGTATACCTGTTTTAAATCTTCATGAGATATCGGAAACCGATTTTGCGTTCAATGGAATCAGAATCATTCCGTTACCGGTGATGCACTTGCGCATGCCGGTACTTGGATTTCGCATTGGCGATTTCAGCTATATCACCGATGCAAATTTTATTCCTGAAGCGACTTTTGAGAAGTTGAAAGGAACGAAAGTATTGGTATTGAATGCACTGCAGAAAGAAAGTCACGTTTCGCACTTCACTTTGGAAGAAGCCCTGGTTCAATCAAAAAAAATAGGAGCAGACCAAACTTACTTTACACACATCAGTCACAAAATGGGTCTGCATCAACAGGTAAATAAAGAGTTGCCTCCGGCAGTGGCTTTGGCACATGATGGCCTGACTGTAACTTTGTAACGTGCACAACAATTTTTATTTCCTTAGGCAATTGAGCTTAAAGCTTAATGAAAAGATTTTGGGTTATACCATCGTATCATGTTTCAGCCAGAATAAGGATGAGCTTATTATTGAACTGAACAACTCCAAGGACTCTTTTTTTATCAAAGCGAATTTATCGGCCACATTTAGTTGCCTTTCTTTCCCAGAAGAATTTCACCGGGCCCGAAAGAACAGTATTGATCTTTTTAATGAAGTTATTCTAAATGAAATTACTGGAGTTACTCAATTTCACAATGAAAGGGTATTTGCTTTGCAATTGGAGAATCAATACTCATTGATCTTTAAAATGCATGGCAGCTTCGCCAATGTACTGTTAGTGAAAGAAAATCGCGTTGAAGAGATTTTCAGAAACCACTTGCAAACAGACTTCGAAATTGATTTAAAGGACTTGAACAAGTCAATTGATTTTAGTAGGGAAAATTTTGAAAAGAATATCCATCAGTTGAATGCTACTTTTTTCACATTGGGTAAAATCCCATGGCAGTATTTAAAAGAAAGAAATTTCGATCAGCCTGAGGCGGAGTCAAAATGGAAACTGTTCACCGAGACAATCCAATATTTAGAAAAACCGAAATACTATGTCGTTGAAAAGAGTGGAAGTTTGATTTTCAGTTTGTTACCAACAGGAAAGATTCTTCAGGAGTTTGATGACCCGATCAAGGCAATCAATTTTTTTGCGGATAAGAAGACCCGAGATCAATCCCTCGACAAGGAAAAAAATGAATTTCTGCACAAACTTAAAACCTCACTGAAGAGCAATGAGAATTACGTTTTGAAGAACAAACAAAAATTAGCTGAACTCGAGCAAGACCATCATTACCAGCTTTGGGCCGATTTGATCATGGCAAATTTGCAATCCCTTAAACAAGGCCAGGGAAAAATTATCTTAAATAGTTTTTACGATGGGAAGCCCGTGGAGATCAAACTCAAATCGGAACTGACTCCAAAAAAAAATGCAGCGGTGTTTTATCGTAAGTCAAAAAACCGGCAAATTGAAATCAATAAGTTGAAGGAATCTGTTTCGCAAAAGGAAATAGAAATTGAGAAACTTCATTCGCTGCACTCGTTGGTTGAGGGCGTTCAGGACGTAAAAAATCTTAGACAACTTATTGAGCAATCCGGCTTAGCTAAAAAATCGTCTACTCAGGCAGAGCCTTTGCCTTTCAGGGAATTCGAGTTCAAAACCTATAAAATTTGGGTTGGAAAAAATGCCGAGACTAATGACAAACTCACACTGAAGTATTCTTTCAAAGAAGATTTGTGGCTCCATGCCAAAGATGTTTCGGGGTCGCATGTGTTGATCAAACATCAGGCAGGAAAGAAATTTCCTAAGGATGTGATTGAATATGCCGCGGGGATTGCCGCTTTTTACTCCAAAAGAAAAACCGAAGCCCTTTGCCCCGTAGCTTTTACGCCAAAGAAATTTGTACGCAAGAGAAAGGGTGATCCTGCCGGAATGGTAGTGGTGGAGAGAGAGGAAGTGATTTTGGTGGAGCCAATGAGGAATTAGACCTAATGACAATTACATCGTTGAAAATAAATCGTCAAGTGATAATTTTTTTACCTTGAACGGTTTCCAGGTCCTTGAAAAAAGACCTTAATTTTACTATGAGAACCACATTAATGAAAAGAATAAAACCTTTCTTATTGTGTCTAATTTTTTTTGGCTTAATTGATCGATGCTCAAAAGATGGTGGACAAACTCCAAGCCCTGTAAAACCAATTGATGTTGTCGAAGTTCAAAATAATTCAGCCTTACCAACTGTAATTGTTGTCCCTGATCCAATTTCCTACTCCGGTTCCACAGTTAATTATTTTGATTGGGAAAAAGCAGATTTTGTTCCAGGGCCTTCGGGCAACTTTGTTCCATGGGCGAACGGCACTTGTGAAGGATACCCCCTGGAATGGCGTTATGATTTCAAAAAATTAAATGGATGGGAGATGCTTTATAGTTCGTTCAATACGTTGACAATCCCAGCTATCCCTTATTTTATTCTGTACAACAAATACCGAGGATTAATACGCATGTATTGGCTAGCTCCTCGAAATGATTCGCAAATTACTGTTGGTACACTCGCGCATAAGATATCCATTAATGGTTCACATGCTGTTTCATCTCCGTTGTTAAATTTTGTTGGTCAGAAGGTTGTGGATGTTAACACTAATTCAGCCTTTGCCTCCATAGTTGAAAATCAAGGATATCCCTATGCGACAGGTTGCTCAACCTGGCATATTCTTCAATATGAACTAGCGTACGATCCAAACACTACATCACAAAACCAAAATAACTTTTATTTTGATTGGCCCATTGTTTCCATTTCAGGTCAATTTCTGGTGATGAGTTTTAAAAAAGGAGGCGTTGATCTGACAACTGAACCTTCCGTTAGTGGCGATGTCGAAGCAATAATTCATGGATACCAGGAAACTGCCACTCTCAATTCCTTAAGTGTTGATTTGATTACACAAATTCAAAACACCATTGCTTCAAAATTTAGAAATAACGATGACTCACCATTCTTTACAGGAAATGTCAATGCAGGTAGTCTTCCTATGAACGGTTGCAATGTTTTGACTGCAGAAGCTACCATCAATTTTACCAGGCAAATCAATGACCTTTTTTCAACCGGACCAATGAGTCTCGCAGTACCGGGTTATGATCAAACCAATACCCAAACGCTAAGGCCTATTTATAATGAGGTATTAGGCTTATTTAACTTAGCAAGCCGACCACAGGTAAGCTTTACGAAATCCACAGGTGATCATCCTTATAACTACGCTCTAGATGTAAAATCGGTCAAATATGTTTTCAATCCGGCCGTTACTAAAATTGCTGATATTACTAATCTGGAGCAGAAATTAATTGGTAAAAGTGAAGTGCAAATTGATAGTAAGACTGCCAGCGATACTTTCTTTTCAGGACAGGAACTTCAAGCTTCAGATGCTCTGACCATCGTTGGTGTGAGAGTAAGTTTTGATGTGGTACCTAAAGATGGATCTCAGAAATACAGAATAGTCAAAACTTTTAAAGCTGATCTAAATTAAAAGAATTGCTCATCAGAAATCTAAGACACCTGTAGTGATTCTCTGGTTGGTCGTTTGATTGTACTGTCAGTAACCAGAATCCATTTTATTTCACCACATTCACCTTAATTGTATTTGTTCTCCCTCGCTCGTTAATTGGCATGCTGGCGAGCACAATAAAAATATCCCCAGATTTCACATGACCATCGCGTTTTAGTATGGCTTCAACATCAGCAATGGTTTCATCCGTGCTCGAAGCTTTATCGTAATAATAAGCGCGCGTGGCCCAAACCAAATTCATTGTATTTATGATTTCTTTGTTGCCGGTAAAAGCAAAGATGTTGGTGTTAGGCCGGTGAGAAGATGCTTTATATGCGCTGTACCCTTGCAGTGTCATACCCACAATTGCTTTTGCGTTCACATCTTTCGCCAACTTGCATGCAGTGAGAATCAAGCTGTCATTGAAATAATTACGATCCTTTGGGTCTGCATCATGGAAGTGATAAAAAATATTTCCTTGCTTCTCCACTGATCCAATCGTGCGCACCATACTACGAATTACTTCAATCGGATATTTTCCGGCCGCTGTTTCTGCTGAAAGCATTAATGCATCAGCTCCATCCATTACGGCATTAGCTACATCATTAGTTTCTGCTCTCGTTGGCCTGGGGTTTTCGATCATGCTCTCCATCATCTGAGTGGCTACGATTACAGGCTTGGCTGCTTTGTTGCATTTATCAACGAGCATCTTTTGTACCATGGGCACCTCTTCCATCCAAATCTCCACACCCAAATCTCCGCGCGCTACCATCAGCGCATCGGTAGCTTCAATGATAGCATCAATATTTTCAAGGGCTTCGGGCTTTTCAATTTTTGCAACGACACGAGTTGTTGCGTTATGCCTGCGAATAATGTCTTTAATAATTTCAATATCAGCGGCTTTGCGAACAAAGGATAGCGCTACCCAATCGAGATGATTTTTTAAACCGAATTCCAAATCGACCAGGTCTTTAGCGGTAAGCGATGGGGCAGTAACTTTTGATTGAGGTAAATTAATTCCCTTTCGAGGCTTCAACGGTCCGCCATAAACCACTTTACAAACTATATCGGTATCGCGTACTTCTTTTACTGCCAATTCAATTTTTCCGTCATCAATCAAAATCATTTGCCCAACCTTTACATCGTTGGGAAGGTTTTCGTATGACGTGCTTACGATTTCATTATTGCCAACTAATTGTTTGGTAGTAATAATCAATTCTTGCCCGGCTACTAAGGTCACACCTTCTTTTACATCGTTCACGCGTATTTTAGGTCCCTGCAAATCTTGCAGTAAAGCAACACTTGTTCCCATTTCGGCATTTAGCTCGCGTACGAAGTTGATCACCTTTTGATGATCATCGTGTGTGCCGTGCGAGAAATTCAAACGAAAGACATCGACACCTTCTTTGATGAGTGCTTGAAGCATTCCTTTTGAGTTAGAAGCAGGCCCAACCGTGGCCACAATTTTTGTTTTGTTGTAAGAGATGCGTTCCATTTAGGACTTTTTGATTTATTGATTAAAGTTTTCGTTTGATTAGAATTAGTATCTCCATCCGGGTCAGAAGATAAAATGTTCTTTTGATTTCAAAGCCGTCAAAGGTATAAAAGCAACCAATTGAACGGAAGGAATATTTCGCAAGAGTTCTTGCAATCGATTGTTATCAGTATAGGCCTCTCCACGTGCCAGAAAGAGGAAATCAAAGCGAGGCAGCTCGGGAAGCAAAAGATTTCGCTCTTCATTTTCTTCAATGGGCTTATTACGAAACAGTTTTACTAAGGTATGAGGAGCGATTTGTGAGTAATGCTCATAACTATTGATCGATTTTTTATGTGCTACTTCATAGTCTTCAGTCTTCACCAAATTTATATTTAGACATCGGTTGAGTTCCCACGCCATTTTATAAGGCTTGATGGTGGAGATAATCCCATACAAATCGAAGTCGAGGGTGTACTCGATGTCGAGGCGCTTTTTTTTTATTGCCATGACGGATAAAAATTTGATTGGAATCCGGATTGTGGTTTGTGAGGACACAAACCACGGTTGGCAGGGATGAGTTTGTTATTCAGCGAAAGGGTTCGCCAAAACTGACGCGATGATGGTTCGTGTGGACACAAACCATGGTTGGCAAGGATGAGTTTGTTATTCAGCGAAAGGGTTTGCCAAAACTGACGCGATGATGGTTCGCGAAAACGCAAACCACTGCTTACTTTATTAAGTAACAGCAACCCGGCCAGGGATAGGAGTGAAAAGCCCGAAGTGGGATGGGCAAAGCAGTGGACGGACTTGCAACGGATAGCCCGGTCTCGCCTAAGGCGAGAGGCCGCCAAGAAAAAATTGACTATTTTAAGTACAAAATTTGCCAGCATTTTCACCAAATTTCACGATTGAACGGGCAAAACCAAAAAGTTTGACAATATGCACCCAAATCCCTTTCTTTGCATCGTTTTTTGAATCTCTAAACCTTATAATCATGTCTGAAATTGCACA
>WNFL01439985.1_pt1 | contig 11793 bp, 10 predicted proteins | sample 5400361 | NCBI WGS metagenome assembly WNFL01 (sample SAMN13153351, study PRJNA577476) | soil metagenome | isolation source: 40 cm soil on Douglas fir-dominated hillslope | place: USA:California | collected 2013-09-17
GTAGCATTGTCGTAGCGCGAGCGGCAATTGTAGGCCGAGAGATTTGTCATGTGGACAATAGTCGCGTTCAGGTGAGCTTTTGCCTTTGGCTGAACGACGCCATCAAACCAGCGGCGCATTGCCTCAGCAAGTCTGCAGGTCATCGTCGGCGCGGGAACAAAGTCGAGGTTCGGCGCACGGTCGATTTCGAAACCTTTCAGCCGGATGGGCGCGGGCGTGCCGCAAGCGCCTTCCCTTATGGGATCGAGGCGGTCGAAGAGAATATGCGCGCCAGAAAGGCGGCGGTCACAGTCCCTACCTCCTGCCTGGACTTCGGCCGGGGACCATGCGTCAGGCGGCGGCGGCGGCCCCTGGGGCTCTGGTGGTTTTGTAGCGGTCTGATCCTTGTCTTTCGTAGGCGGCGGTTCTTGCTTGCCCTGTTCTGTCTGCTTGGGAGCCTTATCTGGCGCTGGCGGCGGCGGGACTTGCACTTCAGGTTTGCCCGCGCTGCCTTTGTAGGATTTTTCCTCCTGCTCCTCTTTAAGTTCCGAGCGTGAGCGGCGGTGCCTACGATGATGCCGTACCTTCGTTATAGAGGTCGGCACACGTTCATCTATCCCTCTCACTGCCGGGAAAAACTGCGCCCGGGCTGCGTTTTCTGCGCCGGGGATACATAGACAACAGAGGGGCAGCACGCAAATTAGCAAACCTTGTATCGACGCCGGGTTATGCCAGCGCGTACTCATCCTCGAGGCTTTCCCCTTCCCTTGGAGTGGACAGGACACGCTTTTCCAGGTGCTTGAGCAATTCAGGACACGGTCCCCCATAAGCCCAGTCCAAGAGTTCGACAGTGTGCACCACCGGCACAGCTCCAGTAGACAACTGTGTGATGCAACCAATGTTCCCGCTCGCGACGCAATCCGGCTTCAGGCTGTCGATCGAAGCGAGCTTTCGTTCCTTAAGCTCTTTTGCGATGTCGGGCTGGAGAATGTTATAGGTTCCCGCCGACCCGCAGCAAATGTGACCTTCCGGGATTTCGAGAACCGTAAAACCAGCATTGCGCAAGAGCTGGCGCGGCTGTTCGTTGAGTTTCTGACCATGCTGCATCGAGCAGGCGGAATGATAGGCAACGCGAATATCGCTCCATCCAACGGGCGCGTCGATTTTTTGCTGGGCCGCGAATTCTGCGATGTCCTTCGCCAAGGATGAAACGTACTTTGCCTTATCGGCGTAGACGGGATCGCTCGCGAAGAGATGCGCGTAGTCTTTGACCGCTGTGCCACAGCCCGATGCATTGACGATGATCGCATCAAGCGGGCCTTTTTCGCGTTGAGCGTGCCAGGCATCGATGTTCCGCCTCGCGAATCCTTTAGCCTCCGCTTCCTTGCCCATGTGCAGAACGAGCGCACCGCAGCATCCTTCTCCTTCGGAGAGGACGACGTCGTAACCGAGGTGATTTAGCCACCGGACGGTCGAATCATTGATCTCAGGGCGAAGGACGCGCTGAGCGCAGCCGCTGAGCAAGGCGACGCGTCCTCGCCGGTATTTTTTTGTTTTTACTGTCTGCGGCATCGTGAAATTGCCCCTCATCGGAGGACTTTTTGGAGCAAGTTGCAGCATCGCCAGCAGTGTCTTGAACCGCGTCCCGCCGAGGATTTTCCTAAAAGGCCTGACAGCGGTGGACATAAGGAGTGCAAAGCGAAAACGCTTCGGATATGGCAGCACGCTCCGCAACAATTTGCGCATGAACTCGTCTCGTGGAGCGCGCATCGCCGACTTTTCGATTGCCTGCCGCGCGTAATCTGAGAGATGCATATAGTCTACGCCGCTCGGGCAAGTCGTCATGCAGGAATAACAGGAGAGACAGCTATCGAGATGAGGGCGGACTTGTCTCGGTGTCGCGTTGCCCTCGAGCATGGATTTGATGAGGTAAATACGCCCTCTCGGGCTATCCCTCTCGTCTCCAAGAAGGAGATAAGTTGGGCACGTGGCGTTGCAAAATCCGCAATGGACGCAACGGCGCAGAATGTCGTCCGCCTCCTTGAGGCGAGGATCTTTGAGTTGCTCTAACGTGAAACGTGTTTCCATCTCTGGCTTAGACTCCTGCGTACATGCGTCCGGGGTTGAGAACGCCCGCCGGATCGAACGCCTTTTTAAGCGCTTGTACGATTTTCATTTTTGCTAGGGGAAGGGGATGGAATACTTCGATGCTCGAACGCACCTGCCGTGGCGCCCGCATGAGCATGGAGTCGACTTGGAACTCTGCGAGCACGCGGCGTACCTCGGTCACGCTCGCGTCGGAAGATGCGGGCAGTTCAAGCCACAGAAGGCCGCCTGACCATTCGTAGGCGGCATTCACGTGAAAAAAAGCAGACAGCGCGCGAACGATGAGAGGCGCCTTGGAAGGGGCAACGGTGATGCGCCACAGTGGGCGCTCGAAATCCGCGGACAAAAACGCGAGCGACCGGATATCGGCCCAGAAGATCCGCGATCTTTGGTGATCGAGTTCGTAGGTATCGCCGAACGGCGCGAGTTGGCGTCGTAGTTTTTCGGCACGATAAACAAGGCTCTCGGGGGTCCCTTCGAGCCTAAGGGCGGTTACAGGCGTTTTCGACGGCGCGATCTCCTGGTCGCTGAGGCGGTCGACAAGTTGGCCCTGAAGGTGGATTGTGCCCGATACCTCGTAAGGTGTTCCCATCGCCGCGCTCATGACGCCGACGGCCGCTTCATCGGCGAGGCCCAAGAATATGATGGTTCGGCTTTCCGGCGCCTTTGGCAACACCTTGAACGTTAGTTCTGTAAAGACCGCAAGCGTACCCCACGAGCCGCTGAGGCCACGGACAAGATCGACGCCGGTCACGTTCTTCATAACGCGTCCGCCGGATTTGATGGCGACGCCCTCTCCGTTCACGGCGCGGATGCCCAGCAGATGGTCGCGCGCGGCGCCTCGAAGAATGCGCCTTGGGCCTGAGACATTCATTGCCGCCACGGACCCGATGCTCGCGGCCAAGGCATCAGCGCCATAGATGCGGCTGAGATCGGAGGGCTCAAAAGCGAGTTCCTGGTTTCGCCGGGAAAGTGCCGTCTCCACTTCATGCAGCGGCGTGCCTGCCTTTGCCGAAATCACTAGTTCCTGGGGTTCATATAAAGTTATGCCCGATAGCTTCGCGGTCGAGACGACGGCGGAAGGTCTTGTAGGACGTCCGGCCTCGCGTTTTGATCGGAAGCCGCATACTTCAAGGGTATGCGACCCGGCATTAGCGCCCCGAACGAATTCGGCAAGTTCGGCCTCGTCGCGGGCCATGTATACATCAGCCATGCCGTTCGAGAGCCTCTATTGCGAACAGTTTTTGAAGGTCGAGCGGAAAAACCTTACCTACGTTCAACAGCCATTGCGGATCGAACGCTGATTTGACCCGCATCTGCTGGAGGAGATCCGGATCGGAAAATTGATAGCGCATGAGATCCCGCTTCTCGATACCAACGCCGTGCTCGCCCGTCAGGCATCCGCCCGCATCGACGCAAAGCTTGAGAATCTCGGCGCCAGCTTGTTCGGCAATCGCGTTCTCGCGTGCATCATTCGCATTATAAAGAATGAGAGGATGGAGATTTCCATCTCCGGCATGGAAGATGTTCATGATTTTCAGCTTATGCTTTTCTCCGACCTCGCCGATCTGCTTCAGGACCGCGGCAAGTTTTCCCAGCGGAATTACACCATCCATACAATAATAATCGGAGATGCGGCCGATGGCCCCGAAGGCTGCCTTTCGGCCTTTCCAGATCGCGGCTGCTTCTTCATCGCTTTGGCTAATGCGAAGGGTCTTTGGGTCGAAGCGGCTCGCAATTTCGGTAATTCGCCCGATTTGATCGTCGATCTCGCTTGCCGACCCTTCCACTTCGACAATCAGCATAGCCTCCACATCCGTAGGATAACCCGCCTTGGCGAAATCTTCGCACACCTGGATCGCGGCTTTATCCATGAATTCGAGCGCCACGGGGATGAGGCCATCCGCGATTATCGCGGCCACGCAAGCCCCCGTCGTTTCTGGCGAATCGAAGCCAATGAGGAGAGGCCTCGCTCCTTCAGCTTGCCTTAGTATGCGCACGGTGACTTCGGTGACGATCCCGAATTGCCCCTCGGAGCCGATGGCAAGGCCGAGGAGGTCGTAGCCTTGCGGGTCGAGATAATCACCGCCGAGTTCAACGATCTCCCCGTTCATAAGGACCATTTTAACTTTGAGCACATTGTTGGTCGTTACGCCGTATTTGAGGCAGTGCGCACCTCCCGAATTCATGGCGATGTTCCCGCCAATCGTGCAAGCGAGTTGGCTGGACGGGTCCGGAGCATAAAAAAATTGAGCGTGTGAAACCGCCATTGAGATGCCAAGATTGGTGATTCCCGCCTCAACCGTGGCTGTCCGGTCTAGGAAATCCACGTCCAAAATCCGGTTCATTCGGGACAAGCCGATAACAACGGCGTCCTCGGCCGGCAATGCGCCCCCGGACAGCGAAGTGCCGGCTCCGCGAGCGATGACTTTGATTCTATTCTCACTGCAGAACTTAAGAATGCGGCTGACTTCTAGTGTCGTGCGGGGTAAGACCACGGCGAGCGGAATGGAACGGTAGGCAGTAAGCGCATCAGTCTCGAAGGCTCGAAGACCGGCTTCCTCCGCGATCAGGATGCCGCTGCCGAGCACGCGGGACAAGCCGCCCAAGATAGCTTGACGGCGCGCAAGAACAAGAGTGTCCGCTTGGAGCATTTGAATTAAAGACATCTTATAGCTTGCCCCCCTGTTTTAGGTTACACTCGATTTTGTCTCTGTTGTGGATCATATGTGCATCGAAGCGGCGGCGAATAAAATTAATGTGTCGCGGTCAGGTTATGTTGTATCCCAATTAAGAGTTCTTGACACGCCGTCGGGCTACCCACTTATAAGTGGATTGCGTAACAGTTCACGCTGATTGTATACAACTAGCCGGAGGGCTTGTGACTTCGATTGCAGACCTCGAAATTTTTGCGCGCGTCGCAACGGCTGGCAGCATGTCCGCCGCTGGCCGGGATCTCGATCTTTCTCCGGCGGTTGTCAGCAAGCGAATTAGTCACCTCGAAACGCGCCTCGGGACAAGACTTTTTCACCGAACAACCCGTCAATTGCAGCTTACCGAGACTGGACGGGGCTTTTACGAGCGCGTCGTCCATATCCTCGCCACGGTTCAAGAGGCCGAGGCGTTCGTTTCGTCCGGCCACGCCAAGGCTGGCGGCTCTTTGAAAATAACGGCTCCGACCGCGTTTAGCCGAATGCACCTGGCGCCCTACCTTTGCACCTTTATGAAACAGTACCCTGACGTGAGTATCGAGATTATCGCGACCGATCATGTGATGGATCTTGTTCGCGAAGGCATCGATGTCGCGATCCGGATCGCAGAGCTTGACGATTCCAGCATGGTAGCAAAGAAGCTTGCACCCTGCCGTAGGATTTTCTGCGCAGCGCCCGAGTATCTGAAGGAGCATGGAGAGCCCAAGACGCTTTCCGATCTGTCCTCCCACAAAATTCTCGTCGAGAGCAACGTGACATGGCGATTGGAAGGCCCTGAAGGCGTCGTTTCTCTCAAACTGGCGGGTGAGATCAAAACCAATAGCAGCGAGATCGTGCAACAGGCGCTGATTTCGGGCTTGGGGGTTGCTTTGCGCTCGACTTGGCAGGTTCGCGATGAACTGCTGTCGAGAAAAATCGTGCCGATTTTGCATCAATACCGCGAGGCGCCCGGAATTGCGATTTACGCCGTGTATCCCGACAAACAGTATATCCCCGCTAGGCTCCGAGTCTTTGTTGATTTTCTTGTCGCCACCTACGGCTCCACGCCTTATTGGGATGAGGGTCTGGACCTCACGCCACGTCAGCCTCAACGGAAGTCTCTGCGGCACGCTCCTCAATTAACGGCTGAAGCCTAATCCCTACTGCTTTCGTCCCTCTCATGCTGACTACCAAAGTGCGCTAATGTGCGTGCTAGCGAGTCGCTTCCGGACAATTGCCGACGAAACGCCGCCCAATCGCGGATGTGGTGTATTTCAGCCAAACGAAGGCTCATAGGGAGATGATGGATGATGGCGTCGAGCCGCGCCGATAAGGATCGGCATCCTATTCAGGTTGCACTTTTCGTGACTTGCCTAGTCGATTTGTTCAGGCCCTCCGCCGGTTTTGCAGCGGTCAGGCTGCTGGAAGAAGCTGGCTGCACTGTTGCCGTGCCGCGGGAGCAAACCTGTTGCGGACAGCCCGCTTACAATTCGGGGGACCGTGAGGCAACAAAGGAAATCGCTAAGCAGGTCATCGCCGCATTTGAGGGCTTCACACACATCGTTGTACCATCCGGGTCTTGCGCCGGTATGCTTTGCAAGCGCTATCCCGGTCTTTTCGATCCAGAATCTGAACCCTCTTGGCATGCCAGAGCGTCCGCTTTCTCCAGCCGCGTGACCGAACTTACGGCCTTTCTCGCCGATGTGCTAGGCGTCGACTTCGCAGGGCGAGCCTTCCCGCACCGCGTGACCTTCCACGATTCCTGCTCTTCCTTCAGAGAGATGGGGGTCGCCGCCCAGCCCCGGAAACTCTTGAAAAGCTTAGACGGGATCACCTTTGTCGAGATGAACGACAGGGAAGTCTGCTGCGGCTTCGGGGGCACTTTTTCGATCAAATATCCCGACATCTCGAACGCGATGGTCACCCAGAAAGCAGACCGCGCCGTTGAAACGAAAGCCGAGGTGCTGACCGGAGTCGATCTCGGCTGCCTCATGAACATCGCGGGAAAGCTAGCGCGCGAAGGAAAACGCGTAGAAGTTCGGCATATCGCCGAAATCCTAGCCGGGGATCTTCAAGACCCTGGGCTGTGCGCAGTGGAATAGACTATATGGACTCAGAGCATCCCCAGAATAAACGCTGCTAAAAACGTGAACACGAGAATAGTGGTGATTTTACTCAGCCCAATAGTAAGAGACATAGCTTTCCACGTCCTCAAACAGCCGCGTTTCGTCTCCAGGACGTTAATATTCCTTTGTTTCATTCAAAATTGCAAATAAATTTTATTGTGCAACGCAGCAAAAGCGCCCTAAAGAAGAAAATTTTTTCACTTTTTTAGGGTTGTTTGGCGAAAGTTTGCTCTCTCAGGATTAGCGAGCGCGGTGGACGCTGCCGTAATAGCGCAGGATAATGCCATATCTTACTCGTAAATATGCCCCACCCGACCCACGGTTAAAGCGATGGCAAAACAGTTCGAAGCGCCCCCGTGAAACACACCTCGGCGCTTATGCGCGATGCACGCGCGTTTTGCAGGGTTGATGGTGCCGAAGCCGAAGCGGCTTCAAGGATGGGCGCGGCTCGCGAAGGACCTCGACGTTGAGAAGCTTGCGGGCAAGACCAAAGCGCGATCCTGGAAAGAAGTGGCAGAGCTTGCACCGCACCTCCTCGCAGGCCAAACTCGCGGATTGTCCTGGAAGTGCAGTAAGTTTGTCCTGGAAGTGCAGTAAGTTTATCGGGCCCCATTGCCGTAACACAATCGTTTGCGCATGAAAAGCTCGTCCGAGTCATCCGACGCGAGCTTCTCCAAGACGGACACAGCCTCAAAGCCAAACCGGTCGTAAAACGCCCTTGCCCTCACATTGAAAGTTGAAACACACAGCCAGAGCTGGCGGGCTTCGGCTCGTCGCGCCTCGGATTCCATCCATTGCAGTAGACGCAAGCCAAGATTCTGACCCTGAAACTCCGGCAGGATAGCGAGAAGCTGCAAGTAGGGGCCATGGAGGAACGGATATTGGATGGTGATAAGGCCGGCCATATGCCCGGACGTAGAAACCTCAAAACGCAGAACCGAAGGCAGTTCGCGCTGAAGTCCGCGGATCATGCGGTCAGCCGGCCACTCGAGCACAGACCACGGCGGAATCGTTGCCAGAATCGCGCCGAGCTTTTCCGCATTCGCGGAAGTAAGCGGCCGAAGCGTTACAGCGCCGAGATCGTGTGTTGTGAAATCAAAGGCTTGGGACACCGGAGTTCTGGTTCGTTACCTGTTTCCGCCAGCTGCCGTTGACTGTGTCGCACCGTTTGCAGCATGGGTCTGAGTTTTAGCGGGGCGGTCGAGCGGAAAAAGCTTGTCATACCGGGCATTATCCCCGGGCTTAACCTCATAACAACTGTCGGCGATGACGGGCTCTCCCTTTTCCAAGAGCTCGCCAACCGTCGCAAAGTCGAAGCCACGCTTGCGAAGGTCTTCAACAAGTAAAGGCAAAGCTTCGGCCGTGTGCCACCCTCTTCCGTTTGCGTGCATAACGATAATGGAACCTGGCTTGACGCTCGCAACAACCCCTCGCCGGATCGCTTCCGCGCTTTGGGCCGGCGCCGGATCGCCGGATACAACGTCCCATTGGATCGCAAGCAAGCCTGCATCGTTCACGGCGCTTAGACTATCAGCGTTGCAGGTGCCGAAGGGAAAACGGAACAGCGTCGCATGGTCGAGATCGCTCTGCTGCGAGAATGCGGGTCTATAACACGCTCTAGCGTGAAGGGTCTCCCGAACCTTAGCATCAGCTTTAAGATCAAGAGCCAAGTCGGCCTTGACGTCCTCTTGAGAGAGCAGCCGGAAATTCCGATGAGTCCAGCTATGGCTACCAACCTGAAAAAGCGGATCGGCCAAGAGCTGCTGCGCGCGTTCCTTGTGATCGAGAAGCCATTTGCCGCTTGGAAAAAACGTTGCCTTCGCGCCAAGCCGCCGCAGCGTATCAATGATTTCTCCGTCGTAGCCTGATATTTCGCCAGCATTCTCGCAGAGATCGAAAGTGAGCGCGACGAGCTTTTCGCCGTGAGGAAGTTTAACGCTGCGAATCGATCCACGCTTGGCGCTTGCAAGCGGAGCAAGGTTCACGTCTGTTTTGTGGGGCTCGATCGACGGATCATAAGGAACGTGATGGATTGCCCTTTCTCCGGGGCGCATCGTCAGCGCTTCGGCGGGCCAGCAACGGCTTCCACCGTCTGCGCTCGAAATCTGCCCGAAGCCTGGGATTGCACTCGCGACAAGAAGAACCGCACAGCCAATACCAAGGCTTGCCAGTTGCCACCGAATGCCCATGATTTGAAATCTCATCATCCGCTCACAGATTCCACTAGACTCTTAGTAAATTTTAATTGCGCAAGTTTCGTGTTGCTCGCAAACTCTGAGTTGCGTCGATTTGGCGTGACGCGCTCTCAGAGGTGAAATAGATATGGCAAAGAAACCAGAAGCAAAGCCGAAGGAAGCCCCTAAGCCGGCTAAATCCGGTGAAAAAGCGGGCGCCAAAAAAGGCAGCGCAAAAAAATAAGGTTTGTATGCGTGAAAAAGGAGGAAGAGTTGTCTTCCCCTTTTTCACTCTTATCCTATAAGCACTGCAAGCACCAGCATCGTTCTAATCCGGGATGGGGTCAAACATGCGGCTCGTTTATAGGGCATTGATTATAGCACCTCTCACATTTTGGCCAGTGGCGGGCTTCGGCATCACTCTGACAAACCGCGATACCACGGACCAGAAGCTGATCATTATCGAAGGCGACAAGCAGAACGAACGCGTCATTAAGGTGGGCGAAAAACTTGAGCTCTGTGAAAAGAGCTGCGTGATTCGCTTGCCGGACGGCGAAGATTACGAGTTTGACGGCGGGGAGATCGTATCCCTGGAAGAGGGACTTCTCTTTCTTGACAACCCCGACGATCCAAACAAGGCGGCCCGTTAGCGAGCGCAACGGGCGCGTTCTTGTTTGTCAGCCCCGGTAATCCTGAACCTTAGTCGCGCGTAGGCCAGGAAGGCCATGCCGGTCGATAAGCCGCTGCCAACTCAAGAACTCGTCTATCGTCAGCTTGTAGCGCTTGCAGGCGTCCTCAAGACTAAGGAGGCCGCCGCGCACCGCGGCAACAACCTCTGCTTTTCGCCGGATAACCCAGCGTTTCGTATTCGGCGGAGGGAGATCGGCAATGGTCAGCGGACTGCCATCGGGACCAAGGACATAACGGAGGCGGGGGCGGAACATTTCGGTCATAGTACTCTCACACACGATCAAGACCTGAGTGCACTTTAATCGCGGGGCTTTAAAACGTGCTTAACCGGCGTGGTATAAAAATCATTCCTTTTATCAACTTCTAATTGCTTTGTTATTAAATTCTATTTGGGGTTGTCTTTCAGGCACAACAGCAATATTCATTATTTGCGTCCATGTCCGCCACACCATATTAATGCACACCAGATAGATCAAGCAACAGCGCCACCTTTTATGTCGACAAGCAACGCAGCAGCGGCTTACCCATTCTATATTCACGCCCATCCTGGCCCAGATCCATTGGGTTTTGGTCTTAGCGGAGCCGCGCGCACCCACCGGATTGTCGTGGCAATGTCGGGCGGCGTCGATTCATCACTGGCGGCGGCGCTGGTTTCCCGCGCCGGGTACGAGACGATCGGCATCACGCTCCAGCTCTATGATCATGGCGCAGCGGCGACTCGCAAAGGGGCGTGCTGCGCTGGACAGGACATCCTGGACGCAAGGAGGGTGGCGGACAAACTGCGCATTCCACACTATGTTCTTAACTATGAGGACCGATTCCGTGAGTCGGTGATCGACGATTTCGCCGATAGCTATATTGCCGGTGAGACACCCATTCCTTGCGTCCGCTGCAATCAAACGGTGAAGTTTTCGGACCTATTGAAGACTGCTCGCGACCTCGGAGCATCCGCGCTCGTAACCGGTCACTACGTCCAAAGCCGGCAAGGCGCCGGGGGCTGGGAAATGGTGCAGGCGGCCGACACGTCGCGCGACCAGAGCTATTTCCTGTTTGCAACGACACAAAAACAGCTCGATTTTCTGCGCTTTCCGCTCGGCAATTTGACGAAGCCCGAAACGCGCTCCTTGGCGGCCGAACTCGAACTTCCCGTGGCGGCGAAGCCGGACAGCCAGGATATTTGCTTCGTTCCCTCCGGCGACTACGCCGCGATCATTCGCAAGCTGCGGCCTGAAAGCGGGGAACCGGGCGAGGTCGTGCACGCCGATGGACGCATACTCGGAACGCATGATGGCATCATCAATTTCACTGTGGGACAGCGAAAGGGCTTGGGCATCGCGGCCGGTGAGCCTCTTTTCGTGGTTCGAATCGATGCCCCCGGGCGCCGAATCATCGTCGGGCCGCGCGACATGCTTCGGACAACATTGCTTGGCTTGCGCGATGTCAATTGGATCGGTGGCGGCACCCTTGAAGAAGCCATCGCGCAAGAGCGGCAGGTTTTCGTTAAGGTGCGTTCGACGCAAGAGGTCCTCGCCAGGCACGTTTTGCGAACCGAACCCAAGGAGGCGTATCCGTGGAGTTGACAGATGGCGAATTCGGAATAGCCTCGGGTCAAGCTTGTGTTTTTTATGAGCACGGCGAGGGCGGCGCACGTCTCCTCGGCGGGGGCTTCATCGCCTCGGCAAGATCTTAGCACCATGGAAAAAAAATCCATTCAACAGCCAGCGCTGGATGACGAAGCTGTGCGGGAGGCCTATCGCGGATGGGCCCCCGTCTACGATTACAGTTTTGGCGTCGTCGCTGGACCTGGACGCCGCCTTGCAGTGTCGAAATTGAATGAGGAGCGGGGGCGCATACTCGAAATTGGGGTTGGGACCGGCTTGTCTCTTCCGCGCTACAAATCCGAACTCGAAGTCATGGGAATTGACCTTTCGCCCGACATGCTTGCAAAGGCTGCAGGCCGAGTGGAGCGCCTAGGGCTGCATCGCAAGGCACTTGCCGTCATGGACGCGGGTAAACTCGCTTTCGCAG
>WNFL01154463.1_pt1 | contig 11792 bp, 10 predicted proteins | sample 5400361 | NCBI WGS metagenome assembly WNFL01 (sample SAMN13153351, study PRJNA577476) | soil metagenome | isolation source: 40 cm soil on Douglas fir-dominated hillslope | place: USA:California | collected 2013-09-17
GTTTATCCTTGTTAGGGCACGAGTCCCGGACTTGATAGTATTAGTCCCGATAGTTTCGCTGTCGGGTCCACTTAAGTACACCTTTGTGTGGGCGAGGTAAGAACTGAGTAAAACAAGGAAGACAAGGGCGAGAGAGGAAAGACCGAGGAAAAGGGCAGGGGGCTGGCCCAATTCGATTGTCAGACTGGAGGCTCATACCAGTGACTACATGGGTTTATAAACTATACAATGAGAGTCGGAGGTGAAATGAGCCCGCGGTCAGGAAGGAGGTAGCATAAAGGAATACAAATATAGACGACCGCGCAAAGTGAAATGTAAACAGGAACCGAGGCCACTGCACCGGGCGATGAGGAACGGGGGTCGAGGCCCAGAGCCCATGAAGGTAGAAGAGGGCAGCAGCGAATATTGGGCGAGGTACGTGGCCCACGGCGAACAGGCGGGCCGTGCGGCTGGAGGGGTGGTTGGGCTTGACCTTTGGGGCACATTTGAGATGTGACAAGGATGAGTGTTGAGCTCCAATCTTCAAATATACTGATAATAGCTTAGGGACGTAGGACTCTAATTGAAAAAAGTCCAAATGCAAGTCCATGCTTCCTTTGGCGCGTTCCATTAAATTCGGACCTTTTAGCCGCCTGCCCGCCGGCCGTCGCATCCTCTCCTCGTGACAACTCGACAGCCAGGTTCGAGCCCTCTAGACCCGGCTCAATGGAATTGCATGTGGCGCATAAGGAGAATGTTACGCGAATTATTCTCGACGAACGTTGCCGACAGTCTAGTTTCGGTTATCGGAGTTCCCATTTTATTTCAATTCCGTTTCATTTCTTATTCTATACCTAATATTTATAATAAGCCCATGTACTTCGCCTCAGTTTGAGGATCAACTAGAGTACCGGTCCTTTGCTCATTTCCTTCCTCTTCCTCTTCTAAGTTCCTTCATTCCTTGTCCGCCGAACGGCATCGTGAGAGACGACACGTGCGGTAATACGGCGACCATAGACCCGCTTCCAGCCCCGACCGGAACCGGCTCTGACATACTCGTGCTTTCGAACCGCAGACAAGTACCTGATCTGAGTGAGCGTGAAAATTCCCCAAGTATAGAGAGAAGCAAATGCAGGCCGTGTAGACAGTTCCCCCAGCCCCGCGTGGTAGTAGTCACGGTAGATAGAGATATGCTCAGGGGCGAGTATGTGGATGAATTTCCATTACGTCCCAGAAGAAAATAATCGAATTCATAAAGTCATTCGACAGAGTGAATCAAAAACGCCGCAGAAGTCCGCGACTCCAACTTGATATCAACTGCTTCGTTCGCGAATATACAGCGTCGCCCGCTTTTCTCTCATCAAGCCAGCAGATATAGCTACAATCGCGGGGCGACCAGGTCCAATCTTCTGCTTCCGAAATAATGACAAAACCTGCATCTCTGTCAACGCTTATCCCAGACAAACGCAATTTATCAACCCTTTCAATCTTAGCCACTCGCCACTTGTCCGGCTTTCCGACTCGCAAGAGTCGAACACTGGGGGATGCGCGGGGTTGACCTCTGCGTCCCAAAGGGAGGTACAGGAGAAGATCGTCATCGCTATCGTGTAACCGATAGGTTGGGCGCTGTACAGTGTACTGCCAACTGACTCTGCTGAAGATCTTGATCGGTCCAGGTGTACTCAAGTCTATCTCCACTTCTAGGACCTCCCACTCCACTCCCCGAGGACCTCCCACGAACCGCTTGATGATGAAGCAATACCTTGGACGTGTGGGGGTACAAGCGGGAATGGAATAGATTGTTGTATTTGACCCCGTCATGCGTGATTCCATAATGCGTCTCCGTAGGAGCAGGCCGAATGCATTTTCCGAGAGGGAAAGGGATCCACCTGGCAGTAGTCGAGCTCACAAGGCTTGGTATGTGAATGCAGCGGAATGAGATGCTCCGGAGAGGAAGAACAGGTACCTCAAGGGTAACGAAGAGGATGTCGTCAACGGCTTTGGTACAGTGTGGGGTGTACTCCATCTATCGCGAATTGGGATTCATGGCGCCCGAAGACGGAAAGAAAAGTGGCATACCTCAAAATAAAAGATCGTATTTTCTGTCATGCTCCATAAGAAGAGTCCGGGTGTCCAAGGTTGCACCCTGAAATATGACCCAATCAAATAATCATGCCATAGCACCATCGGCGTGCAGGAGAAACTACCCGAGAGGACGATTCCATTTTCTACCTGGGCTCTCTGGATGGTCCTAAAGGACAACTTGATTGGCGAGATAAGGTTTTCTTGTTCGAAGGTTACCGATGTCGCCACAATTTCGACCCTGGTCGTATCCAATGCCTCAGTAGTCAGGACATATATTTCAGCACGGGTACATACTCGCTGATGTTATCCGCTTGGTTGGTCTTCCCGTGGCAAAGGGCGCACTCATTAGGCGATCGAGATTCGATGAAGGCATCCATCACCGGACCTCTGGCACTCCATTTTCCTATAACAAGACCAGTCCTGAGATCGCAGAAGCTGACCTTTCCCGTAGAGTACTGAAGAGACCATGCCCAGCGTGTCCCGCGAATCGAGCGCCAACGTTGAGGATAGTCCAGGGAGACATTTGAGCCTTGTGGGAGTGGCAATCGGAGTGGGGTTTTAAAAATTGCTAACGGGGACTCCCACCGACGCTGAGTGGCCGCATATCGAATATGAGCATCACGGAGTTCGCTTGGTGAGTAGCTATGCCATGGTGCTGGACGCGACAGGTGTGCTGTTGGCACTGATTTGGACCAGTATGATGCCCACGCTTGAGATGTAAGGAACGTGGAGCGGCAAGTCTTAGCGTACACAAGGCGTTAGTGTCGGAGGGTGAAAATATGCGTGGTACGGCACACGTGAGATAAAGAAAGAACATCGAGAGGATTGCTAAGGAAGGCTGAGATAGAGAGGATGATGTCAAGCGGAAGTGTTGCGAGTGTTGCAGTCATGGCGCAGTTTATCCTGCATGACATGTTTAATTGACTCTCAAATGGTCACGATCGTCGGAGGTTCGACATTGGTTGGCTGTGTGGTTACGTTTGATCTTCGGGGCACACTTGAGATGTGAGTGTCGAGCTCCAATCTTCAAATATACTGATTGCAGGAACGTGTGATTTCTAATTGAACAAAGTCCAGATGCAAATTCATTATACCTCAAAGATCAAGGAATTGCAGTACTTGTGGGTTCGAACCGCGGACAAGTACGGGACAGAGCGAGAAAAAATTCCAAACATGGCAATGAACGCGGCCCAGTGACAGAATCACCTCGGGCAACTACTTTTGGACCCTCCGAGGGGTATCGTTCCCTTTGTCTATAAACCCCTCCGAGGGGTCTGATGCTATTTAACGCCACGGCGGCCGGATCCAACTGACGTGCGCGCAGCTTGCTCGGGTCAATTACACCGTCCTGTAAATTGCCAAAAAATACACGAGCCCGTGGTAGCTGCAGCAAAATCGACGCTGGCCGCTTTTCCGCTCTGCATCGCGAAATCCGCGGCCGCGCGCAAGATAACAGCGTGATTGACAGGTGATCCGGTGCTTTGCGGGTGTATGCCCGTGGTCTCGGAACAGGCAGGCAGGCACGCGTGGGCAGCGTTTTAATTTCCCTCCACCACAATGACCCAGGCACGCGCGCAGCTACTCGCCCCGGACGATCGGCATATACCCCCAAGGTACCGGATCACCTGTCAATCACGCTGCTATCTCGCGCGCCCATAAACGGCCGCGGATTTCACGATGCAGAGCGGAAAAGGCTTTTCTGCAGCTACCACAGGCTCGTGTATTTTCTGGCAATTACAGGACGGTGTAGTTGACCTGCGCGAGCTGCGCGCACGTCAGTTGGATCCGTCCGCCGTGGCGTGAAATAGCATCGGACCCCTCAGAGGGATGTTATAGACAAAGGGAACGATACCCCTCAAAGGGGTCCAAAAGTGGTTGCCCGAGGTGACAGAATAGGGAACGGGAGAGAGGGCTGTTGGGTATTACCATTCTGAGCGCAGATGTTCATCAACACGTGGACTGGAGACAGACTTCTCCACATGTGGCTCACCGATTCGGGATTCCTTATCCCGGTATATAGGCCATCGCATTTTGGGACGGTACAGACTGAGTTTGCTGCCGCGCACGGAGCCTGTAAGTCCGATTCCAACACTCTTTAGTTCTGGCTCGTTTCTGACACGTTTCTGATAAGTTTCTGATACGTTTCACTCTGTCGCAGCCTTATCTCTTAGGTAGATATTAATATACCCGGTTCGCTGCCGCGCACTGAGCCTCCTTATCTCTTAGGCTACCCCTGGACGGCAGTATCCTAGTAGAGAGGGTACATGAAATGTACGATGGCACCGTAAAGAACGAGGATAGTGGAACTCATATTGGTGAAGGTTTCGCATTAAGAGCAAGATTCAAAATCGGTATCTCAAGCACGCGAACCCGTCTCGCGTATTGCAGAAGTGCGTGGAATATGGAATCGATGGAACAAAACGTGAAGAAAGGAGTGAGAACTTCGAACTACATATCATTTGGCTGGCGTTGTTACCTTTTCGAGGTGTACCATTAATGCCTACTCGAACATTAGGCGAATGGGGTGAATGTTTTTCAGGCCTATGTCCGCCTGATTATTTCGAATACGCTATCTAATGGTATTTATGGGTTGAGGTGAATATGCAGGATGAATGACGCTATTATGTATGGTAGAAGGCTGGGCACATTATATTACCAGCCTCAAACAGGGTCAATTGCTTGTGAGTATGAGGCTGACTATTTAGCATACAGTGTCTCGACGCTCAGAGTCATTCTTGGGTCTAACATAGCCACCCTTTCGTCGACGCAAATGCGCCACATTCTTCTGAATAAGCCGACGGATCTCTAACTCCATCGACATCAGTTCATCCTCTGAAGCCAGTTGTTTCACAGTGGCGGGAATGTCTCGGACGACAATCCCTTTGGGCCCAGTAGTCGTAGTCTGCTCCACAAGCTTTCAGTCAAGCTTTTCCTTAAACCCTTTTCGCCTGTAAACACTCCACTCTCATCTCGACAACTAAATTATGCTAAGGCCTCTTCAAATGCGGCTTTTGGGAAAGGAGACAGATTGATTGGGCTGATGCCAAAGAGAGGCGACGAAGCTCGATTGGAGACAAAGCAGTGACGGAGCTAGAGATGGCCCCGATGGGTACAATTCATGCGCCTCGAAATCCTTTATGTTAGGACAACAGTTCAGGACAGGCTGTACATCATCTGGTGATACTTGCACAAAACAGCCTAATTCCGACCCAGCGCACAAAATGACCCCGACCATTTGGAGGCGCGAGAGTAACCCCGAGGATATCAATATGTGATTTTGTACTGAAAACCACTGTACGGTAGAGGAATTCCAGGCCCAGATGGTACCATGCACGGCACACTTGAACAACGGTGAGAGCCTCCGACGATGGCTTGAACTCGGGCTTCCATAGTCGGCAACGATTTGCGCGATCCCTAAACTGTGGCATGGTCAGGAAATCGCGAGTGGTATGAGGATCGGGAAATGTGGAAGAATATTTCCACAGTGCCTCAGCACTGAGCTTGGAGTGATTGATAGGCGACATTTGGATCATTAGGTAGCTAAATATCATTCTCCAAACGTCTGGTGGCAGATCGGCTAGCATTGTGAAAGACAGTGGCGGGTGCGGCGGGGTAAGATTGCTGGAAGCTGCATTGCTACAGAATGTAGCCGGCAAGATGTTAAGGTATTCTGAACCGCAAGTTGAAATCCACTTCGGAGTGGGCGTACAGAGAGGAGCACATGCACGCCATTCATTGTCAGCTGTAGACCAAGGTTTAGGACTTCAAGGAGCGCAGTTGAAGACCCACCCGTATTCACAGTTTGAGAACCCCCGAAAGCTTCTGATTCTATCCAGAGAGCAAATTATCCTTTGGAATTGCCGTACGGGCAGGGATGAACCAGAGTAATCCTTTCCGTACCTACACAACGATACACCAGGTATCTCTATCGAAATAACCCTTCTCAAGTGCACCTTCTCAAAGCCTTTGACATTTCCAACTCGCCAGGTATCCTAAAGACTGACGAGCAGCTGGGGGCCCCGGAAGAATACTGCAATAAACTGGTGGGAGAGGGCACGGTAATCGTCATTAAATGCACGAAGTGAAAGGTGAGCCTCAGTATTTTACACTCCCCGACATACTTTGGAAGGATTCAGTCGACGGTCTACTCGGGTTCACCCTTCTGTGTATGGCAGATGGAGTTGAGATAACCAGGCCCGCGCGGTAGTAGTCTTGGTAGATAGAGAGGTAGAGACAGGCCGAGTATGTGGATGAGTTTACATTACGTTCCAGACGAAAACGATCCAATTCATAAAGGGATTCGACAGAGTGAATCAAAAGCGCCGCAGCAGTCCGCGACTCCAACTTGATATCAACTCCCTCGTCCGCGAATATACCATATCGCCGGCTTTTCTCTCATCTAGCCAGTAAATATAGCCACAATCGCGTGTCCACCAAGGCCAATCGTCTGCTACCCAAATAATGACATATCCTGCATCCCTGTCAACGCATAGCCCACACAAGTGCATTTTATCAATCCCTCCAAGCCTAGCCATTCGCCATTTGTTCGGCTTTCCGACTCGCAAGAATCGAACACTGGGGGACGCACTGGGTTGACCTCCGCGTCCCAATGGGGGGTGGAGGAGAAGGTCATCATCGCTATCGTGTACTGTAAAGGTTGAGCGCTGTACAGTGTACTGCTGACTGACTCTGCTGAAGATCTTGATCGGCCCAGGTATAGTCAAGTCCATCTCCACGTCAAGGACCTCCCAATCCACTTTCCAAGACTGTCCCACGAGTCGCTCGATGATGAAGCAATACCTTGGACGTGTGGGGTGTCATTCGGGAATGGAATAGATTTTTGTATGGTGCGAAAAATATGACCCCGGTGTGCGTAATTCCATAATGCATTTTGGTGGGAGTACGGCGAATGCATTTCGCGTGAGGCAGAGGGATCCATCCGACAGTTGAGTAGAAATCACAAGGCTTGGTATGTGAATGCAGCGGTATGCGGTGTTCCAGTCAGTACCATCAGATATATCAAGGGTGGCGAAGAGGACATCGTCAACGACTTTGATACAGCGTGGGAAGAACCCCATCTGTGGCGAATTGAGATTCAAGGCTCCCGGAAACGAAAAGAAAGGTGGCACACCTCAAAATAAAAGATGGTATTTTCTGTCATGCTCCATAAGAAGAGCCCGCCTGTCGCAGTGACATATGGCCCAATCAAATAATCATGCCATAGTACCATCGGACTGTTGGAGACATTGTTCGAGAGGGTGATTCCCTTCCCTACTGGGACTCTTTGGATGGTCCTAAAGGTCAACTTGATTGGCGAGATATGGTCCTTTTGTTCGAAGGTTACTGATGTCGCAACAATTTCGACCCTGGTCGTACCCAATGGCTCAGTAGTCAGGACATATATTCCAGCTCGGGTACATACTCGCTGATGTTATCCCCCTTGTTGGTCTTCCAGTGGCAAAGGACGCACTCATCAGGCGATCGAGATTCGATGAAGGCCTCAATCACCGGACGTCTGGCACTCCAATTTCCTATAACAAGGCCGGTCATGAGGTCGCAGAAACTGACTTCTCCCGTCGGGTGTTGAAGAGACCATGCCCAGCGTGTCCCCCGAATCAAGCGCCAACGTTGGGGATAATCCAGGGAGACATTTGAGCCTTGTGAGGGTGGCAAACGGAATGGAGGTTTAAAGGTTGGTGACGAGGACTCCCACCGACGGTGAGTGGCTCCATATCGAATATGAGCATCGCGGAGTTCGCTCGGTGAGTAGCTATGCCACGGTGCCGGACGCGACAGGTGTGCAGTTGGCACTAATTTGGACCAGTATGATGCCCAAGCTTGAGATGCAAGGAACCCAGAGCGGCAGGTCTCAGCGCCCATAAAGGCGTTAGTGTCGGAGGGTAGAAATATGAGTGGTACGACACACGTGAGATAACGAAAGAACATCCAGAGGGTTGCTAAGGAAAGCTGAGATAGAGAGGATATCATGATGTCTAACGGAAGTGTTGCGAGCGTTGCGAGCGTTGCGGTCATGGCGCGGTTTACCCCGCGTGACATATTTAATTGAGCCTCAAATGGTCATGATCGTCGGAGGTTCGACATTGGTTGGCCGTGTGGTCGGGCTAGACCTTTGGGCCACATTTGAGACTCGACAGTTAAGCTCCAATCTTGAAATATACTGATCGTAGGGACGCGGGACGTCTAATTGACAAAGACCAAATGCAAATGCATCATGGTTTAAGATCGAGGTATCGCACGAGTGCGTTCGAACCGCAAACAAGTACGGGTGGGAGGGAGAAAAATTTCCAATCACGGCCAAGACGCTATCATGTACCACTCATCGCGACAACCAACGTGTGCTAGGTCCCCTTCAGTTGCAGCCGCTGTATCAATGCCCGACCTCATTCACTGCACTTTGTGCCCCATGACTAGCTTCGGGCAGGTGTGGGCACCTGCCCACACCTGCCCGAAGCTAACCATGGGCGCACAAAGTACAGTGATTGCTCGCTCTTTGGAGTGCGCTGCTGAATCGCCTGGTTTCGAATATGACAGAAATCCTTGATACATCCTCCTCTCCCACATGGTATTGCCCATTCGAAGGACGCCAGTTGTGAGAGTAATAAGCCCGGCATCATTGGCACGCGGACACGAGTTGGGACTAACCTCAAGGGAGTAAGGGGTGATATCGGAGGCTACAAAAAGTGTGGTATGAGTGATTCAAGCGCAGTAACCCGTCCGTGGTGTTGCGTGGTGTAAAATGGAGATGCACGTTTCCCAGCCCCACGTGGTAGTAGTCGTGGTTGGTAGAGATATACTCACGGGCGAGTATGTGGATGAGTGTCGATTACGCCCCAGATGACAACTATCCAACTCATGAAGGGATGAACCCTCTCATCATCAAAAGCGCCACTTCAGTCCGCGACTCCAACTCGACATCAACTCTTTCGTTCGGGAATATACCATATTGCCCGGTTTTCTCTCATCAAGCCACCAGATGAAGGAACAATCGTGGGTCGACTGAGGCGAATCTTCTTTTGCCCAAATGATGACACAACCTGCATCTCTGTCAACATACAGCCCAGACAGGCGCATTTTATCGACCCCTTCAAGCCTAGCCACTCGCCACTTGTCCGGCTTTCCGACTCGCGTGAATCGAACACTAGGGTACGCACGGGGTAGACCTCTGCGTCCCAATGGGAGGTAGAGGAGAAGGTCGTCATGGCTATTGTGTAACCGATAGGTTGGGCGCTGTACAGTATACTGCTGACTGACTCTGTTGAATATCTTGATCGGCCCAGGTATCCTCAAGTCTATCTCCACTTCAAGGACCTCCCATTCCACTCCTTGATACTGTCTTAGGAATCGCTTGGTGATAAAGCAATATCTTGGATGTGTGGGGGGAGAAGCGTGAATGGAATAGATTGTTGTATGGTCCAAAAAAGTTGATCTCGGTGCGCGTGATTCCATAATGCATTTCGGTAGGAGCACGGTGAATGCGCTTTCCGTGAGGGAGAGGGATCCACCCGGCAGTTGAGTCGAGATCAAAAGGCATGGCATGTGAATGCAGCGGAATGAGATGTTCCAGAGATTAAGGGTACTATCAAGTACATCATGGCTGACGAAAAGGACGTCGTCAACGACTCTGGTATAGCTTGGGACGAACCCCATCTGTCGCGAATTGGGATTCAAGGCGCCCGGAGACGAAAAGACAGGTGGCATACCTCGAAATAAAAGATGGAATTTTCTCTCATGCTCCATAAGAAGAGCCCACCTGTCACCATGGAATATGACCCAATCAAATAATCACGCCATAGTACCATCGGACAGCTGGAGAAACTGTTCGAGAGGTAGGTCCTATTTCTGACTGTAGCTCTTTGGATGGTCCTAAAGGACAGCTTGATTGGCGAGGTAAGGCTCTCTTGTTCGAAGGTTACCGATGTCGCCATAATTTCAAACCTGGCCGTATCCAATGCCTCAGTAGTCAGGACATATATTTTAGCACGGGAACATACCCGCTGATGTTATCCCCCACGTTTTTCTTCCAGTGGCAAAGGACGCACTCATTAGGTGATCGAGGTTCAATGAAGGCATCGACTACCGTACCTCTGGCACTCCATTTTCCTATAAAAAGGCCAGTCTTGAGATCACAGAATCCGACCTCGCCTCTCCAGTGCTGAAAAGACCATGCCCAGCGTGTCCCCCGAATCAAGCGCCAACGTTGGGGATAGTCCAGGCCATTTGAGGTTTGTGGGGATGGCAAACGGATTGGAGGCTTAAAAGCTGGTAACGGGGACTCCCACCGACGCTGAGTGACTGCATATCGAATGTGAGCATCGCGGAGTTCGCTCAGTGAGTAGCTATGCCATGGTGCTGGACGCGACAGGTGTGCTGCTGGCACTGATTTAGCCCAGTATGATTTCCACGCTTGAGATGCAAGGAACGCGGAGCGGCAGGTCTTAGCGTACAGAAACTAGGCGTTAGTGTCGGAGGCTGATAATATGAGTGGTATGACACACGTGAGATAACGAAAGGACATCCAGAGGATTGTTAAGGAAAGCTGAGATAGAGAGGATGACGTCTAACGGAAGTGTTGCGAGTGTTGCAGTCATGGCGGAGTTTATCCTGCGTATCAAGCCTCAAATGGTCATAATCGTCGGAGGTTCGATATTGGTTGGCTGCGTGGTTGGGCTTGACCTTTGGGGCACATTTGAGACGTGACAAGGATGAGCGTCAAGCTCCAATACTTAAATATATTTACTGATCATAGGGACATGGGGCTTCTAATTGGCGAGAAGTCCAAAGGCGATCGAGACCATCATGCTTCCAGGTCAACGCATCGCATCTGTGCGTTCGGACCGCAAATAAGTACGGGCGGGACCGAGCCCGTGTGGTTTAATGCAGAGGGGCGTGGAATGTGGAACCGGTGAAACAAGCGTGAAGAAAGGAGTGACAGCTTCGGACTACAAATCAGTTGGCTGGCATTGCTACCTCTTCAACGTATACTATTGCTTATTCCAACATTCGGCGAATGTAGTATGAATATTTTTCAGGCCTATCCCGGCCTGGTCATTTTCGAATATGCCATTTAATGGTATTTATGGGTTGAGGTGAATACGTGAATATCCCCAACAGAGTGCAGGACGAATGAGGCTGTTATTTATAGGCTGGCACATCCCCAGCCTCAAAAACGGGAGACCTTTGAAGATTTGCGGTATGATCGAGGCTGACTATTTTTTAGTCATTCTTGGGACTAACACAGCCACCCTTTCGTCACCACAAATGCGCCACAGTCTTCTCAATAAGCCCTCGGATTTCCTCTAACTCCATGCATCGATATCAGTTCATCCTCTGACGCCAGGTGTTTCAGGCGGCGAGAATGTCTCCGATGACAATCCCTTTGAGCCGGTAGTCTGCTCCACAAACGTTCCATTCAGCCCTCCCGCAACCATTTTCGTCTGCAAACACTCCGCTATCATATACCACTCATCGCGACAACCAAAGTGCGCTACGTCCCCTTCAACTGCGGCCGCTGCATCAATGCCCAACCTCATTGCCCGCTCTTCGGAGTCCGCTGCTGAATCGTCTGGTTCGTCGAGATAAGACACGAGGCCGGCGGGGCTTGAGCAATCGCATATGACACGGATTCTTGTTACGACTTCCTCTCCCGTGTGGTACTCCCCATTCGAAGGAGGATTGCCGGTTGGGATGTGGCAAGCCATTCGAAGATG
>WNFL01225706.1_pt1 | contig 11792 bp, 12 predicted proteins | sample 5400361 | NCBI WGS metagenome assembly WNFL01 (sample SAMN13153351, study PRJNA577476) | soil metagenome | isolation source: 40 cm soil on Douglas fir-dominated hillslope | place: USA:California | collected 2013-09-17
CGCCAGCGCGAGCGCCGTGTGACCGGCGCCGGTGCCCACGTCGAGCACGCGCTCGGTGCCGCGCAGCGCGGCGCGCTCGACGAGCGCGTCGAGCGTCGGGCCGCCCGCATGCACGGCGCTCACCGCGTAGTTCGCGGCCGCCGCGCCGAACTGCCGCTGCAGCTTCGTGTCCAGGTCCGCACCCTGCGCGCTCATGATTGCCTCCAGGTCATTATTTACCTAGGTTAATAATCGAGATGGCGAGCAAAGACAAGTCCGACGCGAGCCTGCGCGAAGCGCTCGCCGCGCTGCAGCGCCTGGCCGACGCGTTCGCGCAGCGGCGCGCGCAGCTGGCGCAGTCCGCCGGCCTATCGGAGGCGCAATGGCGGGTGCTCGAGCAGATCGCGGCCGAGGACTTCATGCCCTCGCTGTTCGCGCGGCGCCGCGCGCGCTCCGCCGCGGCGGTCTCGAAGGTGATCCGCCAGCTCCTCGACCAGAAGCTGATCGCGGTGGAGATCGCGGAAGGCGACGCGCGCCAACGCCGCTACTCGCTCAGCGGCGCGGGACGCGCGGCGATGGAGACGGTGCGCCGCGACCGGGAGCGCGCGCTCGCGCGCATCTGGGCCGACTTCGAGCCGGCGCCGCTGGCGCGCTTTGCTGCGTTCGCCACCGAGCTCGCGGAGCGAATGGAGCTGCATGCGCGTGACGAGGAGAAGCGCACTGCGCAGCAACGAGCCGCGAAAAGAGCGCCCGCCGCGAAAAAAGGCCCGCAAACGAAAGGGGCCCGCCGGGGCGGGCCAATCATCAAAACGTAGGGCGCATTATAACGAATCCGACCTGCCGAGTCAACGAGTATTTCGCGTTCGCGGCGACTTTTCGCTGAACGCAGATCGAACTCGGGGAAAGTGCGCGCGAACTCCGAGTTCGGCGCGCGGAACTCGGAGTTTCCGCGAACTACACTGGACTACGCGCGTCCGATCGACTCGGCAGAGGGCGAATCGCAGTCTTCGAGGTGCTCGATGGAGTTCAAGAGCTCGAGCGCGGGTGGCGGGTCCGACGCCACGATGGTCAAAGAGGCGTTCGGCCAGCTCATCGGCGGCTCGAGCCCGCCCAAGCCGACTTCGCGCTCGGCGAACGCTCGAATCACCAGGCCGTGGCTGATGACGGCGAGATTCCCGTCGACCTGGCGCGCCTGGTCGAGCACCTTCGGCCAGGTCCGCGCGATGCGCGCGTGGAACCCGTCCCAGCTCTCGCCTTCCGGCGGCGCATAGTCGAGCGCGAACGGGTCGAAGCCGAGCTCCGCGTACGCGCGGCCGCGCAGCGCACCGAAGTTGCGCTCGCGCAGCTCGGGCCAGAGCTCGATCTCCGCGCCGGTCGCCGCCCGCACGCGCTCCGCGGTCATCTGCGCGCGCGCGTAGTCGCTCGAGACGATCGCCGCCACGCCCAGCTTCGCGAGCCGCGCCGCGAGTCGATCCGCCTGCGCGATGCCGCGCGGCGAGAGTGGAATGTCCGGCGTCTGGAGGATGCGCGCCGCGTTCGACGCGGTCTCGCCGTGGCGCACCAAGAGGATCGACATCGCGCGCAGAGTAGCAGAGGTGATAACTTCCGATCAGCGACGATGGAAGCGTATCTCGAGCTGCTGCGACACGTCCGCAACCACGGCACGCGCAAGAGCGACCGCACGGGCACCGGCACGCTCTCCGTGTTCGGCTGGCAGTCGCGCTACGACCTGGCGCGCGGCTTCCCCGCGCTGACCACCAAGAGCCTGCACCTGCGCGCGATCTTCCACGAGCTGCTCTGGTTCATTCGCGGCGACACCAACGTGCGTAGCCTGCAGGAGCAGGGCGTGACGATCTGGGACGAGTGGGCGAACGCCGACGGCGAGCTCGGCCCGATCTACGGCGCGCAGTGGCGCGCGTGGCGGGGCGCCGACGGACGCGCGATCGACCAGCTCAGCGCGGTCGAGGAGGAGATCCGGCGGAACCCCGATTCGCGCCGGCTGATCGTCTCGGCCTGGAACGTGGGCGAGCTCGCGCGCATGGCGCTCCCGCCGTGTCACTTGCTGTTCCAGTTTTACGTCGCCGACGGGCGGCTCTCGTGCCAGGTGTATCAGCGCAGCGCCGACATCTTCCTGGGCGTGCCGTTCAACGTCGCGTCGTACGCGCTCCTGACTCACATGATGGCCGAGTCGACCGGGCTGCGCGCCGGCGAGCTGGTGCACACGCTCGGCGACGCGCACCTGTATCTGAATCACCTGGAACAGGCGGACCTGCAGCTCTCGCGCACGCCCTATGAGCTGCCGAGACTCGAGCTGCGGCCGGGCGTGAAGTCGATCGCCGACTTCCGCTACGAGGACGTGCGCCTCGTCGGCTACCGCGCGCACCCGGCGATCGCCGCGCCCATCGCCGTCTAGCGGCCGTGCTGCTCTCGCTGATCGCCGCGGTCGCCGAGAACGGCGTGATCGGGTCGAAGGGCGCCCTGCCCTGGCGCCTGCCCGACGAGATGGCGCACTTCAAGCGCGCCACCATGGGGAAGCCCGTGCTGATGGGGCGACGCACCTTCGAGTCACTCGCGCGGGCGCTCCCGGGTCGCACCAACGTGGTGCTGTCGCGCGCGCCCGGCTTCACGGCCGCGGGCGCGCTCGTCGCCAACGACCTCGACGCAGGCCTCGCACTGGTCGCCGGCGCCCCCGAAGTCGTCGTGATCGGCGGCGCCGCTCTCTACGCCGAAGCCCTGTCGCGCGCGCAGCGCATCTACCTGACCCGCGTCCACGCGCGACCCGACGGCGACGTGCGCTTCCCCGAGCTCGACCCCGCCGACTGGCGCGAGTCACTCGTGCTCGACCACCCCGCGGACGCGCGCCACGCGCACGCGTTCTCGATCTTCGAGCTGGAGCGGAGCTGACCGGCGCGCGCTCTCAGATCGGCTCGTAGCCCGCGGTGGCCTCGAGCGCGGCGCGGTCGAGCACAGTGACGTAGCCGCGCTCGACCTGGATCGCGCCGGCGCCGACCCAGAGGCGCATCTGCTTGTTGACGCTCTCGCGGGTGGCGCCGACCAGCTCGCCGAGGATGTGCTGCGGCAGCCGCTGCTCGATGCGCACCCCGCCCGGCACCTCGCTGCCGTGAGTGCGCACGAGCGCGAGGAGCTTCCGCGCCAGGCGCGCGGGGATGGTGAGTGACAGCTCGTCCTCGACCCGCTGCGACAAGTCTCGCAGGCTGCGGGCCAGCACCGTCGCGAGTTTTATCGCCACGCGCGGGTGCTCCTCGAGAAACGGCAGCAGGTCGCGGCGCTGGAGGCTCAGCAGCTCGCACGGCTCCACCGCCTCGATCGTGGCCGAGCGAACCTGGGCGTCGAAGAGCGCAACCTCGCCCAAGACGTCGCCCGCCTCGAGGAAGCGGAACACCAGCTCCTTCGCGTCGGGGCCGCTGGAGAACACCCGCATCCGGCCGCGCAGCACCCCGTAGAGGGCCGATCCCGGGTCGCCCTTGCGGAACAGAACCTCGCGTGCGCGCAGGCGTTTCGTGCCGGTGATCGCGTGCAGGAGGTCGAGCTCGCGACGCGAGAGACCTTCGAAAACGCGGATCGAAGCAAGCATGACTCGGCCGTCGAGCGGCCGTGTCTGGGCCACGGGAGCGGAGCTCATGCTGGAAGAATGCCCTGCCCTGTGAACTGTTTCACAGCGGGCCCCGGGTCGCTCCGCGAACCTCCCGTTCATGCAGCGAGCGGCCCATCGGGAGTTCCGGCTCGGAGACTGCGGAGGTCGCCGCAGCGGGAGTCCCGACGTGGCGCCGGACCCCTCGCACAACGCTGCCTCTCGCCGAACCATGGCCGTGATTCCCCTCCCGGCCAAACTTTCCCAGTCGACGTGGCTCCCTCCGCGGCGGCTGGGCGGCGGAGGCAGTCAGTGCGAGGGGTCCCCCTCTCACTGACCCGATCCTTCCCGCTTCCCTCACCCGCACCTCCGGGACACAATGGCTCTCGGGGGTGCTCCGTTGAGAGGGGTCTGTTGGTTGGCACTGCTGGCGCTGGGCTGCGCGGCCTCTGCCACGCTGCACGCGAGGCCCGAGAGCGTGTGCGCGGGTCGGGCCGTACGACTCACTTGGGACGGCAGCGGCTCGGGCGAGCTCAGCGCCGAGCCCGCGGACCCGTCGCTGGGCGAAGTCGCCGCCAGCGGCAGCAAGTCGGTGCGCCCGAAGGCGACGACGACGTATCGCTTCCGCGTGGGGTCACTCGTCTCGAGCGCGACGAGCTCCACGATCGTGAAGGTGGTCTCGCTTCCCGAGCTGCCGGCCCCGATCCGCGGCAGCGTCTCGGACGAAGGCAGCGGCTGCGCGCCGGGTCGAATCTGGGTAACGGCGCGCGTACCCGCCGGCGCCTGGGACGCCCGGCTGCGCGTGAATCTGGTCGCGTCGGCGGATGGCCGCGCCTATCGCGTGGAGCACGCGGCGCGCTCGGCCGAGCTCGGCGTCGACACGCCCTCGGACGCGTTCCGCGATCTGCCGGTCGCGGGTGCCTGGCGGCTGGAGACGGCGCTGCGCCCGGGCGAGGTCTGCGCCGGGGCGTCCGCTCCCGAGTCACTGGCGCTCCACGTGAGCTTCGTCTGCGCCGAGTGACTCCGCTAGTCCGCGGGCGAGGGTGACGTGAGCTGGCGCGCGAGCGCGCCGATCAAGGCGTTGGCATCCTCGGGGCCCTTCGCCGTGCCGAAGACGAGGAAGTCGGGGCGCACGAGCACGATGCGCACGCCCGCGCGCTCGAAGAAGCGCTGGTAGCGCCCGTCGAGATCGACGAGCGGCGCGCCGGGGCCCACGCGCGCGCTGATGCCGCCGAGCGACGCGAAGAAGGCGCGCTGCTCGGGCGCGAGGGCGAGCCCGGGGTCTTCGTCCGCGCCCAGCAGAACCCAGCCGCGGCCGACGACGTCGTCGAAGAGTCCCTCGAAACGGCGGGTGGCCGTGCGCATGCGCACGTGCGCCTGCGGGAACGGCTCTCCCGCGTGGCGGTCGCCCTCGAGCAACGTGCCCGGGCCAATCACAGGTGGTGACGGCATCGGCGCGCGTTCGGACGCGCGACTCAGCGCGATCATCGCAGCATCGCGCGCCGCGGCCTCCTCGGGATTCGTCACGCTGATCAGGTGCCCGAGCGAGACCGACAGATCGATGAACAGGCGCACGTGGTGGAGGCGCTCTCGCTCGTAGGTGTCGAGCAGCTCATCGGGCGCGCGGCCCAGGAGCACGAGATCGAGCTTCCAGGCGAGCGTGGCCGCGTCGCGCACGCCCGCGCCGATCCCCTGCGACGTGAACGGCGGCAGCTCGTGCGCGGCGTCACCGGCCAGAAGCACGTGCCCGCTGCGCCAGGTCTCGGCCCAGCGGGCGCGGAAGCGGTAGACCGTGTGGCGCTCGAGGATCGTGTTCGACTCGTACAGTCCCCACCGCGCGAGCAACTCCCACGCCATGCGCGAGTCGTTGAGTGACTCGATCGTCTCGTGAGGCAGGCGCATGAACTCGAAGCGCCGCCGCCCCGGGCCGCCCGAAATGATCGTCGTCGGCCGCGCGGGATCGCAGAGCTGCCAGTCCTCCCAGCGACGCGAGCTGCGCGCGATGACGTCGACGATCAGCCAATCGAAGCTGAGGTTCAGATCCTCGATCGGCGCGCGCATCCAGCGGCGCACGAAGCTGTTCGCGCCGTCGCAGCCGATCGCGTAGCGCGCCTCGACGTCGCGGAGCGCGCCCGACGCATCGCGCGCGCGCACGTGCACACCCTGGCCGCCGGGCTCGATCTCGTACACCTCGAAGCCGCGGCGCACCGAGACCCCCCGAAACGAGCGCGCGCGCCGATCGAGCACGCGCTCGAGATCCGGCTGGTGCAGCAGGTTGGACTCGGGCCAACCCGCGGGCCCGTCCACCGGATTCATCCTGAACTCCACCAGCCTCTCGCCCGCGGCGTTGCGCCACTCGTACGTCGTGCAGGGCTCGCTGATCGCGCGCACCTCGGCGGACACGCCGGCGGCCTGGAAGATGCGGCCGACCTCGTGGTCGAAGTGCACCGCGCGCGGCATCGGGTACGCCGTCGGCCAGCGCTCGAGCACGGTGACTCGCCAACCGCGTTGCGCCAGCAGGATGGCGAGCATTTGTCCGGTGGGCCCGTATCCGACGATCGCGACGTCGCAGCGTTCGGTCATGTGAGGTTCCCCATCCGCTGAGTTCGCCGACGCCAGACTACTCCGCGAGCGCGACCTCTGTCATGCTCGATCTCATGAACGAGACTCAATTCGGCGCGCACCTCGGGCAGCAGAATCTCAAGATCGACGAAATCCGCGCGCTCTGGCGCCGCTTCGACACGGCCGGGCTCGATTGGATTTCGCTGTGGGATCATTTCTACGAAGCTCCACCCGCGGGCGGCACGCAGCCGCATTTTGAAGCCGTGTCACTGCTCGGCGCGCTCGCGACCGAGACGAAACGTGCGCGCATCGGATGTCTGGTGTTCTACCCCGGCTACCGCAATCCCGCGGCGCTCGCGAAAGCCGCGACCACCATCGATCATCTCTCCGGCGGGCGCTTCACTCTGGGTCTCGGCGCGGGCTGGCACGAGTGGGAAGCGCGCGCCTATGGCTACGAGTTTCCCGAGATAGGCACAAGAATGGAGCTGCTCGACGAGTCACTCCAGATCGTGCGCGGTCTCCTCACCCGAGAGCGTACGACGTTCGCCGGGAACCGGTTTCGAGTCGAGAACGCGTCCTGCCTCCCCGCGCCGCTGCAGAAGCGCCTGCCGATCTGGGTCGGGGGCCTGGGCGAGAAGCGGACCTTGAGACTAGCAGCGCGTCACGCGGACGGCTGGAACGCGGCGTACGTGTCGCCGTCCGAGTTCGCGCGGCTTTCGCGCGTGCTCGACGATTGGTGCGCGAAGGAGGGGCGTGATCCCAGAGCAATCACTCGCAGCGTGAATCTCTCGTTCCACCTGTGCACAGATGAGAAGCTCGCCGCGCAGGCCGAGGGCGAGCTGCGAACACAGTGGGGAGCCGCCGCCGAGCGCATGCTCTCGGGCGCGCTCCTCGGCACGCCGCGGAGGGCCGCCGAAACACTCGCCGCGTACGCCGCCGCGGGCGCGCAGGCCATCAACGTCGCGCTGCGCGCGCCCTGGGACGGCGAAGCACTCGACGCCTATCTCGACGAGGTGGTACCGGCGATGCGATTGCGATAGCGCCGCCGCCCGCCTCTGGCAAAATAGGGGCAATTCCCCCAAAGAGTGGCCACGACCCCGATCGTGAGAGGGATCCCATGACGATCGCCCGCCGCATGCGCCTGTTTCTCGACGCCGGCCTCGCACCGTACACGCTCGTGCCGCGCAGCCCCGCGATCGCGCCCGAAGCGCTCGCGAAGGCGCTGCTGCTGCGCGACGACAAGGGCTACATGCTCGCGGTCCTGCCGGCGGCCCAACGGCTCGCGCTCGAGCGCGTCCGCGACGACCTCGGCCGCGAGCTCGAGCCCGCCGGTGAGCGGGAGCTCGCCGCGATCTTCAACGATTGCACCCCCGGCGCGATCCCGCCGTTCGGCGCGGCGTACGGCATTCCAGGCGCCGTGTATTTCGAAGTGGGCCGCGAGGAGTCACTCGGGCGGATGAGCGGCGCCGACTTCGCGAGTCTCCTGCCGAATTGCACCCACGGCGACTACGCCGCGACGTCCGAGCGACCGGACTCCGCGCCCGATTCGAAGGAGGCCAAAGAGGTGCGCGACCGCCGGCTGGTCGAGGGACTCACTCACGTCTTCTCGCTGCGCTCCTTCGGCGCGGGTCTCCGCGGCCACGCCGAATACGAGCGCAACGGCCACGCCGGGATGCTGCTCCTGAAGACCCCCGAGCTGCGCATCGTGCTCGAAGCCATGCGCCCCGACACGGCCCTGCGCACCCACTTCGTGCACGGACCCACGACCCTGTTCGTGCTCGAGGGCGCGCTCGTCGTCTCGACGCCGCGCGGCACCTTCCGGGTGGGCGAGAGCGAGATGGCCACGCTGCCGCGCGAGGAGCGCCGCGAGATCCACTCCGCCGCCGACAGCCTCTTCCTGCTCGCGCTCGGCCGCCTGGCGCGCCCGGAGGAGGTCGAGCAGCCCGCCCAAGGCCGCGCCCAAGTCCACGTCGGACGCTCCGAGGACGTCGACCTCAGCGACCGCACCCAGCGCGGCGCGGTCCGCTCGCGCCGCGTTCTCGTGGTCGCGAATCAGACCGCCGCCAGCGCCCACCTGATCGCCGCCATCCGCCATCACGTCTCCGCCGGCCCGTGTGACTTCGTCGTGCTCGCGCCGGCCGTCGCGAGTCACAAGGGCTGGACCTGGGGAGAGAACGCCGCGCGCGACGAAGCGCAGGCCCGCCTCGACAGCTGCTGCGCCAGCCTCCGCGAGCTCGGCGCCCGCGCCCGCGGAACCGTCGGCGACTTCTACCCCGTGCGCGCGATCCAGGACCTGCTGCTCGTCGAGCCCGAAGGCTTCGATGAGATCGTGCTCTCGACCCTCCCGGCGCCCGTGTCCGAGTGGCTGAAGCTCGACCTGCCCGCGCGCATCTGGCGCCGCTTCGGGATCCCGGTGACTCACGTGGAGGCGGAGGAGTGAGTCGCTAGAGACCGGCGGCCAGCTCAAGAGTCAGCTGAGCGGCCGGCACCTCTTTGCATCCGGCGCTGTTCTGACCGCACCACAGCGGCGAGAAGTCACCGGAATCCCGGCTCTCGGCCTTGGCGCGCAACGGCGCGATCGCGGTCGAGGCCAACGGAAAGGCCGGCACCGCGGACCCGATCGGGCCGAGCTCTCTCATGGCTCGATTGACGATGCCACGCGCCGGCCGGCCGGAGAACAGATTCGTGAGCGCGGTGTGCCGGGCGTCGCCCTTCAGCGCGGCGCGGTGGACCTTGCTGGTCGTCGCCTCGGGGCAGAGCAGATACGCGGTCCCGACTTGCACGCCGGCGGCCCCGAGCGCCATGGCCGCGGCCACACCGCCGGCGTCCGCGATCCCGCCGGCGGCGATCACCGGAAGCTTCACCGCACGGGCGATCTGCGGCAGCAGCGCAAACGTCCCGACCTGCGCCGTCAAATCGTCGGACAGAAAGTGGCCGCGATGCCCGCCTGCCTCCAACCCCTGCGCGATGATGGCATCGACCCCGCGCGCTTCGAGCCAGCGCGCCTCCTCGACGGTGGTGGCCGAGGCGAGGACCTTCGCCCCCGAGCTCCGAACTCGCCTCAGCAGCTCCGCCGACGGCAAGCCAAAGTGGAAGCTGACGACCGCGGGCGCGAACTCACTCAGTAGATCGGCGGCTTCGCTCCCGAACGGCATGCGCCCCGGCTCGGCGGCAGTCGCCGCCGGGTTGATGCCGAACTCCTTGTAGTAGGGCCAGAGCGCCTTCCGCCAATTCACTTCGCGCTCGACGTTCGGAGTCGGCGGCGCGTGGCAAAAGAAATTGACGTTGAACGGCCGGGCGGTTCCGGCCTTGATCGCCGTGAGCTCCACGCGCATGGCATCCAGGCTCAGCAGCGCGCAAGGCAACGACCCCAGCCCCCCGGCATTGGATACCGCCACGGCCAGCGCACTCCCCTGCGAGCCCGCCATGGGCGCTTGAATGATCGGCAGCTCGACTCCGAGAAGCGCTTGCAGGGTCAAGTCTCAGCCCCTCGCCAGAAACAACCAGTTCGTCTCCTCGCCCGACACGATGCGGTTCTCGAACGAGCTCGTCTCGACGCGCACCTCGCGAAACACTTCGCGCAGCGCATCTGCGAAAGGTGAGCTCTCGGCGTACGACCACACCGCCAGCACGCCGCGGGGCGCGAGACAGCGCTTCGCGAGCGCGAGGCCCGCGGCGGTATAGAACGCCGCGTTGGACGGGCCGAGCCGCTCGTCGGGTGAGTGGTCGACGTCGATCAGAATCAGATCGTGCACCGACCGCGGCGGCTGCGCGAGCCGCAGGTAGACGTCGCCCTCCGTGACCGTGAGTCGCGCATCGCCGTTCAACTCGCCCGAGAGCGGCACGAGCCCCCTCGCGACCCAATCGATCACCGGCGCGAGCAGCTCGACGACCTCGACGCGCGCCACGCGCTCGGAGCGGAGGGCCTCGTGTGCGGTGTACCCGAGCCCGAGCCCGCCCACGAGCACACGCAGCCCCGTGCCCTCGTGCATCTCGAGCGCCAACGACGAGAGCGCGCGCTCCGACGCGGTGTTCTCGCTGCTCATCAGGAACTGGTTGTCGAGGGTGATCTCGGTGACGACGGAGCCGCAGTCACCCGGAGGAACCCCAGGAACCGGGCGCTGGCGCAGGCAGATCAGACCGATCGGGGTGGTCACGCAGTCGAGAACGGTGAGGTCGAAGGGCATTGTGCGACTCTAGCCCGCACAGCCATCGGTGCACGCGGGCCGAAGTAACAAGAAGAAGACCATCGCTTCCCGAGCCTCGAGCATCTGCTTGAACTGCGACGCGGTCCCCGACAAGCTGCGCGAGATGGCAGAGCTGAAGCAGCTGAAATCCGGCGGCGCTACCCTCGCCTACCACTCGTCCGGCCCTGTCTCCGGTCCCCCGCTCCTCCTCATCCACGGCATCACCGAGGACCACCGCACCTGGGACGAGCTCATGCCAGAGCTCTCGCGCGATTCGCGAGTCATCCGGATCGACCTCCCGGGCCATGGCGCCTCCTCCCCACTCCCCGAATACTCCGCCCCCGCGCTCGTGACTCCCCTCGCCGAGCTCGTCGGGGCCCTGAAGCTCGATCGCCCGCACGTGATCGGCCACTCACTCGGCGGGCTCATGGCGACGCTGCTCGGCGCGCTCGTGCCGGTGCGGTCGATCATCAACGTCGACCAGTCACTGCGGCTCGGCTCGTTCATCGAGCTCGTGCGCGGGATCGCGCCGCGGCTCTCGGGGCCGGGGTTCGTGGAGGCGCTGAACGAGGAGATGGAGCTCCTCGGCGGGCCGCGCCTTCCCGAGCGCGTGCGGCGCGAGCTCCGCGGCTATCGCATCGAAGCGCGCCGGCCGGTCGTGCTCGGGCTCTGGCTGCCGCTCGTGGAACAGACCGAGGAGGCCGTCGTTGCGACACTCACTCCCCTGCTCCGGCAAGTCCGAGCGCCCTATCTCTCCCTCCACGGCTCGGACCCCGGCCCCGGCTACGAAGCTTGGCTCCGCGAGCTGGTGCCGAGCGCGCGGGTCGAGACGTGGGAGGGACTCGGGCACTGGCTGCATCGCGTGGAGCCGGAGAGGTTCGTAGGGAGGGTGAGGGAGTTTCGTCGGGAGGCGGGCTGACGAATGACTAAGCGAGAGCTGGAGCTGCGGGACTTCCGTAGGCGAGCCGCCGATATCCTCCGCCAGGTCGAGAGAACCGGGAGCCCCGCGGTCGAGACCAAGGACTGGCAAGCGTCTTAGTGCGACCAGCTCTTTGCGATCCGGTTTAGGCGCTACGGCGGCGCAACCGAGCGTAACGCGGGTCGCGGACGAGTTGGAGCGACTCACTCGGCTCCTTGGTACGGGCGCACTCAGCGCCGATGAGTTCGAGCGTTTGAAGACCAGGCTGATCGCCGGCCTGTAGTCGGCTTACGCCTCGAGGGCGGCGCCTGGAGCCGCCCTCGAGTGTACGTTTCTGATAGGCGAAGCGAAGACGTAGGGCTACGTTGGTAGGCGAATTGTCCTTCAGCGAGCTCACCGCCGCTACCGAACACGACCGCGCGCGAAAGTGCGCGTCCTGCGGGCGCTGGCCGAGCGCGCGGCCGGAGGTATCGACATGACTCGGAAGGCTGATGCAGACACGAAGGCGCTGGCACAGCAGCTCGCCGAGTCGGTCCGCCAAACCGTGATCGAT
>WNFL01154574.1_pt1 | contig 11791 bp, 11 predicted proteins | sample 5400361 | NCBI WGS metagenome assembly WNFL01 (sample SAMN13153351, study PRJNA577476) | soil metagenome | isolation source: 40 cm soil on Douglas fir-dominated hillslope | place: USA:California | collected 2013-09-17
CCCGAAGGCGCGATCGTGAAGGTGGCCGGGCTGAAACATCTTCATCATCGCGGACCGGCGCGTGTTTTCGATTGCGAGGAAGACGCCTTTGCGGCGGTGCAGGCGCGCAACTACAAAGAAGGCGATGTGATCGTCATCCGCTATGAGGGGCCGAAAGGCGGTCCGGGGATGCGCGAGATGCTCTCCACGACCGCGGCGCTTTACGGACAAGGCCTGTCCGACAAGATTGCACTGATCACCGACGGACGTTTCTCCGGCGCGACGCGCGGGCTGTGCATCGGTCATGTCGGGCCGGAAGCGGCCGAAGGCGGCCCTATCGGCCTTATCCGCGAAGGCGACATCATTGCGATCGATGCCGAGAAGGGCACCATCGAGGTGGAATTGTCGGCCGATGAGCTCGTCAAGAGGCGCGCCGCTTGGAAACCCAAGCCGCCGTCATTCGGCTCGGGCGCGCTATGGCGATTTGCGCGGAATGTGGGTCCGGCCCGGCTGGGGGCCGTCACCCATCCCGGCGCCGGCCAAGAATTGCGCTGCTACGCTGACATCTGAGCGCCGCAAATGGAAACGGCGGCAAGCCTGGGCTTGCCGCCGTTTCTGATCGGCGCTGCGATCACTGCGCGCCGTGTGGGTGGTCGCCGCGGCCTTGCGGAGGCATCCTGCCGCTTTGGCCAACGTCTCCGCCCTCGATATCCTCATTCCCAGGACTCATCTCGTCGTGCCCGAGGTTGTCGTCGTCGGAGCGCGCCATTTGCCGGCCACGCCGCAATTCCTGCTCGGAGCGCAATTGATCGCTGGGCGAGCGCGTTTTGCCGCTGTCTTCTGCAACCAGTTCGGGATTCTCCGTCTCGCTGCTTCTCCCACTCGCCGCTGCTGCTCGGCGCTGAGCGGAGGCGCCGCGCGCCTGACCACCCTTGCGGCCTGCTTCTGCCGCGAGTTCACGATTCTGGGAGAAGCTGCGGCCTTCCGGAGGAACGCTCTCGCCTCCCTTACGTCCCGCCTGTGCTGCGAGATGTGGGTCCTGCGAGAAGCTTCTCTTCTCGGCGGGGACGCTCTGGCCGCCTTTGCTCGCGATGGCGCGTTGCTTCGCTTGATCCATCGAAGCAAAGCCGCGATTGGACGTGCCCTTATGCTCGTCATTTCGAGGCATGACGTATCCTTTCTGAAAAAGTCCTTGCGGGGTGCGTTGCCGCCTGCCGCTACCGCATGGATAACGGTCCCGTGGGCGGCACCGTTCCGGTTCCGCATGGTTTTTTTAAGCGTTGGCTGGGCCGAATAACGAATTTCGCGTGTGAAATGAGCATCCGAAACAGATGCTTAGGGCTCGGTCGGGTTCCCGTCATCGGCCATTGGGTATTTTTGCGGATGCCCAAATCCCCGCGGGCAACCTTCGCCTAGGCGAGGCGTTTGGTCTCAGGCAACGATCGAGGGTATCGGTGATGAAAGACCCGAAGCCGGAGGCGAACCCCGTCCAAGGGGAGGGTGACTACAAAGCAGCCCGCGACTACAAACGCGACATCGACAAGTTCGTGCAGAAGAAGGGGGCCGACATTCCCAATCTGGCGAAAGCCGCGGAAGAGGCGGTCGAAGGTCCCGAGAGAGCCGATCTCGAGAAGGCCGAAGAAAAGGGCAAGTCGAAAGCCCGCCACTGAGGGGATGCCGGAACGCGGAGCTTTGCCGGTCGGCTCTGCGCATGGGCGACGGAAAACCCCAATGATAGGTTCCGTGGGACGCTCCCTGATTTGAGCTTGCACGGCACCTATGCTCCTCACCCTCGGTCAATTTCGCTTACACTATGATCTCATCGGTCCCGAAAATGGACGCACGGTTTGTTTCGCCCATGCGCTAGGCGCTGATTCCGGAATGTGGACGGAGCAGATCGCCGCGGTACTCGCGCTCGGATTTCGCGTATTGCGGATCGATATGCGCGGCCATGGCGGAAGCGAGGCGCGGCCAGGCGGTTGCACGCTGCTGGACTTGGCCGGCGACATCGCGGCCGTTCTTGATCGGCTCGCGATACCTCAGGTCGATTATGTGGGGCTCTCGATCGGCGGGATGATCGGCCAGGCCCTCGCTCTCCATCATGCCTCGAAGCTGTCATCATTGATGCTGTGCGAGACACCGCCGGCGTCGCTGAAGAACGCGGCCGAAATTTGGGGTCCGCGCGTCGCCGCGGTACGGGCGGCGAACTCGCTCGAACCCATAGCCGACGCAACCATGGAGCGCTGGCTTACGCCCGCGTTCCGCACACGCAATCCCATTCGTTGGCTGGAAATCCGCGACACCGTCGCGGCGACCTCGGTCGCGGGTTACTGCGGCTGCGTCGCGGCGCTTTCGAATTTTGATTTCACACGCGACTTGCCGCGACTGCGCTTAAGAGCGCTCGTGCTCTATGGCGAGGATGACCTCGCTACCTCGCATGAGGAAAATCAGAGACTCGCCTCGCTCATTCCCGGTGGCCGCTTCGTGGCGTTCCCCGCCGCGAGACATCTGCCGAACATCGAAGATCCCGGTCGCTTCAATCGCCTGCTGACCGAGTGGCTGGTGGGTAGCTAGTCGGCTTCTACGGGTCCGGGACGTGCACCAGCACTCTGCCTTCGAACAGCCTCCGCGCGGTGCGAACGAGATAGGCGACCGGCGCCTTTTCTCCGGCGCGGTGTTCGAGGTGGACCTGCATGCGCCCGGAAGGGTGCTCGATGATCACATCGACGGGCAGTTTGGGCGTGCCTGCGAGCTCGGCAATCACCGTGCCCGGTGTCACCGCCGCTGTCCCGACCGCGACGGCGCCGGTGGTGGCGAAGGCGTTATGGCAGGCGTGCGGCATGAAATAGCGGGCCGCCAACGTCCCGCCGGCGCGGGCCGGTGCGACCAGCACAGGTTTGGGAATGACGAGTGCGCGGACATCGCCGAGGCCCATTTTCTCTCCGGCCTCAAGACGCAGGCTTTCCAGGCGGTGCATGAAGTCGCGGTTCGCGGCAAAATCCGCCGGGCTCTCATAGCCGGTCATGCCGAGGTCGGCAGCCTTCACAGCCATGATCGGCATCGCGGCGTCCACCAGGGACATGGACACGCCGCCCACGACATCGATCGGGTTCCCGGTCGGGAACAGCTTCCCTGTCTTGGCGCCAGCCGCATCGAGAAAGGCCAGATGAATCGGCGCGGCGCTTCCCGGCACGCCATCGATCGTTGCGTTGCCATCATAGCGGACACGGCCGCCCGGCGTTTCGATGCGCGCTTCGATCAGCTTTTTGGTGTTCACATTATAGATGTGGACGGTGGAGATGTCGGGTCCGGCGGTCACAAGCCCGGCTTCGAGTGCGAATGGGCCAACGCCCGCCAACATGTTTCCGCAGTTGGGTGATGTATCAACGAGGCGTTCGCGCACGTTCACTTGCGCGAACAGATAATCGACATCGGCGCCGGGCATTTGAGAAGCGCTGACGATGGCCACCTTGCTGGTCAAAGGATGGCCGCCGCCGATGCCGTCCACCTGCAGCTCGTGGCCCGAACCCATCACCTGGATGAGAACCTCATCGCGTTCTGTCGGATCGGCGGGAAGATCCGAGGCCAGGAAATAAGGACCGCGCGACGTGCCGCCACGCATCAGAACGCAAGGGATTGCGCGTGTGGTCATGACCGGTGTTTGCCGGAAGGTGGCAGGCGAGGCAAGGGAATCGATTCACCCGTTTACGAAAGTTAAGAATTTTACCTATTTACCAATGGCTTAGACGTATGTGTCGTCGGATTACTTTACGCTTCGGCCGTTTCGGAAAGACATGCGCGGCCCAAGCCACTGAAAAATCAGCCGTCCTCCTGCGGTGCGGGTTGCTTCGACGTCAAGATCAACAATGGCGGCGGCAATGCGGACTTCTTCCACATTGCGGTCCCGGAACCCGGTTCTCTGCTTCTGCTTGGTACCGGACTCATCGGGTGGGCTGGTGCATCGAGGCGTAAGCGCGCACGCGCATAATTGAAACGTCAGCCTCGTCACTGCAGAGGGCAGCGGCAGTTCCGCTGCCCTTTTTCTTTGCGATTGCCGCCTTCTGCGAATCCTTCGTGTGGCGAGCTGCGCAACCAAGCGCTGCTTCGACGTCAGTTGGAATTTTTCGTTTCCGGAGATCCGCTCTCTTCCGAGTCGCCTTTCTTTCGGCGCTCCTCTTTGGCCTTTTGGCGCTCTGCGGTCTTGGCCGCCTGCGCGCGTTCGCGCTCGCGTTTTTCAAATCCATAATTCGGAGTGCGGGGCATATGATCTCCTTTGTTGGTCTGTGGCCGCTCTCGGGGCAGATCTCCGAAGCGTTGTCGCACGGCACCCTCAAGGGTTGATACCCAGGTCGGTCCCATGCGTGTTGGTTAGTACATAGCGAGTGAGAGACGCGCTGGAAACCCTTTGAGCAATAAAGAACGTTTTGGCGGGGTTCCAGAAGCGACTATTTCGTCCAGCGCTCCACGAATAGCTGCTGCAGATGCGCCGTTGATGCGAGATGCCGATCGGGAAATGCCGGCTTGGGCGATGACTGCTGGCGAACCACGACCAGGTCGCCGGGGCTATACGGTTCAACCTTGTTCCGATCCCACAGCACCACAGTCGCGTCCCCGTTGGGGAGGCTGCTGTCGGATTCATTCAAATCCAAGAACGTCGCGGTGGACCCGGGCAAACGCTTCATCATGCGCGCCCAGTCGGCGTTGAGCACAAAGGCGTGTCGCGGTTCGCCCCAATCAGGGCCCAGGTAATACCAGTTGAAGCACCAATAGAGAAAATCGCCGTCGACCAGAATCATGTCCCCAGGCCGCTCGATGGTGCGTACCAGATCCGCCGCGGGCTTGAAGCCATCGCCCTTCTGCCGCGTGAATTGTTGGAAGATTCCGATTCCGGCCCAAACCGCCGCCAGCAGAACGAATGCGGATGTTCGAAGACCCGCCCGCGCGGCGGGCTGTTGGTCTGGTGTGGCGGCGCCCACGCCGAGAGTCAGGCAAACAAAAGGGACAATGGGTAGGAACACCCGAGGCAGCCACATCGGCTTGAACACGCTGATGATGGCGCCCAGGACAAGCGGCATAAGAACCAGCATCGCGAGCGGCAGTCGTGTTCGCTTGTCGTAGATGGCCAGGACCAGCAGAGCGGCGAACAGCAGCGCGCCAAGAGCCATTCCCAACCCGGACTCCAAACCGAAGGTGAGAAACCCCCAAGTCTGGACGATCTCCCTCAAATCCGGCGTACGTGTGTGTCCTGCACCGCGAAACAGTGCGATGACGACCGCAGGCAAAGCCATCACGCCGACGGCGCATTCGATTGCCAACCAATGGAGCATGGCTTGCCGCCGCCCCGACTCCAGCACGCGCGCGGCGCCGTAAAGCACGCAGCCGGAGAGCATCACGAGGCCCGCGCTATGGCTGTAAATGACGCACGCTTGACTGAGGATCATCCAGAGTGCGCCCAAGCGCCCGCCCGCGCCATTCAGCCAGCGCTCTTGCGCGTACCAGACCCAGATGATGAGAAAGACAATGAACGTGTACATGCGCACTTGGTCGGCATAGGCCAGAGCCACCGGCGCAAGCGCGAGCAATATTCCCGAGTAAAGCGCAGCGCGCAGACCGTAAACCCGCGACGCCGCGTAGATCAGCAGGCCGATTGCGGCCGTGCTCCAGAAGATGCTGTTCGCCATGAGCCAGACATCATCATGGCTCACCAGCGCCCACAGGCTGAGTTGCACATAATAGAGCGGGGGATGAAGGTCGAAACGCAAGATGTTCACGAGCGCCACCCATGGGCCATGCACGGCCCAATTGGCGGCGAGAAGCTCGTCGAGCCAAAACCATTGCGACGTCACGCCGATGCATCGCAAAAGAAGCGCAGTGGCTATGATTGCCGCAATGGTCCATTGGGCGGACGCATCGCGAAAGGGCACGGCAGGGCTCTTCATCCGAGGCCCCTTTTGCGCGCGCGGATCTCTCGCGCCACCTTACCCTTCTTCATGATTGCAAAATCCCGGCACAAACCGGACACCATATAATCCGGAAATTCTTAAGGGGGAGGAACCAATAATACCGAAAGATACTCGCACTTCCGCTGCGAATTTGGGCCGAGAATCGTGATTTGAGGCATGTGAAAAACCGGTTTACATTACGAGGTGCGACAGGGGGACTGATCGCATCAGCCGATGTCCAAAAGGCCACGTGCCTTGCCCCCGATTGACGTCGCACCCTCCATGACACCAAGAAGCAACCGCATTGGCATGACCAATGCGCACGACGAGGCGCAACGTCATACGAGACGAGCCCTTGGCGTATTTGGATTTGGACGGCTGCTAACCGCCAGCATGGAGAGTCTGCGCTCCCGCAGGCTCCTTTCGAAAGGAGACGAACATGGCTGATGAAAAAATGCGCGTCGTTGCTTTCGATACTGTCGATCTGGACGACGGGGACTGGGACGGACCAACAGCCCACGGCGAATTTTTGACCTACACGTCAAAACACGGCGCTGCCTCCATCAGGGTGACGAAAGGCGGGAAGGTGGTGCTGGATGGTGACTACGCTGCCAGGAAGACGGTGCTGATCGACGATGATGTGATTCACATGCCAGAGGGACTCGGCAAGGAGATCTAGCCCGTCTGATCGGTTGACCGCGAAGAAAGAGAGGCCGCCCGGCATACGCTCGGCGGCCTTCTCTTGCGGCAAACCCCGTCTCTCTTTGTACGGATCAACCAAGGCTGAAGAGGCTTTGCGCCATGGACGCGTCAAACCAGCTTGGCGTCCAGTGTGATTTCAGCGTTGAGGACCTTGGAGACCGGGCAATTCTTCTCGGCGGCGCTGGCCATGGTGGCGAAACTCGCTTCGTCCAGGCCCGGCACATTGGCGCGCAGGGTCAGGGCCGAGCGGCTGATGCGGAAGCCTTGGCCCTCGGGCTCGAGAGTGACGGCAGCCTCGGTGGTGAGCTCGGTGGGCGTGAAGCCGGCACCTTGCAGTTGGAAGGCGAGCGCCATCGTGAAGCAGCCGGCATGCGCGGCGGCGATCAGCTCTTCGGGGTTGGTGCCCTTCTCGTTCTCGAAGCGGGTCTTGAACGAATAGGGAGTCTTGGCGAGCACGCCCGATGCGGTGGAAAGCTCGCCGTTGCCTGCACGGCCTGTGCCGCGCCAAACAGCATTCGCCTTGCGGATCATGGGAAACTCCTTCGTGAAAATCGCGCCGTTAATCCTCGCGAACGGGACGATATCTCTACGAGCTTTGGCGGACATCCGCCACCCAAGAGCTCATCTCGCCCGCAATAGCTTAGCGAAGGCAGGTGGCGGATGGGGTGGGATTCGAACCCACGAGAGGCGTGAACCTCTGCCGGTTTTCAAGACCGGTGCCTTCAACCACTCGGCCACCCATCCGCGCAAGAAGATCAGATACTTACCCGCAAGCCGCTCCGCAACAAAACTGAAACTGCCACCGGATCGCGACCGAACGCCATCACGCATGAACGGAGTCTTTTCGTTCAAAAGCCCCCATTTTCCCTCAAAGCATGATCTAGAGGTTGCGGGAATGGTCTGAATCAAACTACCTAGTTGAAGTCTGCTTCGCAAAGCGCGAGGAAGATGCGATTTTTGCGACTCGGGGGGATTTGCGTCCATCGCGCCTGGCCCGAAACGCAGACCGCCGTCATGCGGCGAGGCGATTGAGAAGGACGAGTCATGCGTATGGATTCCGTTGCGCTGATTTTCGGCAGCGTCGTGCTGTCGTCGACCTCTCAGCTGATTTTGAAAACAGGCATGACCACACAAGGCATTCAGAGTGCCCTCCAGACCGGCTCTTTACCGCAGATCGTATTTAAGGTCTTAACCTCTCCGGTCGTTCTTGGCGGTCTGTGCTGCTTTGGATTGAGCGCGTTCCTGTGGCTCTTTGTCTTGTCTCGGGTGCCGCTCTCATCCGCATATCCTTTTGTCGCCCTGGGCATTTTCATGACCGTTCTTGCCGGTTCGATCATATTTGCCGAACCGATTTCCTTCACCAAGGCACTTGGCGTCGTCGTTATCATCAGTGGCGTTGTTCTCGTCGGATATGGCGGTTGACGCTGCGCTCGGCGAGGCGGTTCTCAATCGTCGAAGAAAATACGCAGGCCAGTCGGGTCACTTGCCCTTAAGAATTCCCGATTATAGGCTTCTTGGTCGCACCAGGAATTTGCAAAAGTGAAAAACGGGGCGGGTCCTCGACAAGCTTGCATGGATGCACCTTGCACCGTGCAAATCGAGCGGCTGGCCCCGGCCGAGAGGCGCTCCGTATGAAGAGCAGTGCGGCGTCTTTTCGCATTGCGCCTGCCCAATGGGCCGTTGTGGCGATCCTTGCCGGCGCGGTTCTTTTGCGATGTGTCGGCGTCACCTCGCGCTGGCTTTGGCTCGATGAGCTCTTGACCATCAATTGGTCCGTCCATGGTCCATGGGCCGCAATCGTCAACACATTGCGTTTCGATCTTCATCCCCCGCTCTATTATTTGCAGATTAGCCTATGGGCGCTGCCGCGCCACGACGATGTTTGGCTGATGACGAATACGATCCTGTGGAGCTCGGCGGCCGTTGGCCTCCTGATCTACGCCGCGTCGCAGGTCTATGGTCTGCGCGCCGGTCTTTACGCAGGGATATTGCTCGCGCTTGCGCCGGCGGCGCTGGCCTATGCCGACCAAGTCCGCATGTATAGCTTCCTTAGCTTTCTCATTATCTGGGTCTGGTACGCGCAAGAGCGTTGGCTCAGCGAAAAATCCGGCCGCTTCGGCGTCCTCTGGATATTCCTTAGTCAAGCGCTAGTCATTTACAGCCACGGCGCTGGTCTGGTGATGCTCTCCGGCTGCGTGCTCTATGGCGCCGCGCGCGCGCTCGCAATAGGGCGCCGGCAAACGATCCTGCGCTGGTTCGCGATCGAGTGCGCCGTGGGCGTGGCGGCATTGCCTGCAATTGGCTTCGCGCTGATGCATCGCGCGGCTCATACGCATTCGCCGGATTTGAGGGAAATCGCCCAGACGTGGAGCTTTCTTACCTTCGGCGATATGGGGTCTGTATGCGCGGACACTTCGCCCGGTGAGAATTGTGCGAATCTCCTTGCTTACGGAGATACGGGGTCCGCCTGGGCGCTAGCGCCTGGAGCGCTGTTGTTCGCCGTGCTTCTCGTTCTGGCGATCTATGACAAGAGAACGCGTCTTCCGCTCGTGACGCTGATACTCACGCCGTTGATCCTGGCCGCCATCATCAGTCAGTTCAAGACAATGTGGTTGCCTCGGGTATTTGTACCCATTGTGCCGTTTATTTGCCTGACCCTCGCGTTGGGTGCCACCACGCCGGACAAACAATCGGGCGTTCGAACAGGTCTGCGGACATCCGCATTCATGCTTCTCGCGGCGGTTTGGGCCGGCATGGGAACGTACCAACAATTCACGCGGCAGAAGGGCGATGGCTTCAAGCCCGCGGCCGAGCTGGTGAGCACAATGGTGCACCCCGGAGATGTCGTCCTGGTCGACGACAATTATCACTATTGGTGTTTCAACTGGTACTATCTGGGTGCCAATTGGGGCGACCCGCGTCACGCCTTCCTGCCCGATCCCGAATGGGCGCGCCTGTTGAGACGTTTGCCCGCATCCGCCGCGTCCTTGTTGGACTTGAATCAATCCGCAAGCAGCGTCGTCAGCGGCGGCACGACCGTGATGCTGTGGGATCGCAAGACGATGCCGCCGCAAGGCGCCGCCGATGTGATCGTGGTTCGCGAGCAGGCAACGCGCGAGCCGAGATTTCCCAACCGGCATCTTGCGTCGGCTACGCCCGTCAAGCAGCTATTGGTCGAGCGCTGGACGCAATAGTCCGATTTGGAAATTGGACGCGGAATCGCGACCGAGCTTGGCGCTGTTCAGCGAAGCTCTGGCCTATGGCGCGCCCGCGCCGGTCGTTGCCCGCGCTGCGAGTTTGGTGCCGTGAGCGCGTCTCAGGAAGCGGGCTGATAAACAGCCGCCACACGAGTGGCGTGTTTGATCCTCGCGCTTTTGTGCGCCGCCGATTTGGTCTCGCCGAAGCCCGGGCCAACCGCGCCATCTGTCGCCAAACGAACATAGGCGCGCGTTTCAGCCGGCAGCGCATGACCCTTGTGCAAATGATCCTCGAGCCGTCCCGGGCCGGCATTGTAGGCGGCGAACAAATGCGGATAGCCGTATTTCGTGTACAGCTCGCGAAGATAGGCGGTGCCCGCCAGAATGTTGTCATGCGCGTTGTAGGGATCGGTACCCAGACCATTGCGGGTGCGCATCTCGTCGTAAGTCTCCCGCATCAGCTGCATGAGCCCCATGGCGCCGGCGCCGGACGTGATGGGTTTGCCGAACAGGACCGTGCGGCCGCCGCTTTCGACGCGGATCACGGAGCGGATCCAATTCTCGGGGACGGCGAAACGCTTCGACGCTTCCTGGATGAAGGGCTGCCAGCGGTCCATGAGCGCTTTGGGACTCATCCCGGCTTCTTCGTCGCGCGCGGGCAATCCATCGTTCGCCGCCGGCAAGAATCGGAGCTGAGGCAATCTGACCAGTCCGCGAAACATCTGCGCGGGGCCGGGCTTCAAGGATATCGAAATGCCCGGAGAGGAGAGCGGGGTGTACTGCACCTGAACCGTCAGCGAGAAGGCGGCTAGGACGGCGATCAGGCACAGATACACGAAAGTGTGAAAAGCACTGCTCGATCCGATCACTGCGGCGCGCGTTGTCATCACATCACTCACGTTGGGCAAAAACGCGGGCGATGTTCTGCGCGCTACTGCCGGATATCTTTCGAGAAGACGTGGCGAGCTTTTATCATTCAGAGCCTGGCTCCCGAATGAAAAACTCCGTGAGCAGCCATTCTAATGGCCAAGCCAGCGCATAGGATTCGCCAATCGCATACTCCGTGTAAGGAATATTGCCGGCGGGGGGTCAAATCGCCTCAAATGAACCGTTTTTCTAATGAAATCCTATCGGGTGATTCGAGCCCCGATTGGATACTCCATCCCCAAAAGCAGGCGGATATGATAGGAAGCGATGGTTACGTTGATGCTTGGCCGGATAATTGGGAATTAAGATGGCGCTCGATATTGCGGATCAGAATGTCGCTGGCCAGACGGCCCTTCCGCCGGCGCCCAAGACCAGAAGCGGCAAGGAGCTGATCTATCGGCACACGCTGTTCGTGCGCTTAACGCATTGGATCAATGTGCTCTGCATCGCATTGCTGCTGATGAGCGGCCTGCAGATCTTCAACGCCCATCCCATGCTTCATTGGGGCATCATGGGCGGCGATAAAGATCCGGCCCTGCTTTCGATCTATGCCGAAGATCAGGTGGATGGATCGGCGATCGGCTGGGTCAAGGTCGGCGGGGCCACCTTCAACACGACCGGCGTGCTCGGCGTCTTTCGCGACCGGGATGGATTTCTTTCAGGCCGGGCGTTTCCCTGGTGGATCACCATCCCCAGCTATCAGTCGCTCGCCGAGGGGCGCCGCTGGCATTTTTTCTTCGCCTGGCTCTTTGCACTGAATGGCCTCGCCTATCTGATTTACGGCTTCGCGGCGCGCCATTTCCAGCGCGACCTAGCGCCGACGCGTTTCGACTGGGGAAACATCGGGCGTTCCATCGTCGATCATCTGCGGTTCCGCCATCCGCGCGGCGAGGCGGCGAAGCGCTACAACATCCTGCAGAAATTGACCTACATCGCGGTGATCTTCGTGCTTCTGCCGCTGATGATCCTTTCCGGATTGACCATGTCGCCTGGCGTCGATTCGGCGACGCCTTGGCTTCTGGATCTCTTCGGCGGCCGTCAATC
>WNFL01154685.1_pt2 | contig 11788 bp, 6 predicted proteins | sample 5400361 | NCBI WGS metagenome assembly WNFL01 (sample SAMN13153351, study PRJNA577476) | soil metagenome | isolation source: 40 cm soil on Douglas fir-dominated hillslope | place: USA:California | collected 2013-09-17
GTGATCCTGCCGATCTTGTTGCCCGCGAATTCCGTGAACCAGAGGTTGCCGTCCGGGCCCGGCACGATGCCGAACGGCTGCGAGGAGGGCGTCGGCACCGGGAACTCGGTGATGACGCCCGCGGACGTGATCCGGCCGATCCTGTTGCCGGTCTGCTCCGTGAACCAGAGGTTCGCGTCGGGCCCGAGCGTGATCATCCGCGGATCGCTTCCCGCCGTGGGGATCGGGAAGTCGTTGCAGAGCGAGGTTTCGAACGGCGCGCAGACTCCGATCCTGTTCGCGTTGCTCTCGGTGAACCAGATCCATCTGTCCGGTCCGACCGCGACTCCCCACGGCGCCGACAGCGCGGTGGAGGGTGTGTTGGCCGCGGTCGCCGGAGAGTTCGAGAGCCAGTGAAACGCGACGATCTCGTTGTCGTTGTAGGTGGCGAACCAGACGCGCCCGTCGGGGCCGGCCACGATGCCGAGAGGGCTCGTTCCGGCGGCGACCTCGATCTCGAATCCGGAGAACGCCATGAAGCCGAGGTGATTGGCGCCGCCTGAGGTGAAGGCGAGGAGCTTGTCGGGCACACCGGCGATGAAGTAAGGGTGCGTACCGGCCTGCGTCGAGTATTCCGAGAACGTTCCGGCGATCGTGACCGCGCCGATCTTGTCGGCCGTGCTCTCGCAGAACCAGACGCGCCCGTCCGGCCCGGTCGCGATGCCGAAGGGGTGGGAGCCGGCGGTCGGGATCGTCAGCTCGGTGATCTTCACGGCCGACGCCGGCCGCGAGAGCGCAGCCGCGGCGACCGCGGCGACGACGCAGATCCTCCGCATCCCGATCCTCCTGGCGTGTGCGATGCGGAGAGGTATAGCCAGTCCGGAGCGCGGGCGGCAGAGCATGAACATGCGTTTTTTCGAGCACGGCGCTGCTCTAAGCTGACCGCACATGGAGAAGCGCCGGCCCCGGCACGGAGCGCGCCTGGCGCTCGTTCTCGTCGTGCTGGCCGGATCCGCGCCCGCGGAGCAGCTTCCGATCAAGCGTTACACCTCCGCGGACGGCCTGCCACACGATCGGATCAAGAAGATCGTGGCGGACAGCCAGGGGTTTCTCTGGTTCTGCACGGTCGAGGGTCTTGCGCGCTTCGACGGGAGCACATTCGTCTCGTACGGAATGGCGCAGGGACTCCCGATGCCCTCGACGAACGACGTCCTCGAGGTGGAAGGGAAGGGCTACTGGATCGCGACGAACGGCGGCGGCGTCGCGTTCCTCGACCCGAACCGCAGCGACCGGTCGCACCTCGAGATCGAGCGCGTCGGAGACGAGCCTTCCACCTCGCGCGTGAACGCCCTTTTCCGCGACCGCGCCGGATGCCTCTGGGCCGGCACGGACGGCGGACTGTTCCGCCGCGCGCCCGCCGAGCCCGGACGAGGCGTCTTCGAGCGTGTGCCGCTCGGCTTCGCGGAGCACCCGGACGGCCTCGTCCAGGTCTGGATCCTCGTGGAGGACGCCAGCGGCGTGATCTGGGCGGGCACGAAGTACGGCCTCGCCGGAGTCGCGAGCGGGAGAGTCTTCCATCGCCCGATCGAGCCCCGGGACACCGACAACGTCCAGGCGCTTCTTCCGAACGAGAGCGGCGGCCTCTGGGTCGGGCACGAGAGCGCGGGTCTTCTCTTCTTCGACCCGGGCGCTCTCCAGGCCGGGCGACCTCCGTCGCGCCGGCTCACGAGCGCGGACGGGCTCGCGGAGGGCCGGGTGAACGCGCTCCATCGCTCCGGCGAAGCTCTCTTCATCGCGACGGAGGGCGGGCTCTCGACGCTCGAAGGCGGACGACTCACGACGCAAGGCCCGGCGCAGGGACTCTCCGAGAGACGGCTGACCGCGATCGCGGGGGACCGGGACGGAAGCCTCTGGCTCGGCACGGAATCCTCGGGCGCGATGAAGCTGTCGCGGAGCGGCTTCGTGACGTTCGGCGAGGAGGACGGGCTCGGCCACGCCGTCTCCGGGATCTTCGAGAGGCGAAACGGAGAGCTCTGCGTCACGAGCACGAACTGGCTCGTCAGCCGGTTCGACGGCCGGCGCTTCGCGACGGTTCGCCCGCGCCTGCCGGCGTCGCTGCCCGCGGCGCGATGGCGCTTCTTCCAGACCACGCTCGAGGATCGCACCGGCGAGTGGTGGATCGCGACCGGCGAAGGGCTCTGCCGATTCGCGAAACCGTCGCGCCTGGAGGACCTCGCCGAACGGCCGCCGCGCGCCGTCTACACCACGAAGGACGGTCTCGCGAGCGACGACGTCACCCATGTCTTCGAGGATGCACGCGGCGACATCTGGATCGGCACGTTCGCGCCCGCGGGACTGACGCGCTTCGATCGGAGATCGGGCCTCTTCCGCCGCTACGGCGCGGCGGACGGGCTCCCGCCGACCATGTCCATCACGGCATTCTGCGAGGACGCCGCGCAGGACCTTTGGATCGGCCTTCGCGAGGGCGGCGCCGCCCGCTACAGGGCCGGAACATTCCGCGTCTTCTCGACGGCGGAAGGCTTCCCCGGATCGCCCGTCATCGCTCTCTACTCCGATCGCGCCGGGCGGATCTGGATGACGACTCACGGCGGCGGCCTGATCCGGGTCGAGGATCCCGCGTCGGAGCGGCCGCGCGTCGTCGTGTACGGAGCGCGGCAGGGGATCGACGCGTACTACCTGACCGGGCTCGTCGAGGATTCCGCAGGCCGCCTCTACGTCGGCACGACGCGCGAGCTCCTGCGCCTCGACGTGCCGACCGGCGCGGTGCGCCGCTACGCGGCCGAGGACGGAGTCGTGCCGAGCGAGGTAGTGGCCGCGCATCGCGACAGGGACGGCGTGCTCTGGCTGGGTTCGTTGCGAGGCCTCTCGCGCTTCGTCCCGCCTGCGGAGCGCGAGGGGAGAGTGCCGGCCGTCAGGATCGCCGCGGTCGCAGTCTCCGACTCTCCCCGGCCGCTCTCGGAGCTCGGCGCGGCGGAGGTCGACGCGGGGCGCCTCGCGCAGAGCGAGAGCCGCGTCGCGATCGAGTTCTTCAGCCTCGGATCGGCGGCGTCCGTGCGCTTCCAGCACAGGCTGGAGGGGCTGGATCGCGACTGGTCGCCGCCGAGCGCCCAACGCTCGATCCTCTATGCGAGCCTCGCCCCCGGCACCTACCGCTTCCTCGTGCGCGCCTTGAACGGCGAGGGGAGAGCGAGCCTGACCCCCGCGGCGGTGACGTTCACGATCCTCCCGCCGCTCTGGCGCCGCGCCTGGTTCCTCACCTGTGCGGCGCTCGCCGTCGGCGGCGTCGGCTACGCGCTCGACCACGCGCGCGCCGCGCGGCGCCTCGCTGTCGAGCGCGTCCGGACCCGCATCGCATCCGACCTTCACGACGACATCGGCGCGAGCCTCTCGCGCGTCGCGGTCCTGATCGAGGTCCTGAAGAGGAAGGCTGGCCCGGAGCACGCCCGGCGCCTGGGCGACGTCGCGGACCTCGCGCGCGAGCTCGTCGGCTCGATGAGCGACATCGTCTGGGCGACCGACCCGAAGCGCGACGACCTCGCGAGCGTGGTCCGGCGCCTGCGCACCTTCGGCTCCGACGTCCTCGAGGGGGTCGGCATCGCGTTCGACTGCCGCGTCGCCGGGGACCTGGAGCGCGTGAAGGTCGGGCCCGATACCCGGCGCCGGGTCTATCTGATCCTGAAGGAATCCCTCTCGAACGTGGCGCAGCACTCCGGCGCCGCGAATGCACGTCTGTCGTTTTGGACCGAAGGCCGCTTTCTCCTGGCGGAGCTGCGCGACGACGGACGGGGGATGCCGAGCGACGGCGCGCGCTCCTCGGGCCTGGCGCACGGCACGGTGCACGGCATCCCGAGCATGAAGGAGCGCGCGGAGTCGGGTGGCGGCTCTCTCGAGATCGAGTCGGCTCCGGGCGGGGGCACGGCGGTGCTCCTGAAGATGCCGCTCGGGAGCCGGTCGTGACGGCCGGCAGCTCGATCCACGTCACCATCGTGGAAGACGACGAGGAGCTGCGCGAAGGTCTCGGCTTCCTGATCGACTCCACGCCGGGCACCCGCTGTGGCAGGACGTACGGCTCGGTCGAGGAGGCGCTCTCCGGGATCGGCGCCGACGTCCCCGACGTCATGCTCCTCGACATCCAGCTTCCGGGCCTGTCGGGCTCCGAGGGAGTCGTGCGGTTCCGGGAGCTCTGGCCGGGAATGCAGATCCTGATGCTGAGCGTCTACGTGGAGAGACAGAAGGTCTTCGAGTCGATCTGCAACGGCGCGTCCGGCTATCTCCTGAAGACGACTCCGCCGCAGAAGGTCCTCGAGGCGGTGCGCGACGTCCACGCCGGCGGCTCCCCGATGTCGCCAGAGATCGCGCGCCAGGTCGTGACTCTCTTCCAGAAGGTCGCGCCGCCGCAGCGGACGGATCAGAGGCTGAGCGCTCAGGAGCTGCGCCTCGTCCGCCTCCTCGCCGACGGACACAGCTACCAGGCGGGGGCGCGCGAGCTCGGGGTGAGCGTCAACACGGTGAGGAACTACATCCGATCGATCTACGAGAAGCTCCATGTCCACTCGAAGTCGGCGGCGGTCAGCAAGGCGATCCGAGCCGGACTCATCTAGCCGGCGCGCCGCGGGCTTCGCCCGCGCCCAGAAATGAGCGCGCCGGCAACTGTCCTGTTGCGAGGGGATCGCCTGGCGGCGCTCCCCCCGCGCCCCCCTGCCCACCTCGTGTGGTCTTGGCTGCTCTCGACGCCTGAGCTGCGCCGCAATCGCTTTGAAAGAAGTGCACGATTCGGACTTACCGAGACCTTCACGGCTTCGGGGGATGGCGGAACGGTTCTTGCGATGCCGCGACCTATCTGCGCCAGGGGCCTGGCGGCTCTCTTCTCGAGGGGGACTGATGAACGCGGCGAGGTCGGCGGCGCTCGAAGAGGTAGAGATGGACGTCCCGGAGGCGGATGGCCGGCGCCTCCCGGTCGTTCGCCTGGTGGAGGCGCGGGCGGCGGAACGCCCGGAGGCTCTCGCCGTCGCCTCGCCGGAGCGGCAGATCCGCTACGGCCAGCTCGACGCGTTCGCGAATCGCCTCGCGCGCGTCCTCGCGGCCGCCGGGGTCGGGCGGGAGACTCTCGCCGCGCTCGCGCTCCCGCGATCGCCCGAGCTCGTGGTGGCGGCGCTCGCCACGTGGAAGGCCGGCGGGGCGTACGTTCCGCTCGATCCCACGCTCCCCGACGAGCGCCTCCTCTTCATGCTGGAGGACGCCGGCGTCCGCGCCCTGGTCGCCACGCACGCCGACGCCGAACGGCTGTCGGGGCCGTGGGAGACGATCGCCATCGACGCCGACGCGCTCCACATCGCCTCGCAGCCTGCGACGCCCTTCGTGGCCGACGTCTCGCCGCAAGACCTCGCGTACGTCATCTACACGTCGGGCACGACGGGCCGTCCGAAGGGCGTGGAGATCCGGCACGAGAGCCTCTCGAACCTCGTCGGCTGGCACCTCCGCGCGTTCGACCTCTCGAGCGCCGACCACGCGACGCAGCTCGCCGGCGTCGGCTTCGACGCGGCGGTCTGGGAGATCTGGCCCGCGCTGGCCGCCGGCGCGAGCCTCCATCTTCCCGACGACGTCACGCGCGTCACGCCGGAGCTCCTCCGCGAGTGGCTCGTCGCCTCGCGGATCACCGTGTCGTTCCTGCCCACGCCTCTCGCGGAGGCCGTGCTCGCGCTCGACTGGCCCGAGGAGACGGCTCTGCGAGTCCTGCTGACGGGCGCAGACACGCTCCACCGCTACGCGCCGGCCGGGCTTCCGTTCGTTCTCGTCAACAACTACGGGCCGACGGAGGCGGCGGTCGTCGCGACATCGGGCGTCGTCCCCGTGGAACCGGATGCCGGGCCGCTCCCGTCGATCGGCAGCCCGATCGACGGCACGTTCGTGCGCCTCCTCGACGAGAGGCTCGAGGACGTCGCCGACGGCGAGGCGGGCGAGCTCTGTATCGGCGGGGTGTGCCTCGCGCGCGGATACCGCGCGCGAGAGCTCCTCACGTCGGAGAAGTTCATCGCGGACCCGCTCGCGCCGGGGGGCCGCCTCTACCGCACGGGAGACCTCGCGCGGCGCCTGCCGGACGGGCGCTACTCGTTCCTCGGGCGCCTCGACGGGCAGCTCAAGGTGCGCGGGCACCGGATCGAGTCCGACGAGCTCGTGTCGCTCCTGAACGGGCATCCGGCCGTCGCGGCGAGCGCGGTCGACGTGAGGAGGATCGGCGGGGACGAGAGCGAGCCGACCCTCGTCGCGTGGATCGTCCCAGCCCCTGGATGCCTGCCCGCTGCGGACGATCTGATGGAGCGCCTCTCCGCCTCCGTGCCGAGCGCAGTGCTGCCGGAGACGTGGGTCCGCCTCGACGCGCTCCCGCTCACCCCGAACGGGAAGCTCGACCGCGCGGCGCTGCCGGCTCCCGCATCCACGAACCTGCTGCCGCGCGCCGAGGCCGAGTCCCCGTCCGCGTCGCCCGTCGAGGAGAGGCTCCGGCCGCTCGTCGCATCTCTCCTCGGCCTCCCCGACGTCGGGCGCGACGACAACTTCTTCCTCGTCGGCGGCCACTCGATGATGGGCACGCAGCTCATCGCGCGCGTGAGGGACGCATTCGGCGTGGACCTGACCCTCCGCACGCTCTTCGCCGCCCCGACGCTCCGCGAGCTCGGGGCGGAGGTGACGGGCCGCCTCGAGGCGCGCCTGGCGGCGATGACGGAGGACGAGGCCTTGGAGCTCCTCGCGGCCGGCGCGACCGGCCCGCGCTCCTGATGTCGGCCGTTCCTGCACGGGCGGCGGACCCGTCGCTCACGCTGGCGCGTCTCCTCGACCCCGAGGTCCTCGCCGATCCGTACCCGCTCTACGCGCGCCTCAGGACCGAGGACCCGGTGCACTGGGACGCGTTCCTCCACGCGTGGGTCGTCACACGCTACCCCGACGTCGTCACCGTCCTCCACGACTTCTCGGCGGACCGCACGCCGACCCCCGATCAGCTCTCGCGGATGGGGCTCGAGCGCCTCGCGCCGATCGCGCGCGTCATGGTCCGGCAGATGCTCTTCATGGACCCGCCCGCGCACACGCGCCTGAGGAACCTCGCGGCCACGGTCTTCACGCCGCACCGCGTGGCGATCCTGAGGGGCCACATCCAGGAGATCGCCGATTCGCTCCTCGACGCCGTGCGGCCGAACGGCAGGATGGACGTGATCCGCGACTTCGCCGCGCCGCTCCCGGCGATCGTGACGGCCGAGATGCTCGGCGTGCCGACCGAGGATCACGAGCAGCTCAAGGACTGGTCCGCCGACTTCGCCGAGATGCTCGGCAACTTCCAGCACAACCCCGACCGCGTGCCCCGCGTGGCGAAGAGCGTCGAGGAGATGACGGCGTATTTCCGCTCGGCGGTCCGCGCGCTTCCGGTGCGGCCGCGCGAGGGGCTCCTCCAATCCCTCGCCACCGCCGAGATCGCGGGCGACCGCCTCACCGAGGAGGAGGTGGTCGCGAACGCGATCGTGACGATGGTGGGCGGGCAGGAGACGACGACGAACCTGATCGGGAACGGCGTCGTGTCGCTCCTCCGGAATCCCGCGCAGATGGCGCGCCTGAAGGAGGACGCCTCCATCGTCCCGTCCGCCGTCGAGGAGCTGCTCCGCTACGAGAGCCCGAGCCAGCACACGGCGCGCCTCGCGCCGAAGGACACCGAGCTGGGCGGGCGGACGATCAGGCAGAAGCAGGCGGTGATCGCGGTGATGGGCGCGGCGAACCGGGACCCCGAGCGCTTCCCAGATCCCGATCGCCTCGACCTGACGCGCGAGAACAACCGGCACGTCGCGTTCGGCTGGGCCGCGCACTTCTGTTTCGGCGCGCCGCTCGCGCGCATCGAGGGGCAGATCGCGTTCGCGACGCTCCTCGCGAAGCTGCCGGGCCTGGCGCAGGCGCCCGGCCCGCTCGTCTGGCGCGACAACCTCGGCCTGCGCGGGCTGACATCGCTTCCCGTCACGTTCGATCCCGTCCGCGCATGAGCTCTCTCTCCGCGGCCAAGCGGGCGCTCCTCGAGAAGCTGATCCGCGGCGAGGTGTCGCCCGCCGCATCGGCCGCCGAGAGGATCCCGCGCCGCGCCTCCGGCGACTGCGCGCCCCTCTCCTTCGGCCAGCGACAGGTCTGGCTCCACCAGCAGCTCGCGCCCTGGACGCCGGTCTACAACGAGGCGTTGACGCTGCGGCACGACGGGCCGCTCGACCCGGCGGCTCTCTCCCGCGCGCTGACGGAGCTCCTGAGGCGCCACGAAGCCTGGCGCACGAGCTTCCCCGTCGTGGACGACCGGCCCGTGCAGAGGATCCACCCGCCGCCCGAGGTGCGCCTCGACCCGATCGACCTTTTCGGAGCGGACGGAGAGGCGCGCGCGATCGAGATTGCCACCGAGGACGCCCGCCGCCCGTTCGACCTGGCGGAGGGCCCCCCGCTCCGCTTCCGCCTCTTCGCGCTCGGCGAGAGCGATCACCGCCTCGCGGTGACGCTCCACCACATCGTGTTCGACGGCGTTTCGATCTATCGCGTCTTCCTCCCGGAGCTGATCGCGCTCTACGAGGCGTTCGCGCGCGGGGACCCGTCGCCGCTCGCCGAGCCCGAGCTCCAGTACCCGGACTTCGCGGCCTGGGAGGCGGAACGGCTGACGCCGGAGAGGACGGCCGAGGCGCTCGAGTACTTCAAGGAGCGCCTCGCGGGCGCGCCCGAGCTGAGCGTGCCGCTCGACGGAGCGCGCCCGCCGGTGCAGACGTTCCGCGGCTCCATGCACAGGCTGGAGCTCGGCAGGGAGCTGACGGAGAGCCTGGCGGCCGTCGCGCGGCGCGAGGGCGCGACGCTCTACGCCACGCTTCTCGCGGCGTTCGGAGTCCTCCTCCAGCGCCTCTCCTGGCAGGACGACATCGTCCTCGGGAGCGTGACGTCGGGGCGGACGCGCTCGGAGACGGAGCGCGTCGTCGGGTACTTCCTCCGCACCGTGCCGCTCCGCCTCGACCTGTCGGGAGAGCCGAGCTTCGCGGCGCTTCTCTCGCGTGTGATGGAAACGGTCCTCGGCGCTCTCGCGCACGACGAGATACCGTTCGAGCGCCTCGTCGGCGAGCTCGCGCGCCGACGCGACCCGAGCCGGAACCCGCTCTTCACCGTCCTCTTCTCGCTCGAGCCGCCGATCGCCCCGCTGCCGCCCGGATGGGCGTTCACGCAGATGGACGTCGTCGTCGGCGCGGTGAAGTTCGACCTCGCGCTCGAGCTGGACGAGAGGCCGGAGGGGCTGATCGGGCGCTTCCTCTTCTCGACGGAGCTCTTCGCGCCGGAGACGATCGGACGGATCGCGCGCGCGTTTCTGACGCTCCTCGCCGCGATCGCGGAGGGACCCTCGCGGGCGGTCTCGGAGCTGCCGCTCCTCCCGCCGGAGGAGATGGCCGCGCTCGTGGCGCGCGCCCGCGCCGCGCTCGCGCCCCCTTCGAAGGAGACGATCGTCAGCCTCGTCCTCGACGGGCTCGCCGCACGGGGAGACGCTCCCGCCGTGACGTTCGAAGGCGAGACGGCGAGCTCCCGGGAGATGGCCGCTCGAAGCGAGGCCGTCGCGCGGGCCCTCTTCACGCGCGGGATCGGGCGCGGAGCGCGCGTCGCGACTTTCCTGCCGCGCTCGATCGACGCCGTGGTCGCGCTCGCCGGCATCGCGCGCTCCGGCGCCGCGTTCGTGCCGCTCGACGTCGAGCTGCCCGACGCGCGCGTCGCGCTCCTCCTCGAGCGCGCTCGCGTCGCAGCGGTGATCACGGACCCCGCGCTCGCGATGCGCCTCCCCCGGTCCGCGGACGCGGTTTTCCTCGCCGAGCTCGCCGGGGCCGGCGGCCCCGATCCGGAGCCGCCCGCGCCCGAGGACCCGGCGTACATCCTCTTCACCTCGGGGTCCACCGGGACGCCGAAGGGCGTCGTCGTCTCCCACGGCGCGATCGCGCACCACCTGGCGGCCCGCCAGGCCGTCCTGCCGCTCCGCGAAACCGACGTCTTCCTCCAGAAGGCCCCTCTCGGCTTCGACATCTCGGTCTGGGAGATCTTCGGGACGCTGATGGCGGGCGCGCGCCTCGCCGTCGCGCGGCCGGAGATCGTGCGCGACGCGGCCGCGCTCGTGGGCTTCCTGTCGAGGGAGCGCGTCACCGCCGCCCATTTCTCGCCGCCCGCGCTCCGCGTCCTCCTCGACGCGCCCGGCCTTTCGGCGCTCGGGCTGCGCCGTGTCTTCTCGGGCGGCGAGCCGCTTCCGAACGAGCTGGCGGCGCGCCTTCTCGAGGCGTTGCCGTCCGTCGAGCTCGTCTCGCAGTACGGGCCGACGGAGGCGGCCGTCGACGTGACGCTCGCGCCCGTCTTGCCCGGCGCGCGCGGGCGCAACGTGCCGATCGGTCGTCCGCTGCCGGGAGCCGCGATCCATCTCCTCGACGCGCGTCTCGCGCCGGTTCCCGACGGCTTCCCGGGCGAGATCTGCGTGGCCGGCCCGACTCTCGCGAGCGGCTACCTCGACGATCCCGAGGCCACCGCGGCCGCGTTCGTCCCCGATCCGTTCGCGGCGGGGGGGCGTCTCTACAGGACCGGCGACCTCGCGCGCGTCGGCGCCGACGGCGAGCTCGAGTTCCTCTCGCGTCTCGACGGGCAGGTGAAGATCCGCGGCTCGCGCGTGGAGACGGGGGAGGTCGAGGCCGAGCTCGCGTCTCATCCGGACGTCGCCGAGGCAGCGGCGCTCGCGCGCGAGGAAGGGCCGGCGGAGCGGACGCTCGTCGGCTACGTCGTCCCGCAGGCCGGCGTGCGCCTCGCTCCCGAGGCGCTCGCCGCGTGGCTGCGCGAGCGGCTGCCCGGGCCGATGGTGCCGACCCGATGGGTCGTCCTCGCGGCGCTGCCGCGCCTCCCGAGCGGCAAGCTCGACAGGGCCGCGCTCCCGCCGCCGCACGAGGAGCGCCCGCGGCGCGCCCTTTACGAGGCACCTCGCACGGACTCGGAGCGCGCGCTGGCCGGCATCTGCGCCGAGGTGCTCCACCTTCCGCGCGTCGGGATCCACGACAACCTCTTCGAGGCGGGAGCCGACTCGCTCTCCGTCCAGGTGATCGCGAACCGAGCGGCGCGCGCGGGGCTCGCCGTGCCCGTGAGCCGCCTGCTGTCGCTCCAGACGATCGCGGCGCTCTCGTCCGGCGCCGAGGACGCGCGCGAGAAGTCTCCGTCGCTCTCCGCCGCGCGAGCGCGCGGCGAGGCGCTGCGTGCCCGTGTGTCGACCCTGTAGCTTGTAAGAGTCACCAGGCGGGCGCGCCCCGCGTCAGACCGCGTGCTTCTGCGAGAGAAGGCGCGAGAGGAGGATGCCGTGCTTGCTCGTGCAGCGCGGGCACGTGCCGCCCGGCTGGTTGTGGACCGTGTCGCAGTTGGCGCAGAGCGTGGCGACCTCCCAGGGGAGCCAGTCGGGATCGGCTCGAAGCGGGAACCGGGAGACGACGGGGGGATCCGGGTGGGGTTGTCTCAGAGGGATCATCCTGTCTCCTCCTGTCTCCTCGTGAATTCCAGGCCGATTCCAAGTGAGCAGATTGCGTGCCAGCTCGAACCGCTAGCGCGCCACCTGGGCTCCCATCAGCGTCTCCCTCATCGCCTCGAGCTCTTTGCCGAGCTCGTCCAGGCGCGCGATCCCGAGGCGCTCGCGCGCGATCGGGAAGATCTCGCTCTCCTCCTGCGTCACGTGCATCTCCACGCTCTCGCGGAGCTCCGCGAGGCGCTCCTCGAAGTCGGGATCGGCGGG
>WNFL01296545.1_pt1 | contig 11786 bp, 11 predicted proteins | sample 5400361 | NCBI WGS metagenome assembly WNFL01 (sample SAMN13153351, study PRJNA577476) | soil metagenome | isolation source: 40 cm soil on Douglas fir-dominated hillslope | place: USA:California | collected 2013-09-17
CCGACATTGCCGGTGGCGAGCAGCAGAATGCAGCTCGCCCGCACATTCGCCGTGCCAGTCGTGAACTGGGTCTGTCCCATCGCCCAGATCAGCGTCGCCGGCTTTTGCTTGGCGAAGACTTCGGCGATATGCTTGACCTGCGCCTCAGGCAGACCGGTGACCCGTTCGACTTCGTGGGGCGGCCACTTCGCCACCTGTTTGCGGATTTCCTCGACGCCGTAGACGCGCTGGCTCAGAAATTCCTTATCCTCCCAGCCGTTTTCGAAAATGTGCCAAAGCATCCCGTAGATCGTGGCGATATGCGTGCCGGGGCGCACGCGGACATATTCGGTCGCGTGAGCGGCCGTTCGCGTCATCCGCGGATCGATGACGATCATGTTGGCGCGGTTGAGCTCCTTGCCTTCAAGAATATGCTGAAGCGAAACCGGATGCGCCTCCGCCGGATTGCCGCCCATGACGAAAATGGTCTTGGCGTTGCGAATATCGTTGTAGCTGTTTGTCATCGCGCCATAGCCCCAGGTGTTGGCGACCCCGGTGACGGTGGTGGAGTGGCAGATACGCGCCTGATGATCGGAATTGTTAGTGCCCCAGAAGGCCGCGAGCTTGCGGTTGAGGTAGGCGGCCTCATTGGTGAACTTGGCCGATCCCAGCCAGTACACCGAGTCCGGTCCCGACTTCTGGCGAATTTCGAGGAGCTTGTCGCCGATCTCGTCAATGGCCGTTTCCCACGAGATCCGCACCCATCGGCCGTTCACGAGCTTCACGGGATAGCGCAAACGTCGCTCGCTCAGCACGTCGTCGCGGACCGCCGCGCCCTTGCAGCAATGCGATCCGCGATTGATCGGACTGTCATAGTCCGGCTCCTGGCCGATCCACACGCCATTTGCGACTTCTGCGATAACCGAGCAGCCGACCGAACAATGGGTACAGATATTCTTGCGGGTCGTAACTGTTGCGCCCGCCGGAGGTGGCGGACCCGCCTGTGCCTTGCGTACGCCCCCGAGCGGTAAATTGCCCAGCGCCGCCAGCGCCCCCACGGCGACTCCGGAGCGCGTGAGGAAACTACGTCGATCCAGACCACCGCTTGAGTCACTCGCTTCTGCGCCGGAAACTCTTCCGCGAACTCGATGACGTTCTGACTTCTTGATCAGCACGGACGCCTTCCTTATCGGGCCGGATAAGAGTTGACGCGATAGAAGTTCCGGACCTCCGCGGAATCGGCCTGGTAGCGCGCCTTGCGTTTTTCGTTGAGATCGACCGGTTTAGCGACCGCAGGCTCCACTATCACGGCATTTGCGGCCGCTGCACCAACCCCGGCAATTGCGAAGCTAAGCAGATCGCGCCGGCGGATACTGGTCTTGAGGCGCTCCTTCATAAAGGCCGCACTCCTTCATCCGATCACCATATCGCGCCCACAAACTATCACGCACGCGCCAAGTATTCAATCGCGCCAATCAGCGGCGGTTCCGCAAATCCGCATAGCAATTATGCTTATGAATTATACTTATCATGTATGCATCCAATAAAAGCCAAAGACGTTATCTACGTTATCGGGGGTTTTGGTCATTCGAAACGGCCGGCTTATTTTCAGAATCGCACGCTTCTATTCGAAAGCGCGTGAAGTCGGTGCCGTTCGACCTAACGCGTTTGCGGGATGACATGCGGTTTTGAAAGCCGCAGTGCAAATCAAGAAGAACGATTCCGCTCGCGAGATGAAACTGCTGTACTTGAGGAGTAGTCAACATGACGCAGGCAAGCACCAAAGCGCGGACGACGACGAGCCCGGCGCCGGCCAAGATTTCGGTTGCGCTTGATGTTAACGGGCGGCAGAGGCAACTCACAGTCGCGCCGTGGACGACGCTGCTCGATGCGCTTCGCGACCACCTCGATCTCACCGGTGCGAAGAAAGGTTGCGATCATGGCCAATGCGGCGCCTGCACGGTGCTGGTGGACGGACGGCGAGTCAATTCCTGTCTCACGCTGGTCGTGATGAAGGATGGCGCCAAAATCACCACCATCGAGGGCCTGGCGGCGAATGACGCGTTGCATCCGCTGCAGCAGGCCTTCATCGACCACGACGCGTTCCAGTGCGGCTATTGCACTCCGGGCCAGATCTGTTCGGCGGTGGGCCTGATCGCCGAAGGCAAGGCGAAAAGCGCCGACGAAATTCGCGAATTGATGAGCGGAAATATCTGCCGCTGCGGGGCTTACCCCAACATTGTGGCCGCGGTCCAACAGGCCATGGACGCGATGGGTGACAAGTCATGATCAATTTCCAATACGCGCGGGCAAACAACGTCGCCGACGCGGTGCGGATGATCGCCACCGATCCAAGCGCAAAGTTCATCGCCGGCGGCACCAACCTGATCGATTTGATGAAGGAAGATGTCGAGCGACCGTCACGTCTGATCGATATCTCGCGGCTGCCACTGAAAACCGTTGATGAAATCGCAGGTGGCGGCGTGCGGATCGGCGCGCTGGTGCCGAATTCCGACCTCGCCTATCACCCCCTGATCGCGCGAAATTATCCGCTGCTCGCAAGCGCGATCCTGGCAGGCGCCTCGCAGCAGCTGCGCAACATGGCATCGACTGGCGGCAACCTCCTGCAGCGCACCCGCTGCGCCTATTTCTATGACACCGCGACGCCCTGCAACAAGCGCAAAGCCGGGACCGGCTGCTCGGCGATTGGCGGCGCCAACCGCGGTCACGCGATCCTTGGCGCCAGCGAGTCCTGCATCGCGACGCATCCATCCGACATGTGCGTTGCGCTCGCAGCGCTCGATGCAAGGGTGCATGTGATGGGGCCCGAAGGCGCCCGGGTGGTCGCGTTCAACGATTTCCACCGGCTGCCCGGAACCACACCGCACATCGATACCAACCTGCATCCGAATGAAATCGTCACCGCGGTCGAACTTCCGGCAAAGGGTTTTGCGGCAAACTACTCCTACCTGAAAATTCGCGATCGGCTCTCCTATGCCTTCGCGCTGGTCTCGATCGCCGCCGCACTGGAACTCGAAGGCAGTATGGTCAAGGAGGCGCGGCTTGCACTCGGCGGCGTCGCCCACAAGCCGTGGCGTGACACCGCGGCAGAAGCAGCACTGCGCGGACAACCGGCAACCCCGGCCAGTTTTGCACGCGCGGCTGAGCTGTTGCTGCGCGACGCCAGGGGTTACGAGCACAATGCATTCAAGATCGACCTGGCGCGGCGCGGCATCGTCCGCACATTGACGCAGGCCGCGCAAGCGACGCCGCAGTCGCAGTCCGACAAGAAAATTCGATGAGCCAGCCCATGAATTACATCGGTACCCCCACCTCGCGCGTCGACGGTCGCGCCAAGGTTACTGGCGAGGCCAAATATGCCGGCGAATTCAACGTTCCCGGCCTTGCCTATGGCAGCGTCGTCGAGTCGACCATTCCGAAGGGCCGCATCGCCCGCATTGACGCAAGCGAGCCACTGCGTATCGAAGGCGTGCTCGACGTGCTCACTTGCGAGAACCGGCCCCGCTTGGCCGGCACGGACAAAGCCTGGAAGGACGATGTCGCGCCGGAGGAAGGTTCGCCGTTCCGTCCGCTCTACGACGACAGGATCATGTTCAGCGGCCAGCCGATCGCACTGGTGCTGGCCGAGGAATGGGAGATAGCGCGCTACGCCGCCTCGCTGGTGCGCATCGAGTACGAAACGCAGGCATTCGTCACCGACCTGTATAAGCGGCGCGATCAGGCGTTTGTCGTCGAGAAGCCCGAAAAGCCGCGCGGCGACGCCGAGAAGGCCTATGCGGCAGCCGACGTGCGTCACGAGGCCGAATATTTCATTCCCACCGAGCATCACAACCCGATGGAATTGTTTGCCTCGACGGTGACGTGGGACGGTGGCGGCAAGCTCACGGTCTATGACAAGACCCAGGGCGTACAAAACGTGCAGCGCTATTTGTGCAGCGTGTTCAACAAGAAGGCGGACGATGTGCGCGTGATATCGCCGTTCGTCGGCGGTGCGTTCGGCGCGGGGCTGCGTCCGCAATATCAGGTGGTGCTGGCGGTAATGGGCGCGCTCGCGCTGCGACGTTCGGTGCGTCTGGTGCTGACGCGTCAGCAGATGTATGGGCTCGGCTACCGGCCGGCCACCATCGAGCGCCTTGCGCTCGGGGCGAAGGCGGATGGAACGCTTGATGCGATCACCCACGAGGCGATCGCTGTCACCTCGCAATTCGAAGAGTTCTCCCGCAACGATACCGGCTGGGCAGCGCTGCTCTACAAGTCCGCCAACGCCAAATTTGTGCACCGGCTGGCGCGGCTCGACGTTCCTACCTCCAGCGACATGCGGGCGCCGGGCGCGGCGACCGGTGTCTACGCGCTCGAAAGCGCGATGGACGAACTGGCCGTGGCTCTAAAACTCGATCCGGTGGAGCTACGGCTGCGCTGCTACTCGGATCGGGACCAGAACGAGGACGTTCCCTACACCAGCAAGGCGCTGCGCGAGTGCTATCGCCAGGGCGCGGAGGCCTTTGGTTGGAACAAGCGCAAGCCGGAAACGCGCTCGATGCGCGACGGCAGCGAACTTGTGGGCTGGGGCATGGCGACCGGCATCTGGGAAGCATTGCAGATGCCGGTGGCCGCTCGCATCGTGTTGAGCGCGAACGGCCACGCTGAGGTATCCTGCGCAGCTTCCGACATCGGCACCGGCACCTACACCATCATGGCGCAGGTTGCGGCCGATAGGCTCGGCCTGCCGATCGAGAATATCAGCATCAAGCTCGGCGACTCGACCCTGCCGCAAGCGCCGGTGGAAGGCGGATCGTGGATGGCGGCCTCGGCATCGCACGCGGTCGCGACGACCGCCGAGGAGGTTCGCAAGGAATTGCTGGCTCTCGCCAAGGCCATCAAGGACTCGCCACTGGCAAATGCAAGGCTTGAAGACGTCACGTTCGCGGACGGCAAGGTCGTCAGCAAGCGGGATGCGAGCCGGACTGTTTCGATCGCCGATGCGATGCGGTCCGGCGCGGTCGACAGGATCGAAAAGGAGAAGACCAACAGTTTTCCCGATGACAGCTCGCACGCGCGCAATACGCATTCGGCCGTGTTCGCCGAAGTGAAGGTGGACGAACAGCTCGGCGTCATCCGCATCACCCGGATCGTCAACGCGGTCGCGGCCGGGCGCATCCTGAATACCAAGACCGCGCACAGCCAGATCATGGGCGGCGTGGTATGGGGCATCGGCATGGCGCTGCACGAGGAGACGGTGTTCGATCACAAGTTCGGGCGTATCATGAACGCCAACATTGCCGAGTACCATGTGCCGGTGAATGCGGACGTGCAGGATATCAAGGTGATCTTCGTCGATGAGCCAGACGACATCATCAATCCGCTCGGCATCAAGGGGCTCGGTGAGATCGGCATCGTCGGCGTCGCGGCAGCGATCGCCAATGCAGTCTATCACGCAACGGGCGTGCGTGTGCGCGATCTTCCGATCACCCTGGATAAGTTGCATCGCGCGGCCTAGCGAGCACAGAAAAAACGGCCCGTTAAGGCCGCCCTTTCTGCTCACCGTTGAACGGCCTCACTGGCACGGGTGGCGGACGCCGTCATAGCCGAGGAAAGTGCCTGTTGCCGGGTTAAAGGAACGGTAGCGCTGGGCGCAAGAGGTCGCGCTTGATCCGCTGTCATCCATATAGGCATAGGAGCCGCTGCCACCGAACGGAACTGATGCCATGGCGCCAGCGGTTTCACGTGGATAGGGCCGGCCGGCATTGAGAACATCTGCGTTGGGATGGTAGAAAGCGTACGCGCCCGGCTCCTGGATAGCCGCCTGCGCGAACACCGGTGGCGCCATCGCCATCGATAGAAGCGCAACTGCGCCAACAAGTTTGAATTTAGTCATCCTCTTGCTTCTCCGTCTATTGAGGTTGCTGCTGCGCGGCCTCCCGAAAATCAGACTAGTCCGTTGGATTTTCGAAAACGCGGCCGTTTTCAAATCCACATTCTGCATTTTCCCGATGCGGCATTCCGCATGTAGGCAGCTCATTTCGCCGCGCCACCCAAATTGGGATTTAGAACGCTCACTTTGCGTTTATCAGCATCGGCAGATGTTCAGGCTCTTGTCGAGCCGCTGATCCAGCTTCTGCTGCTCGGCATCAAATGTCGACATTTGCTGCTGTTCGGCTTGTTCCGCCGGAGAGCGATGAGAAAATTGCTGCGCGCGGGGCTGCAGATGGCCGATCGGCGCTTGCGGTACCGCTGAGACCGGTCTGCCGAGTGGCGCAGCGTTAGCGATGGCGTTGCCGAGAACGGCACTAACGACGATCGTTGTGGCGAGAAGGAGTGAGTACATGGATCTCTCCATCGATTGTATGCACCGCCAAGCATTGGGTAATCGGTTTCGAGCGCCGCTCCAAAACTCCGACAGAAAAACGGATAAGCGAGGCGAATCCTACTTCCAATTAAATACGAATTCATTTTGCGGTCGCCATTCACGCCCCGTTGATGACAACGAAGTTGCTCGATCGACGCTGCTGCACAAGCGCAATGCACCGGTTGCATCGACGAACTATGGTAAACTATTCGCGATGACGAGGATGATCGAATTACGGGTTATCCGCTTCCAATTCCGAGGCCATGACCATTATTGACTCGGGCACTCGGCCAGCGACTGCACCGGTTTCATAGTCGCGGTTTTGCCCGTCCAATTCATCTTCAACCCTGCTGGCCGGGACAGACAATCTCCACCCGGCATCCCGGACCGGAATAAAGCGCCAGCCGGAAGCCATGCAATTTGACAATCGCGGCTACGAGATTGAGTCCAAGACCCACGCCCGGCGTGCTCCGTATCTTGTCGGAGCGGTAAAACCGCCGCAGCACGGCGTCGCGCTCCTGTTCGCTGATGCCGCAACCGGTATCCGTCACGCGCACGATGGTTTCGCCTTCGCCGCGTAGCAGGTCAATGTCCACCTTCCCGCCGTCGGGCGTAAACTTGATGGCGTTGTCGACCAGGTTGGCGACCGCCTCGATCAACAAGTCCCGGTCGCCGCGCACGGTGAGACGGTGCGTCACTCCGACATGCAAGGCGATATTCTTGTTTTCGGCGATCGGCTCATAAATATCGGACACCTCGCGCAGCATGTCGTGCAGTGCGACGTCGCCGAAGCCCGCAGACCGCCGGCTGTTTTCAATCTCCGCGAGGCGCAATAGCGCAGTGATGATCGTCAGCGACTGATCGATGCCTGCGATCGCCTTGTCCGCGACCGCCTGAAGCTGCTCCACAGTGGTTGCGTTGGTGCGCCCGCGCTCCAGCGTGAGCCGCGCGCGTGTCAGCGGCGTCCGCAGGTCGTGGGCGATGTCGTTGCCGACGCCGGCGAGCGCATGGATCATGGTCTCCATTTCGTCGAGCATGCCGTTGACGATGACCGCGAGCTTCGAGAACGGCTCATCGACGGTGCGGTGGGGAAGCCGCTCGCTCAGATCCCCGGCGATGATGCGCTGAACCCGCTGGTTGACCTCTTCAACCCGCTTCTGCGCACGCACGCTCATCCACGCCCCGGCCAACAGGCAAAGACAAAAGCCCGGCAAGAGACCCAGCGCGAGCGCCTGACCGACGACATGAGAGATCTCGCCGGCCTCATCGACATTTCGTCCAAGGACCAGCACGTCGCCGTTTCGCATGCGTCGGGCGACCGCCCGGATCGTCTGGTGTTCCCCGGCGCTTCGATCCATCCTGATGATGTCGGTTCCTTGCGCAGGAGCGTCGATCCGCAGATGCGGCGGCAGGCTTTCCAGATTGCCGGTAATCCGGTGGCCGTCGGCGGCAAATATCGCCGCGACCTGTACCCCTCGAGGATCCTGTCTCAGCTTCTCGTCGATTGCCTCGAGCCGGCGTTCAGGCGACAGGCCGGCAATGCCGTCCAGTTCCACGGTGATCACACGGTCCGATCTCGCCGTCAGATAGTCGTCGATCTTCCAGTAAATAAATCCGAACAGCACGATGACGAAAACCGCGAACACGGCTGACACGGCGAGCGCCCAGTGAAAGGTGTTCGAACGTATGAATTGCGGTTGACGCATCGGATCTTGCCGCCCGGATGTCCGGCCTGACATCAACAGCGACGCATCGCTGCCGACCATCCGAGGCTTATGATCCCGCACGAAGAATGAAGCCGGCACCGCGGACATTGTGGATCATAGGGGCTTCGTCGGGCCCGTCCACCTTATGGCGCAGACGGCCCATATGCACGTCGACAAGGTTGGTGGCTGGAACGAATTTGTAATTCCAGACCTCCTCCAACAGCATGGCTCGTGTCAGCAGCTGATCGCTGCGCTGCATCATATATTCAAGCAGGCGAAACTCGCGCGGCAGCAAATCGATCACGCGATCGCCACGCTTGGCCGTGCGCTCGATCAGATCGAGTTCCAACGGCCCTACCCGCAGCGTGGTCTCGCGCGTTTCCGCCGGCCGGCGCAGCAGCGCCTCTATCCTGGCGACGAGTTCCACGACCGCGAACGGTTTTGTAAGATAGTCGTCGCCGCCCATCCGCAGCCCGCGGACGCGATCATCGACCGCGCCAAGCGCACTCAGCACCAGCACCGGCGTGCGCACCTGCTCCTTCCGCAGTGCCTCGATAACGGTAAGGCCATCCATTCCAGGCAACAGCCGATCGACGATCATCGCGTCGGGACGCGACGAACGCGCCTTGTCGAGGCCTTCTATGCCGTTGGCCGACCATTCCACTTCGAAGCCGCGATCGGACAGCTCGGCGGTAATTTCCTCCGCCGTTTCGCTGTCATCCTCGATTAGAAGCACCTTGGCCATCAGCTGATTCTCGATTGCGGCGAATGCATTCGTAGGGCTCGAGCTTTGCCCCCCTGAAACCGTACGCTTGCTCGAGACCAATGCCATAATGTCAGCTGCCTGCAAATGATGGATTTCACCCTTATAAAAGAGCCGGACAGCGCCGCCTGTCTTACTCGGGGGCATAAGACGTGGCGTGCGCCGTCCGCTCTGCGGCCATCTGAACACCGCCTCCGGGGGCAAGCGCGGTGCCGCCGCTCGAAGAAAACATAGGTTGGAAAAATCGGCCGCACCATTAAATACGGTTTTATAATTGGCTGCTGCTCTGGGCCATCGCGTGCGCCCATCCAGTGCGGGGGCAGGATGTCCGTACCGCCTGGGAACGGGTTCGCATCTTGCTGCCTTCGGTCAACGGCCGGATTGACTCTCAGCAGCCCGATGGCGATTGAGGCGATACGCCCGGCGTTGCCGCAGCGCCCGTGGCGTTGGCCGGTGCCATTGTTCCGGGCGTTGCCAGGTTCATCGTCACGCTCTCGGCGCAAGCCGACGTATTCGGCGTCGGCACCACCACCATTGTCGGATCGATGCTGGTGCCGGCAAGCTCCGTGACCGCGGGTTGAATCGTGCCAGGCGGGGGGCTGATCGGAACTTCGGGGGTCGAGAGCGGCAAAGCCGCGCCATTGGTCGGCGGACCTCCCGGCGTTGAGCTGCATACGGTGGTCGATGAGCTGCCGAGCGGGGACACTGGCGATATGGTCCCGGTCGTGCTGCCGACGATTGGCGTGGAAATGGTCCCCAACGGGGCGGTCGATGGCGTCATCGTGGCTGTGCCGCCCGCCATGGATGTGGAGACCGTGCTCGGTAGCGTCGATGGCGTCGGTACGGACGTTGCGGTTATGGAAGGGGGAGACAGAGCTGGCATTGCGGGCGTCGGCGGCGCCGGTACGGTCGTGCCGGGAATTGTGGACAAGAATGATGTAGCCGGTTGTGCGGACAGCGCCAGCATTGGCGCGGTCGTGTTATTTGCGGACGTGGAAGAGGTAGCCGGAACTCCTGGTATCGTCGGTGCCGCGGAAACCGATGGCATCGTTCCGGTTGTGCCGCCAACTGCCGACATGGAAGTAACCGGCACCGCCGCAGTTCCGGGTGCGATTTGCCCGGTTGGTGTTGAACAGGTCACGACCGTTCCCGGCGTGGTAGGGTCCGAAGCCAGCGGCACTGGCGCCAGCGTCGTGTCGGAAGTGCCCGGCTGGGTCGTCGCCGAGAACGGACTCGGGCCATTGAGTGGAGATGTGACGATCGTCCCTGGCGTCGATGGAAGGCCCATGGCTGTGCTACCCATGGTGGAGACCTGCGCCAGGCAAGCGTTGCAGCCTGCCAGCAGGACGGCCGTTGTGAACAGCAGGCGTAGCATCGCCATTCCTCCCTCCGCGCCGATCTAGCTTGTCTGCTGTTTGCGAACCGCGACCTTGCTGCCCTCCGCCAGGTTCACCATCGGATTGAGGATGACTTGATCACCGGGCCTGACACCGTCGTGCACTTCGACTTCCGTGCCGAAGTCACGCGCAATCGTGATCTTCTGCAGATGGGCGGTGCCGTCCTCGACGACCGCGACATGCAGGCCGTTCTGATCGAATACAACCGCGTCGGCCGGTATGATCATCGATGGTGTCTTGCGAGGGATAAACAACTCGACGGTGCAATAGATCCCGGGACTGAGCGCGCCGTCCGGATTGGGGACATCGATCTCGGTCAAGAGCGTCCGGCTGCCGGGCTGCAACGCGTTCGCGATTCGGGTGACCTTGCCGGGAAAGGTGCGATCCGGAATCTCGGGGACGCGGACTACCGCGTCGACGCCTGGCCCAAGCCCGAAAGCCTCGTCCTGCGGGACGAACACCTGGGTGCGGATCACGTTGGGGTGCATCAGCGTGAACATGAAGGTCGATCCGGACTGCACCAGGCTGCCGTTGTCGATGTTGCGTTGGGTGATGACGCCGTCGAACGGCGCCACGACGCGCTGGTAGGCTTTCTCCTGCTCGAGTATTCGAATCTGAGCTTCCTGGGCGGCAATATTGGACTGAGCCACTCCCACCGCTGCTTGCTGCGCCTGCAAGGTCAGGCGATCGTTGTCGCCCTGCTGAAGCGTAAGCCATCCCTGTTTGACCAGATTGCTGTCGCGCGCATTGGTGACCTGGGCGAGTTCACGGCTGGCCTGTGTTTGCTGCAATGTGGCCTGGTCCTGGGTCAGCGTCGCCTTGGCTTGCGTAATCTGGTGGTCGAGTTCAGGGGCGATGATGTTCGCCAGAAGGGCTCCCGCCTTGACCTGATCGCCGATGTCGACGTAGCGCTTTTCGATGTAGCCACTGGTGCGGGCGAAAATATTCGCCGCCTCAAATGCCGTGGTCGTCGCCGGCAAGGTGACGGTGATTTTACTGTCGCTGGCGCGGACCGCGGCCACGCGAACGTCGGGAACAAGAGTCCGGCTCTGTTTCGCGGTGGCCGCGACGTCGAGATCGGCCTGGTAGTGACGCCAGCCTCCTATTGCAAGGCCGCCAACGAGCAACAGCAGCGCGCTTCCGCCGAGCAGCACGCCTCCGTAGCGACGTCGCCGCTTGCGCGCCGCATTGGGTAGCGCAATAACGCGATCGCTTTCGGGATCAAGCCGGTCCTGAACACCTTCATTTTTCGGCTGCACACGAATCTCGGTCATTCCTGGATTTCCTCGAACACGCCATGGTGAGGCTTTCCGTCGTTGCCTTTGCGCAGCATGGCGAACAGGTAAGGCACGATCAGCAATGTTGTCGGCGTCGCGAACAGCAGGCCGCCGATGACGGCGCGCGCAAGCGCAGCGTTCTGTTCCTCGCCGGCGCCGCCGATCGCCATCGGGATCATACCGACGATCATCGCGGCGGCCGTCATCAGCACGGGACGGATTCGGGTGTGACCGGCGCTGAGCGCGGCCTCAAAGGCGGAGTGCCCTTTCAACTGCTGCTCGCGCGCGAAGGTCACG
>WNFL01409261.1_pt1 | contig 11786 bp, 8 predicted proteins | sample 5400361 | NCBI WGS metagenome assembly WNFL01 (sample SAMN13153351, study PRJNA577476) | soil metagenome | isolation source: 40 cm soil on Douglas fir-dominated hillslope | place: USA:California | collected 2013-09-17
CGAACATGGGGACTTTGAGGAGCGTATTGAATCCCATATAATTGAAACGGGTCATTCGATTGGATCAAATAATGCGCGGGACCCAGTTTGCCGAATTGTCCGCCTTTGTGGCGATTGCCGAGCAGGGCAGCTTTACCAAGGCGGCCCGGCAAGTCGGCATTTCCACCGCCACGCTTAGTCAGTCGATCAAAGCGCTCGAGGAACGTCTCGGCGTGCGGCTTCTCAATCGTACGACACGCAGCGTGTCGCTCACTCCCGTGGGCGAACGCCTGTTGGGACAGCTGCGCCCCGTTCTGGACGATTACGAGGCGGCCATCGAATCCATCAACGATTTTCGCGACAGGCCCTGTGGTCTCATCCGCCTGACGGTTCCGCCCCCGGCGTCGGAATTCCTCCTCGCTCCGGTGCTGGCGCGGTTTCTCGCGCAATATCCCGAAATCAAGATCGAAATATCGGCCGACGCCGCGCTTACCGATATCGTTGCTGAGCGTTTTGACGCGGGCATCAGACCGGGACGACGCGTAGAGCGCGACATGATTGCCTTCCGCATCGGAGAGACCACGCGCAACATCGTCGTCGCCTCGCCTGCTTACCTCGCGAAGCGAGGAAGACCACAGCATCCGGAAGATTTTCGCGCTCATGATTGCATCCGCTTTCGCTTTCCCAGCGGTGTGCTTGTTCCCTGGCGCTTCGAGAAAAAAGGCAAGCGTCTCGAAGTCGCCGTCGACGGCCCGGCGATCGTGAACGACCCGCACCTCGCCGTGCGACTCGCCCTGGATGGTGCGGGAATGCTTTATATGCTCGAAAGCTTCGCGACACCGTGGCTGGCGCAAGGCAAGCTCGTCGAGGTGCTCGAGGATTGGTCGCTGCCGTCGGAGGACTATTTTCTCTACTATCCCAGCAGGCGACAGAATCCAGCCGGATTGCAGGCGCTCATCGATTTCCTCAAGGCGAACCTCAAGAAGTCCGGAGGCTAGCGATCACGGCGGAAGGTGGCCCATCCGGCCGGTCCGATAGTCTTCAATCGCTCGATGGATTTCGGCTTGCGTGTTCATCACGAACGGTCCGTATCCCACCACCGGCTCATCGATGGGCTCGCCGCCGAGCACAAGCAGCGTCGCGTCGCTTTCCGCATCGACACGAATTGCTTCTCCTTCGCGAGCAAACGAGACGAACTCGGTCGCGCGCGCTTGAGTAGCCGCGTTCAGTTGGACGTTTCCTTTCAGCACGAACAGCGCTGCCGTCTGCCCCGCCGGCAGCTCGAGCAATGTTCCCTTGCCGGCCTCCAGACGAAGCTCCCAAAGGTGCACGGGCGTGACGGTCTTCGCCGGACCGCGCGTATCCTTGAAGCTTCCGGCTATGATGCGCACCGTACCCGCGCTTTCGGGCAAATCGATAGTAGGAATGTCGCGGGCCAAAAGAGTCTGATAACGCGGCGGCGTCATCTTGTGGCTGGCCGGCAGATTGACCCAGAGCTGGATGGCTTCGAATGGTCCGCCGCGCCTGGAATATTCGGGACTGTGCATTTCCTCGTGAACAACTCCAGATCCAGCAGTCATCCACTGCACATCGCCCGGTCCAATTTTGCCGGAGTTGCCGCCTGAATCGCGATGTTCGACTTCGCCGCTGTACATGATCGTCACGGTCTCGAAACCGCGGTGAGGGTGCTCACCGACTCCACGACGCTTTTGCGAGGGCGGAAATACGGCCGGTCCCGCATAGTCCATCAGCAGAAACGGGCTGGTTTCCTGCGCGTTCTCGTAGGTGAAGATGGAGCGGACGGGAAAACCGTCGCCCACCCAATGGCCCTGGGGCGCCGGACGAGGCGGAAAAACCGCCTTGAGCAAAGGCAGAGCGGCTTGCGTCTGTCTGGCTGCGGCCTGCAAAACTGCCATGAACAACTCCATTTCTCGGGTCGACGCTAACATGGCGTGCCAATCCGCCCGCGATAAGGGGGCCGGTCAAAACACGCTGTTCGGCTGAACCAAACAATCGCCAAGGTCGAGCTGCGTGGTGCTGTGTGGTTGGCTTGCCAACTACGCCGCTAAAACTTCACCAGTCCTCCTTCGCCAAGGCTTCGGAGGACAACCACGCCGCTTCGCAGCGTAGGTTGGTGGGCGGTGACGGGCTCGAACCGCCGACCCCATCGGTGTAAACGATGTGCTCTACCAGCTGAGCTAACCGCCCTGGCGCGCGCATCCAGCATAGCCCAAAGCTGCGGCCCGCGTTCGAACAGCGGTCACGACGGGGCGCAATCCAAATCGCTAAGCGTTCAGCGCATCCTTCAGAGGTTTGCCCGCCCGGAAGCGCGCCGCCTTCGACGCCTTGATCGTAATTTCCTCACCAGTCTGAGGATTGCGGCCTTTTCCGCCGGCGCGCATCGAGACGACGAATACGCCGAAGCCGGTAATGCGGACTTCTTCGCCTGATTTGAGGGAATCGGTGATGACGTCAAACACGCCATCGACGGCCTTCTGGGCGTCCATCTTCGAAAGACCAGTCCGCTCTGCCAATTTCTGGACAAGATCGTTTTTGTTCACGGGCGTTCTCCTGATGCGCGGGCCGTCCCCGCCAGAATCGGCACTTTACGGCGGCTTTTGTGGCTGTCAAAGCGCGATGATTCAAAAAAGTGCCCCCCGCGAGGTGATTTTCGCGAGGGGCGGGTTGCGATAAGGAAACCTCTAATCGTCCCTAATGGGTGACGACAGCGTCCTCCGAACCTTCGGCAATTCTTGCGGTGGGCGCCTCTTCGGGCTCCTCCCACGCGACTGCAACGGGTTGGCGAATGAGTGCAATCTTCAGCACTTCTTCCATGGTGGCGACCGGCCGGATCTCAAGTCCGCTCTTCACATTGTCCGGTATCTCCGCGAGATCCTTCTCATTTTCCGCCGGGATGACGACGGTCTTGAGACCGGTGCGGAGCGCTGCCAGCAACTTCTCCTTGAGTCCGCCGACGGGGAGTACCCGTCCGCGGAGCGTAATTTCGCCCGTCATTGCGACGTCGCGCTTCACCGGTATTCCCGTCAGCAGCGAGATAATCGAGGTTGCCATGGCCACGCCGGCAGAGGGTCCGTCCTTGGGCGTCGCCCCTTCGGGCACGTGGACGTGAATATCCTTACGGTCAAACAGGGGCGGCTTGATGCCGAAGGAAAGCGCCCGCGAACGCGCGAAGGAGCGCGCCGCGTCGATCGATTCCTTCATCACCTCGCCCAGTTGGCCGGTGGCTTGAAAGCGTCCCTTTCCAGGCACCATCACGGATTCGATGGTGAGCGTTTCGCCGCCCACTTCGGTCCAGGCCAATCCGGTGACGACACCGACTTGGTCCTCACCTTCCATCTCGCCGTAGCGGAACTTCCGCACGCCGGCATAGACGCCGAGATTCTCAGAGGCGATCTCGATCTTCTGCGCCTTGCCTGAGACGATTTCCTTGACCGCCTTGCGCGCGAGATTCGCCAGCTCGCGCTCCAAATTGCGCACGCCGGCCTCGCGCGTGTAATAGCGGATCAAGTCTCGCAGCGCGTCATCGCCGATCGACCACTCGCCATCCTTCAAGCCGTGCGCCTTGATCTGCTTGGGCAACAAATGGCGCTTGGCGATTTCGACCTTTTCATCCTCGGTGTAACCGGGGATGCGAATGATCTCCATGCGATCCATCAGCGGTTGCGGCATGCGCAGCGTGTTGGCCGTGGTGATGAACATCACGTCCGACAAGTCGAAGTCGACTTCCAAATAATGGTCGTTGAAGGCGTGGTTCTGCTCGGGATCCAGCACTTCGAGAAGTGCTGCCGATGGATCGCCGCGCCAATCGGCACCGAGCTTGTCGACCTCATCCAAGAGGAACAGCGGATTGGCCGCTTTCGCCTTCTTCATCGACTGGATGATCTTGCCGGGCATAGAGCCGATATAAGTACGCCGGTGCCCGCGGATTTCCGCTTCGTCGCGGACGCCGCCCAAGCTCATGCGCACGAACTCGCGGCCGGTGGCGCGCGCGATCGATTTTCCAAGCGACGTCTTGCCGACGCCCGGCGGTCCCACGAGGCACAGAATCGGCCCCTTCATCTTGCCGGCGCGCTGTTGCACCGCGAGATATTCGAGAATGCGCTCCTTGACCTTTTCGAGACCGTAATGATCGTCATTGAGCACGGCTTCCGCGTGGCCGATGTCCTTCTTGATCTTGGACTTCTTGCCCCAGGGCAGGGATAGCATCCAGTCGAGGTAATTGCGCACCACGGTCGCTTCGGCCGACATCGGGCTCATCGAGCGCAGCTTCTTCACCTCCCCGGTGGCTTTTTCGCGCGCTTCCTTGCTGAGCTTCGTCTTCTTGATGCGTTCTTCAAGCTCGGCGAGTTCGTCGCGGCCTTCCTCGCCTTCGCCGAGCTCCTTCTGGATCGCCTTCAACTGCTCGTTCAAATAATATTCGCGCTGCGTCTTCTCCATCTGACGCTTGACGCGGCTCCTGATCTTGCGCTCGACCTGAAGCACGCCGATTTCGCCCTCGATGAGAGCGAGCACGCGCTCCAAGCGCTCGACGACGTTCAAGGTTTCGAGCAATTGCTGACGGTCGGCAATCTTCACGGTCAAATGGGAAGCGACCGTGTCCGCCAGTTTCGCCGGGTCGTCGATTTGGGCAACCGAAGCCAAAGTCTCGGCCGGCACTTTCTTGTTGAGCTTGATGTAGCTCTCGAAATTGGCCTTGACGGAGCGGACCAGAGCCTCGATTTCCTGCGGCGCTCCAGCTTGCTCTGAAATCGGTTCAATCATGACCTGGAAGAAATCTGTGCGGGGCGAGAAGCCCTTTACGCGCGCACGCGTCTTGCCTTCGACCAGCACACGAACCGTCTGATCGGGAAGTTTCAAGAGCTGCAACACGGTCGCCAACGTGCCAAGGCGGTAGAGACCTTCCGCGGAAGGATCGTCCTCGCCGGCATTCTTTTGGGTCAACAGGAGAATCTGCTTCTCCTCGCTCATCACCTCTTCGAGCGCGCGGACGGATTTCTCGCGGCCGACGAAAAGCGGCACGATCATATGGGGAAAGACGACGATGTCCCTAAGCGGCAGGACCGCAGCCAATTGGCCCTCGGCGCCAGGGGGGGGTGGAACGGGATTTTCAGGAACTAAACTCGACTCAGACATGCTTTGCTCCTTACCCGGACATTAGCACGCAAGCTCTTAAATCTTTTGCCCAATCAAGGTCCTGCGGCATTGTATCCGGGAGGGTTCCGCTGGCCAACATTGGCATCGGAACCTAACTTCAGCCGATTCCGGCTTTAGTGACGTTGTTAAGGTGGCCTCCGAACGCGGTTCTTTCAAGGCTTATCCTCGGCGGGCTCAGGGAAAGCCGGGGATTTCTCCGGCTTTACCATGTCGAAGCGCGCGGCCCGACCGTCTCGCCCGTCATCTTGTGCGCAAATATGACGTTGATGCGAGCAAAGGCACGCAGTTCTGGAGTGAAATGGTAACGCTCGCTCTAGTCGCCCGCGTCAGGACGCGGTCTGTTCGCGGGCCTGGCCCTTGTCGCTGTAGGTGTAAAGCGGACGAGCGCGGCCTTCGACCACGTCGGGCGTGATCACGACTTCCTGCACGCCGTTCAGGCTCGGCAGCTCGAACATCGTTTCCAGGAGAATGCCTTCAAGTATCGAACGCAAGCCGCGCGCGCCGGTCCTGCGCAGGATCGCCTTGCGCGAGATCGCGCTGAGCGCGTCCTCGTGGAAGCGCAATTTGACGCCTTCCATCTCGAACATGCGCTGATATTGCTTGGCGAGCGCGTTCTTCGGCCGCGTCAGAATCTCAATCAGGGCGCGCTCGTCCAGATCCTCCAAAGTCGCGAGGATCGGCAAGCGGCCGATGAATTCCGGAATGAGACCGAATTTGAGCAAGTCTTCAGGCTCGACTTCGCGCAAGATCAGGCCGGTGTTGCGCTCGTCAGGCGAACGCACATTGGCGCCGAAGCCCATCGACGTTCCGTGCGTGCGCGTCGAAATGATCTTGTCGAGTCCAGCGAATGCGCCGCCGCAGACGAACAGAATATTCGTGGTGTCGACCTGCAGGAATTCCTGCTGCGGATGCTTGCGGCCGCCTTGCGGAGGAACGCTTGCGATGGTCCCTTCCATGATCTTCAGCAGCGCCTGCTGCACGCCCTCGCCCGAGACGTCGCGGGTGATCGAGGGATTGTCCGATTTGCGGCTGATCTTGTCGACTTCGTCGATATAGACGATGCCGCGCTGCGCACGCTCGACGTTGTAATCGGCGTTCTGCAGCAGTTTGAGGATGATGTTTTCGACGTCCTCGCCGACGTAACCCGCCTCGGTCAAGGTCGTCGCATCCGCCATGGTGAAGGGGACGTCCAGAATTCGTGCGAGCGTCTGAGCCAACAGCGTCTTGCCGCAACCCGTGGGACCGATCAACAGGATGTTCGACTTGGCGAGTTCTACCTCGCCCGACTTCCCGGCATGGTTAATGCGCTTGTAGTGATTGTGGACTGCCACCGCCAAAACCTTCTTGGCATGACTTTGGCCAACCACGTAGTCGTCGAGCACTTTGAAGATTTCCGAGGGCGAAGGTACGCCCTCGCGAGACTTCATGAACGAGGTCTTGTTTTCCTCGCGGATGATTTCCATGCAGAGCTCGACGCATTCATCGCAAATGAACACCGTCGGACCCGCAATAAGCTTGCGGACCTCGTGCTGGCTCTTTCCGCAGAAGGAGCAATAGAGGGTGTTCTTCGACTCTCCGCCACCCGACTTGCTCATCCCTACTCCTTGTTAGACCGGGCTCTAGTGGGTCCCGTCTGGCGCACCGCCAGGCTGAAGTCGCAAAAATCGCGCCAGGAATCCGTCCCAGCGCGAAACACCCCGCTTCGAATCCTATACGATCACGATAGAAGCACCCCGATCAAGAATTGTTTAAAGCGGCGCATTTCAACAGGAAAAACGGTCTTTTCCCTGGCAAAGTTCCCGCTTTTTGGGGGTTTTACTTCTTTTCCGACCCGTCCGAGCCCGGCCGCCGGGAGTAAACTTCGTCCAAAATCCCAAACGCCTTGGCCTCCTCCGGGGTCATATAGGTATCCCGATCCAGCGCTTTTTCAACCGCTTCCAAGGCCTGGCCGGTGTGTTTGGCGTAGATATCGTTGAGCCGGCGTTTGAGCTTCACGATCTCCTGTGCATGGCGGGCGATGTCGGTCGCCTGGCCGTGAAAGGAGGCAGAGGGTTGATGGACCAGGATACGGGCATTCGGCAGGCTGTAACGCTGACCCTTGGCGCCGGCGCAAAGCAGCAGCGATGCCGCGGATGCCGCCTGACCGACGCAGAGAGTCTGCACCGAGGGGCGGATGTATTGCATCGTGTCGTAGATCGCGAGGCCCGACGTTACCACCAGTCCGCCTGGCGAATTGATGTACATGGCGATCTCTTTCTTGGGATTCTCCGCTTCCAGAAAGAGCAATTGCGCGGTGATCAGGCTCGCCACCGTGTCCTCGATCGGGCCGGTCACGAAGATGATGCGTTCCTTCAAAAGGCGCGAATAGATGTCATAAGCGCGTTCGCCACGGGCAGTCTGCTCAACCACCATCGGAACCAGCGTATTCATGAAGACGTTGCGCGGATCGTTCATCATTTCGAGCCTTGATTCGCCACGATCAAAGTTGGCGTTCACTAGATTGGACTGTCAACACCGCGATCAAGGTGGATGATTCCAAAAGCGCAAAAAAGAACGCGGCGCCCATGACGCGAGCTTGAACTATTCCTTCTTTTTCTTCGCTTTGGGCTTTTCGTCGCTCTTCGCTTTGGTCTTGTCCTCGCTTTTGACCTTGTTCTTCGACTCGCCCTTCGCTTTTTTCGCCGGCTTCGTTTCATGAGAAACTTCGTCGGCTTCTTTCAGCTTCTCGGCGGCTTCGTCAGGGTCAAGGAACAGGATTTTCCGATCGACTTTCCTGTCCTTTACCTCCATCAACTCGCCCAAGAAATCGATCACCTTGTCTTCGAATAAGGGGACGCGGATTTCCGCCATCGCCTGGGGATTGCCGGCGTAATAATCGATGACCTGTTTCTCCTGGCCGGGGAATTGCCGCGCCCGCGCGGCTAGCGCGCGGTTCACTTCGTCCTGGCTGATGGTGATGGCGTTCTGCTCGCCGACCTTCGCCAGCACGAGACCAAGGCGCACGCGACGCTCGGCAATCGCGCGATATTCGGCTTTCATCTCGTCCTCGGTCTTGCCCTCGTCCTCGGGCGACGCGCCCTCGCGCTTCAACTCGGCCTCGACCTGCTTCCAGATATTTTCGAATTCCGCATCGACCATGCCTTGAGGCAGATCGAAGCTGTGCGATTCATCGAGCGCGTCGAGAATGCGGCGCTTGAGATGGGTGCGGCTGGCGCGCGAAAAGTCGCTCTTGAGTTGATCACGCACCCGCTCCTTTAGGATATCGAGCGATTCAAGGCCCACTTTCTGGGCCAATTCGTCATCGATTGTGACCGTGCCGGCTGCCTTCACGGCATTTATCTTGACCCTGAACTCGGCGGCCTTGCCGGCAAGCTGGGCCGCGCCATAATTTTCCGGGAAGGTCACCCTCACGTTGCGCTCCTCGTCGGCCTTTGCGCCCACGAGCTGGTCTTCAAAACCCGGAACGAAGGCGCCGCTTCCCAAGGTGAGATCGAAATTCTCCGCCTTGCCGCCCTCAAAGGGCTGGCCGTCGATCTTGCCTTCGAAATCGATCGTTATGGCGTCGCCTTGCTCGGCGACCGCGCCCTCGCCTTTGTCCGTGTAGACCTTCTGGGAATCGGCGAGACGCTTCAAGGATTCGTCTACCGCGTCTTCGGTGACATCGGCGACCAGACGTTCCGCCTTCAACGCGCTTAGGTTCGCGAGCGTGAAGTCGGGCATCAAATCCACCTTCATGGTGAATTCTAGATCGGCCTTGCCCTCGATGACGTTGTCGATGGCGTTGACGAAATCGACCCGCGGGGTGGTCGCGGGTTTGAGCGCGCGCTCCTTCAGCAATTGCTCGCTGGATTGGTTGATTGCGTCATTGACGATCTCGCCCATCAGCGACTTGCGGTAGGCCTTTTTCAAAAAGGAGACCGGCGCCTTGCCCGGACGAAAGCCCTTCAAGTGGATGCGCGGCTGCATCTCGGTGATCTTGCCGGTCAGCTTCTCATCCAAGTCCTTGAGCCCGACAACGACGGTGAATTCGCGCCGCAGCGGTTCGACGAGGGTTTCGGTAATCTGCATGTCGGGCAATTCCTTATCTACAAACAAGCCATGGCGAGACCGGCGGAAGTGGTGCGGGCGGAGGGATTTGAACCCCCAAGACTTGCGTCACGAGAACCTAAATCTCGCGTGTCTGCCAGTTCCACCACGCCCGCTGGACGGGCTCACGCGCACGAGGATACGCCTGCGAGCGCGAAAGAGGCGCCCCTATATCATAGCGTTTCCGGCAAGGGCTAGGGCCGGCGTATCAGTGGGGTGCGCCTTATCCCCCGACCGGCGGACGAAGGGCCGCCCGGCGCGCTACCGTTGCTCGGCCGAGCGCCAGCGCAATAACGGCCGAAAGCAACAGCGCCAGCGCAAGCGTCGCCATGCTTGAGCCATAGCCCCCAGTGCTCTCCTTAAGGCGGCCGATTACATAGGGGCCAAGAAGCCCGCCGAGACCGGTACCGAGCGTATTGATCAGCGCGATACCCCCGGCTGCGGCCGCCCCGGTGAGATATGAGGAAGGAAGGCTGAAAAACGGACCCTGGACCGCGAGGAGGCTGATGACGACGGTAGCAAGCGACACAAATACCAGGAGATCGTTTTGAGCGAAGCTCGCGACCGCGCAGGCGGCCGCGGCGGTCAGAGCGGGCAGCGCGACGTGCCAGATGCGCTCACGGTGGCGGTCACTTGAGCGGCCCCAGAAGATCATTGCACCCATGCCCAGTGCATAGGGCAGCGCCACCACGAAGCCCGTTGCCAAATTGGAAACGCCCATCCCCTGTACAATCTGCGGCAACCACAATTCGACGCCATATCTGCCGAAATTGACCCCGAAATAAATCAATCCCAGCGCCAGAACCCGCGGATCGAACAATGCCGGCAAGAATCTCTGATCGAGCGAGGCAGAGTCCGCGGCAAGGCTGGTGGAAATCGCATTCTTCTCCTCGCCGCTCAGCCACGAGGCACTGGCCGGCCCATCGGGCAAAAATGCCAGGACGGCAAAGGCGAGAAAGAACGCCGGCAAACCTTCGATGACAAACAGCCATTGCCAGCCGTGAAGAGAAAGCGCTCCGTCCATCCTCAAAATGACCCCCGAGAGCGGCCCACCAATCACGAATGCCAAAGGAATAGCGACCATGAAGCCGGCGATGAACCGGGCGCGATAGGCCTGCGGGAACCAGTAGGTCAGATAGAGCACCATGCCGGGGAAAAATCCCGCTTCGGCGACGCCGAGGAGGAAGCGCAAGGCGTAAAACGTTTCCGGGCTCCGCACGAAGGCATTCGCCGCCGAGATGGCGCCCCATACCGCCATGATGGAGAAAATCCAGCGCCGTGCGCCCACCCGAACGAGAACCGCATTGGCGGGAATCTGGAAGAGAAGATAACCCCAGAAAAAAATGCCGGCGCCGAGACCATAGATCGATGGGCTGAAGGCAAGATCCCGGTTCATCGTGAGGGCGGCGAAACTGACATTCACGCGGTCGACATAATTCACGAAGTAAAGAACCGCGATGAACGGGATCAGCCGCCGGGCACATTTGGCGAAGACCTGGTCTGGTTCGCTCATCCGTTCCGCCTCGCCGATCGGGCCTTTCGCAGACCGTTCAGGGAAGACGTTACCATGGCGGCATGCCAAGCCTAGGCCTTCGATTGAGGTTAAGCGGACAAGCAACCAAGAAGAGGGTTTTCGCCGCCCGAATTGAGCGGACTTGCGAATTCAATTACAATTCCCGCGTTCAGCCACAGGAGGACATCATGGCGAAGGCTTCGAACATGCTCTTCATGGGCGCGGCGGCGCTTGCGCTTGTCCTTCCCGCGGCGGCGCAAAACCAGTTGTCCAATGGCAATGGCAAACAGGTGGTCGAAACTGCCTGTGGCGCCTGCCATGAACTCAGCCGCGTCACCAGCGCGGGACACAGCCGCGACGAATGGGACGGTATTGTCCGCAACATGATCATGATGGGCGCCACCTTGAAACCGGAACAGGTTTCGCTGGTCACCAATTACCTCGCCTCCTCGTTTCCGCCGAAGGCGAAGATTGAAGCGCCGGCGATTTCCGGAACCGTGCAAGCGAGTTTCAAGGAGATCCCCCTGCCGACACAGGCCTTTCCGCACGATCCCTTTGCAGCTGAAGACGGCTCGATCTGGTACACTGGACAATTCGGCAATTTGCTTGGACGCGTTGATCCCAAAACCGGCCAGGTCAAGAATTACCCGCTGAAAACCGCGAGCTCGGGTCCGCACGGACTCATCGGCGACAAGAGCGGCAACATCTGGTTCACCGCAAATTTCGCCGGCTATGTCGGCAAGCTCGATCCCAAGACGGGCGCCATCACCGAATACAAGACTCCGGGCGCCGGAGATCCGCACTCGCTGAGTTTCGATGCCGAAGGCATTCTTTGGTTCACCGCGCAAAGCGCCAACAAGATCGGCCGGCTCGATCCCAAAACCGGCGAGGTCAAGATGGTCGACGTGCCGACCCGGCGCGCAGCTCCCTACGGAATGGTCGTGAACTCCAAAGGCGTGCCCTTCTTCGCGGAGTTCGGCACCAACAAGCTCGGCAGCATCGATCCGAAAACGTTGAAGATCACCGAATATGG
>WNFL01186997.1_pt4 | contig 11785 bp, 13 predicted proteins | sample 5400361 | NCBI WGS metagenome assembly WNFL01 (sample SAMN13153351, study PRJNA577476) | soil metagenome | isolation source: 40 cm soil on Douglas fir-dominated hillslope | place: USA:California | collected 2013-09-17
AGCCGATCTCCTGGCAGGCCCTGCAGACCCACCGTCGCCGACTGCAGCTCCTCGCCGCGCATCGACTTCACCGGATAGCGGGCGATGTGCCGGAGCGTCCCCAGGGACCTCATGCAGCCGCCCGTGCCAGCGCGCTACTTGGGCTGCTGCGTGATGCGCAGGTATGGCTTGGGGGCCTTCCAGCCCTGCGGGAACTGCTTCTTCGCGTCCTCGTCGCTGACCGAGCCGGCGATGATCACGTCCTGCCCCTGCTTCCAGTTCGCGGGGGTCGCCACCTTGTGCTTCGCGGTGAGCTGCATCGAGTCGAGCACGCGCAGCACCTCGTCGAAGTTGCGGCCGGTGGTCATCGGGTACATCAGGATGAGCTTGATCTTCTTGTCGGGCCCGACGATGAACACCGCGCGCACCGTGGCGTTGTCGGCCGGAGTGCGCCCCTTCGCGTCGCCGGAGACCGATGCCGGAAGCATGTCGTAGAGCTTGGCCACCTTGAAGTCGGCGTCGCCGATCATCGGGTAGTTGGGCGCGGTGCCTTGCGTCTCCTGGATGTCCTTCGACCAGCGCTTGTGATCGTCCACCGAGTCGACGCTGAGACCGATGATCTTGGTATTGCGCTTGTCGAACTCCGGCTTGATGCGCGCCATGTAGCCGAGCTCGGTGGTGCAAACCGGCGTGAAGTCCTTGGGATGGGAGAAGAGCACGGCCCACTGGTTCCCGATCCACTCGTGGAAGTCGATGGGCCCCTCGGTGGTCTGGGCGGTGAAGTTGGGCGCCTCGTCGCCGATACGCAGTGCCATGGAACGACCTCCTGTTCACCTGCGGCCGGTTACCCTAACGCCGTGGCCGCCGTGACGCCAGAGCGATCGCCCTTTGGACGGCCGGGTTTACTTTTCCTGCTGCTTCTTCTGCTTCTTCTCGGCCTTCTTGTTCTTGTGATGCTGGACCAGCGCGCCACCCGCGGCGCCCGCGGCCGCGCCCTTCTTGCCCCCGACGACCGCACCGCCGGCGCCGCCCACCAGCGCTCCCTTGGCCTTGCTGTGATGCTTCTCCGGTGGTTGCTGCTCAGTATTGCCCTGCTGCGCTTTCGCGTCCTCGGCCCGCGCGGCCGGAGCGGCCGCGGTCAAGAGCAGCGCGGCCCCTGCGAGCGCCGGGACCAGCTTCGATTTGCCAGCAAACGCCATCTGCACGGACCTCCGCGGTGGGTTACCGAAACCGTGGGCATCCGGAAAGGTGACCGCAACAGATGGCGAGCGGCGGCCTGACCGCTCTCACGCTCAGCGAGCGAGCGCAGGCGTGACGTCGACCGGCACGCCGCTGAACGCCGCGTTGCCGGACAGCGCGTCGACGGACTGCTCGTCGGTGAGATCGTTGACGCTGGCGCCGGCATGCGCCGAGGCGACGCCCAGCGCGGCGCCGTCGCGCGTGTGCCCCCACCCGTGCGGCAGGCTGACCACGCCGCGGGCGAGGTCCGCGGTGATGCCGACGGGAACCTCCACGCTGCCCACCCGCGACGCCACCCGCGCGCGGGAGCCCGAGGTGAGGCCCCGCTCCGCCGCGTCTTCCGGATGCATGAGCAGGACGCACCCCGGCGGGCCCTTCACCAGGCGCAGGCTGTTGTGCATCCAGGAGTTGTTGCTGCGCAGCGCCCGCCGTCCGATCAGCACCAGCTCCGCCGGGGCCTGCGCGAGGTGGGCTTCCAACCGATCGAGGTCGCGGAGGAACAGGGCAGGCGCGAGCTGCACGCGCTTCGACGGCGTGCAGAGCCGCGCCGGCAGGACGGGCCGCAGCGGGCCCAGGTCGATCCCGTGCGGCTCTCGCAGGAGCTTGCGCAGCGAAAGCCGGTGCGGGCCGAAGCGGAGCATCAGGTCGAGCAGCCGGCGCTCGCCCAAAAGCCGCGCCGCGCGCAGCGACGCCCCCAGCATGCGGCCGCGCCGCCCACCGCCGCGGCGGCGCAGGCTCAGCGCCAGATCGAGCAGCACCTCGAAATCGCCTCGGACGCCCGGAGGCGCCGGCACCAGCGCTTTCACGTACCGGGCGGCGTTGCGCACCGAGAGGGCGTAGAAGACCAGGTCGTAGTGGTCGCGCTCGAACCCGAAGCTGGTCGGCAGGATGAGGTTCGCGTGCCGGGTCGTCTCGTTTCGATAGACGTCGATCGAGACCATGTACTCGAGCCCGGAGAGCGCACGGTCCAGCCGCGCGCCGTTGGGGGTCGAGAGCACCGGGTTGCCGGCGAAGGTGACCAGCGCGCGGATGCGGCCCTTGCCTTCGGTGTCGATCTCCTCGGCAAGCGTGGCCGCCGGCAGCTCCCCGCCGAACTCCGGCAGCCCCCGCACCCGGCTGCGCCAGACGGCGAAGTGCCCGCGGTCGCCGGTTCGCGCGGATACGCCGACCAGATCGGCGGCCGGGCTGGTGAACATGAACCCGCCCTCGCGGTCCAGGTTGCCCGTCACCGCGTTGAGCGCGACGAGGAGCCACGCGGTGAGACCGCCGAACTCCTGGGTCGAGGTTCCGACGCGTCCGTAGGCGACCGCCGAGGGAGCGGCGGCGAAGGCGCGCGCCAGCTCGCGGATGGTTCCCCCCTCGATGCCGGTGCGCTGCGCCACCCGTTCCGGCGGGAACCGCGCCGCCGCTTGGCGCAGGAGGGGAAGGCCGTCCGAGAAAGTCGCCAGCCTGCCCAAGCCGGTGCGCCCTTCCTCGAACAACACCTGCAGCATCGCCAGGAGCAGCAGCGCGTCGGTGCCTGGCCGGATGGCCAGGTGCTGGTCGGCGGAGGCCGCGGTCTCCGTGCGGCGCGGGTCCACCACCACCAGCTTGCCGCCGCGGCCGCGCAGCTCGTCCAGGCGCCGGGAGATTCCGCCGGCGGTCATCAAGCTGCCGTTCGACGCGAGCGGATTGGCGCCGAGCATGAGGAAGAAGCTGGTCCGGTCGACGTCGGGAACCGGCAAGAGCAGCTGGTGGCCGAACATCTCCAGCGCGGCGAGCATCTGCGGGAGCTGGTCGACCGACGTCGCCGAGAAACGGGCGCGCGACCCGAGCGCGCGCGAGAAGAACGGGACGCCCAGGATCGCGGAGTAGGAGTGCACGGTCGGGTTGCCGACGTAGAGTCCCACCGCGCTCCTGCCGTGCTTGCGCTGGACCGCGGCCAGCCGCTCCCCGGCCTCCTCCAGCGCGTCCTTCCAGGACACGGCCCGCCACCGCCCGCCTTCGCGTCGCTGCGGCTCGCGGATGCGGTCGGGGTCTGCCTGGACGTCGCCGATCGCCGCTGCCTTGGGGCAGATGTGCCCGCGGCTGAACGGATCGTCGGCGTCACCCCGGATGCTCTTGACCTCGGCGCCCTCCAACTCGACCGCGAGGCCGCAGACGGCCTCACACAGCATGCAGGTGTGGAGGCCGGGCGGCATGACGGCATACCCTAGCACGCGGCCATGTGCCCGGCCCGGCGCGGCGTGCCTGGCCCGCGCGTTTCCGTTCCGGAGGCGGCCGCGGTAGGACGAGCGAGGCATGGACCGACTGCAGACGGAGTCCCTCGTTCTCGAGCCGCTCACGCGGCAGGACTTTCCCTGGCTGTTCGCGCTGTACGCCGATCGGGACGTGATGCGCTACATCGGGCACGGCGCGCGGACCGAGCAGGAGTCGCGCAAGAACCTCGAGTGGCTGCTCGCGCACGGCGAGCGCCTCCCGTTCGGGTACTGGGTGCTGCGCGATCGCAGAACCGGCGAGCCGCTCGGCGGGGCGGTGCTGATGATCCGCCGCGACGGCGCGCCGGTCGAGCTGGGATTCATGCTCGCGCAGCCGGCGTGGGGACGCGGCCTGGCGACGCAGGTAGCCCGCGCCCTGGTGGCGCACGCCTTTTCCAACCTCGCGATCCCCGAGCTGCAGGCCTTCACGGCCGTCGAGAACGCCGCTTCCGCCGCCGTGCTACGCAAGGCAGGGATGCGCGACGCGGGGCTCCGTCCCGGCCCTTATGGCGGGCTCGACCGCGGGTTCGAGCTCAGGCGCGAGGAATGGCTATCCTCGCGCCAGGCTTAGAGCCGGCGCCCCAGGAGCGGTGCGGGACCGACGTCTTGTGGAGGGCGCTCAGCCGGCTTTGCGGACGTTCGCAGCCTGCGGGCCCTTGGGACCCTGCTGCAGCTCGAACTCCACTTTCTCGCCCTCGGCGAGGCTGCGGAAGCCCTCTGCCTGGATGGCGGTGTGGTGGACGAACACGTCCTTCCCGCCGCCGTCGGGGGTGATGAATCCAAAGCCCTTCGCGTCATTGAACCACTTCACTGTACCGGTCGCCATTCGCGCAAACTTCTTTCGTGTACAAGCGGCAACTCGCCGCGAGACTGCTCCGAGCAGTGCGCTGCATGTAGTACCGCCGTGGGTTCACGTCAACCGGGCGGCCGGGCGGCCGTCCTGCCCGGAGGCCCGGAACGTCGCAAAACGACCGGATCCCGGGTGGGAAGTCCCGGGCGATCCTCAACGCCGGCAAGAGGCCCGAGAGCGCTCCGGTGAGCACGGTCACTGGACGCTGAGCAGGCTCCTCGCCAGCGCGCTCTACGAGGTCAGCCCGTCCGACCTGGCCACCCTCGCCCTCGTGGCGTTGGTGCTGGCTGCCTGCCCGCAGGGCGGCGTGGATCGATCCCATGGCCGCGCTCCGCTGCGAGTAAGACGGTATCGCGGTTCGCACGCATGCGACGTAACGTCCGGCTCGGCACGCCCCGGGAGAACACATGCGCGCGACCCTCGCGTCCTTCGCCGCCCTCTCGCTGTTCGCACTCACGGCTTGCCAGCGTGGAAGCTCAGGAGGGGACGCCGTCTCGGTCTCCGGGTCCGGGCGCGACGCTACCGTCCCCCAATCGAGCACGGGCACGAACCAGTCCCCGGCCACCGACCAGCAGGCCGGCGCCCGCGGCACCATCCCCCCGACCCCGGGACCCGCGGTCGCCTTGCCGTCGTTCGCCGATCTCGCCGAACGGCTCGAGCCGGCGGTGGTCAACATCCAGGTGGTGATGGTCGACCCGAACTCCTCGCCCTACGAAGGCACTCCGTGGGAGTACTTCTTCCGCCGGCCCGGCCGGCCTCCGCGGGCGATCCAGGCGGCCGGCTCCGGGTTCGTGATCAGCCCGGACGGGTTCATCCTCACCAACAACCATGTGGTGGAGAACGCCCGAAGCGTGAAGGTGACGACCAACACGGGCGAGGAGTTTCCGGCAAAGGTCCGGGGCCGCGATCCGCTCACCGATCTCGCGGTGGTGAAGGTGGAGCCGAAAAAGCAGTTCGCCGCGGCCACGATGGGCGATTCCGACGCGGCGCGCGTCGGCGACTGGGTGATCGCCATCGGCAACCCCTTCGGCCTGGAGGGGACGGTCACCGCCGGCATCATCAGCGCGAAGGGCCGCGTGATCGCCGGCCCCTACGACGACTTCCTCCAGACCGACGCCGCCATCAACCCGGGGAACTCGGGCGGTCCGCTCTTCGGGCTTCGCGGCGAGGTTGTCGGCATCAACACGGCGATCATCGCGCAGGCCCAGGGGGTGGGTTTCGCCATCCCCATCAACCTCGCCAAGGAGCTCCTGCCGCAGCTCAAGGGGGAGGGTCGCATCACCCGCGGATGGCTGGGCGTCGTGGTCCGCCCGACCCCGCCCGAGATGGTCCCAGCCGGCACCGGAGCCAAGGGAGCGCTGGTGGTGGCGGTCGATCCCGACGGGCCTGCGGCAAAGGCCGGAGTGAGGGCGGGCGACATCCTGGTGGCCATCCAGGGCCGTCCCATCGACGACAGCAATCGGCTGCCGCGCCTGGTCGCGAGCCTCAAGCCGGGAAGCACGGCCGAGCTGAAGATCCTCCGGGACGGACAGGTCAAGACCCTCGCGGTGACGGTGGAAAAGATGCCGGATCCGGAGAGGCTCGTCGCGCGGCATCGCTGAGCCGCCCATTGCTGAGGAGCGCGGAGCGCTACTGCACGAGCTTGTGCGCCAGCGCGTACCGCGTCAGCTCGACGTTCGAGGAGATCTGCAGTTTTTCGGCGACCCGGGCGCGATACGTAGCCACGGTCTTCTCGGACAGGTTCAGCTCGGCGGCGATCTGCTTGAGGGTGCGGCCGCTCGCCACCTGCTGCAGCACCTGCATCTCGCGGTTGGAGAGCGCCTCGTGGGCGGCGACCCCGACGTCGGCGGCGACGATTCCGGCGAGCTTTTCCGCCAGCGCCGCGGTGACGTACCTTCCGCCGGACAGCGTTTTGCGCACGGCCGACGCCAGCTCGTCGGGCGCGCTGTCCTTGGTGACGTAGCCGCTGGCGCCCAGCCGCAGGCACCGCACCGCGAACTCCTCCTCGGGATACGCGGTCACCACCAAGGCTGAGGTGCCTGGATAGCCGCGCCTCAACTCCTCGAGCAGCGACAGCCCGTCCCGCCCCTTCAGGTTCAGGTCGATGAGCGCGATGTCCCACCGCTCCCGGGCGGCCAGATCGAGCGCCTCCGCGGCGGAGCTCGCATCGCCGAACCTCGCATCCGGAAACGCCTCGCGCAGGATCTGGTGCAGCCCGCTCCGGACGACGGCGTGATCGTCCACGATCAAGAAGCTCGTCACGAGGCGGCTCCCGCCTGACGCCGGTCCAGCCCAGCTTGCGCGTCCCCGACGGGGATGGAGGCGGTCACCAACGTGCCGCGCCGCCCGTCGGCGCGCTGGAAATACACGTGCCCTTCCAGGCCTTCCGCCCGCTCGACCATTCCGAGCAGGCCCAGGGCCTGGGGACTGCCGGCCACCGTCGGCTCGAACCCGCGGCCGTCGTCCTCGACCTGCAACGTGATGGCGCTCGAATCCATCTGCAGCCGGATCGCCACGCGCGACGCCATGGCATGGCGGTGCACGTTGGTCATCGCCTCCTGGCAGATGCGGTACAGCGCCGTCGCCACGCTGGGATCGAGCTCCGGCAGCTGCTCGGGGAGCGATGCCTCGCAGGGGATCCCGGTCCGCTCCTCGAAATTGCGGATCTCCTGGCGGAGCGCGGGCACCAGGCCCAACCGGTCCAGGGACCCGGGCCGCAGCTCGGTGGCGATGCGCCGGATGGTGGAGAGCGTCTGATCGACCATCTCGGAGGCGGCCACCACGCGGTCGAGCACGCCGCTCGCGTTCTGCGGGTCCACCGTCCCGACGGTGGCCTCCAGGGACCGCAGGCCCATCTTCAGCGCCGTGAGCAGCTGCCCCAGCTCGTCGTGCAGGTCCCGCGCGATGCGGGCCTGCTCCTCCTCGCGGATCGATTGGAGCCTGGCGGTGAGCGCCCGCAGCTCCTCCCGGGATTCCCGCACGCGCTCCTCGGCGCGCCTGCGCTCGCTGACGTTCAGCGAGGCGGACGTGACCCCGACCACTGCGCCCCACGGGTCGCGGATCGGCTCGACCGCCAGGTCGTACCAGCGCGCGTCCGCGCCCTCGCCGAAGCGGATCTCGGTGCGCACCCCCACGCCCGTCTCCAGGACGCGCCGTTTCGCCGCGATGACCTTCTCGATGGCGGGGAGTCGAAGGCGCTCGAGCATGTCCAGGTCCGTCTTGTCGATCACTCCCTCCGGAGGGGCCAGCTGCGGCCGGAACACCCAGGTGTAGCGCAGGTCCCGATCCTGGCTGAACACGGCCATGTCGAGGTTGCCCAGGGCGACGCGCAGGCGCGCCTCGTTGGCGGCGCTCTCGCGCTCGGCGCGCTTGCGGTCGGTGATGTCCCGGATCACCCCCAGCCGGCCCAGCTCCCGGCCCTGCGCGTCCTTGAGCAGCGCGGCGGTCGTCTCGACGTGCATCTCGCGGCCGGATCGCAGGACGTGGATGAGCTCGCCCCGAAAGGAACCGCGCTCGGCGAGCGACCTCTCGTAATCGCTCGACCCGGCCGGTGTGGGCCAGCGCACGTCGTAGAGGTCATGGGCCGGTTTTCCCAGGGCTTCGCGGGCGGGAATCCCGTAGAGGACCTCGGCGCCGCCTCCCCAGTAGATCACGCGCTTGTCGCAGTCGATGGCGACCACGGCGTCGTTCAGTTGCGCGAGGAGCTGCGACTGGAAATGCAGCTGCTCGTCGGCGCGGTCGCGGGCGGTGCGCTGCAGGGCGCTGAGGAGGATCGCCAGGCAAAACAGGACCAGGATGGCCGCGTTCGCGCGCGGTCCCGCGCCCCAACTCGCGGCCAACGCGGCGGCACCCAGCAGGACGGCGACCGCATACCGGATCGTCGGTTTCGCGGCGCTCATCATGAGTGGCCGTCTCCGGATGGTGGCCGTCTCCGGCCGAGCATCGCGGCTCCCCGGTTGCTAGACTGGCACGGGTCTACCGCAAGGACGCGGCGCAGCGCCACCCGCCGGGCCTTCGATCGACACCGGAGGAACAATGGCACACGCCACGTTGCCAGAGCTCCTGGGACTCGCCTCATGCCCGGTGAGCATCGCTTTCCTCGATGCCGCGCCGCCCGGCGTGGGCCACGTCGCGGCCGGCGAGCCGGCGAGCTGCGGCTACTGGCGCCGCGCCTCCGAAGGCGAGGTGTTCTACACCCTGGCCGGCGATCACAAGCGCTGCCCGGTCGGGGCGCACACGCACAACGTCCCGCTGACGGCGCCCGAGAAGCAGGAGCTGACCGGGCTCCTCGAGACCATGGTCGGGCTCTCCTATCTCAAGATGGAAGAGGTGGCGGCCATTCCCACGCGCAGGACGCCGCTCCAGGTCGCCGTGTATTCGCAGCTCGGCCGCGAGCCGGTGCCGCCGGATGTGGTGCTGGTGCGCGGGAACGCCAAGCAGCTCATGCTGCTCGCCGAGGCCGCGCAGGCGGCGGGCGCCGCGGGCGCGGGACCCGTGCTCGGACGTCCCACCTGCGCTGTGCTGCCCGAGGCGATCAACACGGGCCGGACGTCGGCGAGCCTCGGATGCATCGGCAACCGCGTCTACACCGGCGCTCCGGACGACGAGGCGTACTATGCGATCCCGGGGCCGCAGCTCGCCGCCGTCGAGGAGAAGCTGGCGGTGATCGTGCGCGCCAACCAGGAGCTGGAGAAGTTCCACCGGGCGCGCGCCGCGAGCACGTGAAAGCGCCCTGCAGAGATCAGCGCTGGGCGGGATCCTCCGCGGCGACGGCCAGGATCTCGAACTCGGCCGGGCCGCGCGGGAGCTCGACCGACACCGGGTCCCCGGCTTCTTTACCGAGGATCTCGCGCGCCAGGGGCGACGCCACGCTGAGACGGCCTTTCGCGGCGTCGGCCTCGTCCGGTCCCACGATCCGCCAGGAGGCCTGCGCGCCGGATTCGTCGCGGAGCACCACCCAGCAGCCGAACACCGCGCGACCCTCGCAGCGCGGCGCATGCACCGTGAGGAGCGGCAGCGTCGCGGCCAGCATCTTCGCGCGGCGGGACGAAGGGTCGAGCAGGTCGAGCTCCCGCTGGAGGGCGCGAAACCCCTCGGGCGTCACGTAACGCGCCTCGCCCGGCAAGACCCGGGGAGCGGGCGCCTCGGGCGGCGGTTCGACGATTTCGTCCTCGCGCGTGAACGCCTTGGACATGGACCCCCAGGGTGCGCCTTCCATTGCTGGAAGGGAAGCCGCTTCCAGGGCGCCCGCTATGCCGAGGCGCGGAGCGCGCGCTCGACGGCGTCGATCTCCGCCGGCTTCACCAGGAACGCGTCGAATCCGGCGGCCAATGCGCGCTCGCGGTCGCCGGGTTGACCGTACCCGGTCAGGGCAACGAGCCGGATCGCCTCGCCGAGCGCCCCCCGCACCGCGCGGGCGACCTGGTAGCCGTCGCTGCCGGGCAGGCCCAGATCGATCAGCATGGCGTCGGGCTTCCCCACCACGGCGCACTCGATCGCCGAGACTCCGTCCTCGCACGGCTCGACCCGGTGGCCCAGCTGCTCTAGCGCGAACTGCAGCAGGTCGCGCGCGTCCACGTTGTCCTCGGCGATCACGACGTGGAGCCTGCGCGAGGCGCTCGGCCTCGAACCGTCTTTCACCGCGCCCTGCGCGGAGCCGGCGGACGCGGGTCCCGCGAGCGGCAGCCGCACCACGAACTCGCTGCCCTGGCCGGGTCCTTCGCTCGCCGCCTGCACCGTGCCGCGATGGAGCTCGACCAGCCGCTTCACCAGGGTGAGGCCGATGCCCATGCCGCCCTGCGCGCGGTCGAGGGCACCGGGCGCTTGCGCGAACAGCTCGAAGACGCGGGGAAGCATCGCCGGGGCGATGCCCACCCCGGTGTCCCGCACCCGCAGCACGGCCTGGCCGTCTTGAGCTTCGACCCGAAGCTCGACGCGGCCGCCCGCGTTCGTGTACTTGATCGCGTTGGACACGAGATTGCCGACCACCTGCTCGAGACGCAGCGGGTCGCCGCGCACGATCGCCGGATCCGCTCCCACCGCGCAGGCGAGCTGCACCCGCTGCAGCTGGGCCGCCTGCTCGAATGCTTGCGCGGCTCGATCGACCAGGCGACGCAGGTCGACGTCGCGTTCCCGCAGCGGGATCTTGCCGTGGGTCACGCGGGACACGTCGAGCAGATCGTCGACCAGCCGCGACAGGTGGCGCACCTGGCGCGCGACCACCACGCGCTCGCGGAGGGACTGCGCGCCGGCGGCCCGATCCATCAGCTCGCTGGCGGTGAGGATGGCGGAGATCGGGTTGCGCAGCTCGTGGCCCAGCATGGCGAGGAACTGGTCGCGGTCGCGCACCGACTGTTCCATCACCGCGAGGAGGTCGCGCACCTGGTATTGCCGCCGCCGCGCGCGCAGCGCTGCCCGCGCCGCGCTGAGCAGCGTGCGGATGCGGACCGGGCGGTCGAGCAGGGTCACGTTCGCGGCTTGCCCGATCGACGACTCGCCCTTCCCGAAGATGATCAGCGGGAAGTCCGACCAGGGCGGCTGCTCGGCGAGAAGCGCCTGGAGCCGCGCGGCCGCCGCGGGGAAGAGCGCTTCCTCGGCGAGCACCGCGGCCCCGGCCCCCGCCGCGATCTCGCGGCAGAGCTCCTCGATGTCGGCACACGCCTGCGCCGGAAGGCCACCGCCGGTCAGCGCCTGCTCGGCCAGCGCTCCGTCGCGCCCGAAGGGCGCCAGGACCAGGATCCGCTCTCCGCTCACTCGCCCCCCGAAAGGAGGCGGGGGACCCCGCTCAGCACGCCTTCCAGGTTGGAGAGACGCGGTCCCAGGGCCAGCCCCTTGCTGCTCAAGCTCAGCTCGCGGATGTCGGTCGCGTGCCTTCCCATCCGCCGCTTCAGCACGGAGAGCGCCTTGTGCACCTCGCCGCGCAGCTCGAAGAACCGCAGCAGGACGACGGTGTCCGCCAGGTAGGCCAGCTTGCGCGACGGTGAGGATGGTGAGCACGCCTCGCTGCCGCAGGAACGAGAGCAGCTCGTGGAGCTGGACGATGAGGAACTGCTCCTCGGGCATCGCGGCGAGATACCCGTTCAGGCTGTCCACCACGATGACCCGCGTGCCGCGGGAAGTGACGTCGCGCCGGATGTGATCGACCATCTCGCCCGGCGACATCTCGGCGGGATCGATCTGCTGCACGCGGAGCGTCCCTGCCTGCATCAGCCGGGTCATGGGCATGCCCAGCCCCTCCGATCGCGCCCGCAGCGTCTCGATCCCCTCGTCGAACGCGTACACGGACGCGGCGTCGCCGCGGAGCGCTGCCGCGACGGCATACTGCATGGCTACCGCGGACTTCCCCGTCCCGGCGGGGCCGATGAGGAGAGTGCACGTGCCCCGGTCCAGCCCGCCGCCCAGCACCCCGTCGAGATCGGCGACGCCGCTGGCCACGGCGCCGGCAGCGAAGGGTTCGTGGTGCTCGGAAGCGACCAGGCGC
>WNFL01151133.1_pt1 | contig 11783 bp, 11 predicted proteins | sample 5400361 | NCBI WGS metagenome assembly WNFL01 (sample SAMN13153351, study PRJNA577476) | soil metagenome | isolation source: 40 cm soil on Douglas fir-dominated hillslope | place: USA:California | collected 2013-09-17
AGTTTGGCAAGGGGAAGGTGTTCTATACGTCGCTGGGGCATAATGAATTTGTCTGGGAACGGGAGGATTATCAGCGACACATCCTCGGGGGCATCAAATGGGCACTAGGCCTGGAGCGCGGCGATGCACGGCCACAGACAAGCAGTTCTCTCAGCCGCGCAAGTAACCAATAACCAACTCAAAGCAAGGTTCAGGAATGAAAAAAATAGTGATGGCGTTTTCGATTCTAACGATGATCGTTACGGTGGCGCCGGCCGCCGACACGTTTCGGCCTCTGTTTAATGGAAAGGATTTAACGGGCTGGAAGCTGCGCAGACCCGACGGGCACAATAGCTGGAACGTCGAAGAAGGGGGCGTGTTGAAAAACACGGTGAACCCCGGCGAACATGGCACCGACCTCGTCACGCAAGACAAGTTCTGGAATTTTACCGTGAAGTACGAGTATATGGTGCCGGACGGCTCCAACAGCGGATTTTATCTGCGGGGCCGCCACGAGCTCCAGATTTTTGGCGACTACAAGTCAGGCAAACCGAGCCGCTCCGGGAACGGCGCGATCTACAATGTCAAAGCGCCCGATGAGTTTGCCTCCAAAGCGGGCGGCGAATGGCAAACGTGCGAAGCGACGATCATCGACCATAAAATCACAGTCATTCTCAACGGAAAAAAAATTCATGATAACGTCGAGTGCAAGGTCGCCACGGGAAGTGAAATCGACAAAAACATCAACGAACCCGGCCCAATCTTTCTCCAGGGCGATCACGGCACGGTCAGCTTCCGTAATATCATGATCAAAGAGCTGCCGAAGGAATAAAGTCCACCTGATTTGCCTACGTGCGCGGCACCAGCTTGAACACTTTGCCGGTGGTGCCGATGAGGGCGTTTCGGCCGTTGGTCAGGACGTAGAGTTCGCCCTGAGCATCTTCTCCGAAGGCCACTATATAGTCGGGGATACTGCCATTGGCATGGCCCTCCACGTTAAGGCGATCCAAGGTCCATGTTTCTCCCGGTGACGACGGACGGGATGCGACGAAGAGGGTTCCTGCCGGAATCGCCCAGTTTTTGGACCAGTCGCCGAAAATATATTTTCCCTGCAGTTGCGGGATGGCTTTGCCGCGATAGACGTATCCGCCGGTCACCGAAATGCCAATCGATTCAGGATCTTTCTTGAAAGCACCGAAATTCTTGTAGGCGATTATCGGATCACGCAAGGGAGTCCCGTCAGCGGCAACCCGCGGGCAATCGGAAGGCGGACTGTTCGGATTTTTCGGATCGAAGCACCCAAATCCTTCGCGCAGGTTCCAGCCGTAGTTGCCGCCCTTGACGATAATGTTGACTTCTTCGAACCGGTTTTGGCCAACGTCCGCGGAGAATAATTCGTGGCTGCCGCCTCGATCAAAAGAGATTCCCCACGGGTTGCGCATTCCCGCCGCGTAGATCTCCGGCCGGACTCCGCCCTTGCCCGCAGCAAAGGGGTTGTCCGAAGGGATCGCGTAAGTGGTTCCTTTGTTAACGTCAATTCGGAGAATCTTACCGAGCAGTTTTGTCATATCCTGGCCGTTGCCCTGCGGGGAATGCCCAACGTCCTTGTCATTCGCCCCGCCACCGTCGCCAACTCCGACGTAGAGATAGCCATCCGGCCCGAAAGTGATTCGACCACCATTATGATTCATTTGCGGTTTATCAATCTCCAACAGAACGCGCTCGGATGCGACATCCACTTCATCGGCGTCCTTCATTTTGAACTCGGACAAATGGCTCGTGCAATTGAAGTTGGTTGGAGCCGATGCGCGAAGCGGTACGCTGTGAAAAATATAGAGCTTCTTAGTCTGTCTGAACTTCGGGTGCAGAGCGATTCCGAGGAGGCCGCGCTCGTCGAAAGCTTGCGGCAATTTCACCATTTTATCGCGCAGGTCAACGAACGGCTTCCCGGCCAGCTTGCCGTCTGAACCTAAAACGCGGACGACACCGATCTGGTCGCCAATGAGCAAACGCCCGGAACCATCATCCAGAGTGAGCAGGTTTACCGGAGAGGTGAAGCCGTCAGCGATCTGCTTTAATTCAACGAATGCCTGCGAGTCAGCGGCGGAGACTGGCAGTCCACCGCAAAGGACAAATAGCAAAAGAAATGTTCGCAGCGCGAGGAATTGATTGCTCATAGGCTGGTGAGCTTAAGGGGGCTGCGGTGGATTTCAACCGGGATTATAGTGTTCGTGAAGGCGCAAGGATGGAGGGAGACTCAGTCCGCGATGATTTCCCACAATATTGGAACTGCGTTATCCCGCATCCCGGTTTTCTGCGGGACCCGAGTTATGGGACCTTTTCAGCTTTCGGCTTTTCCTCGGCTTTCCCGGCTGGCTTGCGGGTATTGTCGTTGATGCACTTTATCAGGTTCTCAACGCTGACCGGCTTGGCCAGGAAAAGCGCGCCGCCGCTGTTCAGGCCACCATCGCCTGCCTCGCTCGGCGAGACAGTAGCCGTGAGAAACACTACGGGAGTGTCGCGCAGGTGGCGATCAGCCTTGATATGCGCGGCGACATCACCACCATCCATCGTAGGCATGATCACATCGAGCAGCACAAGGTCGGGCTTGAATTCGCGGGCCGCAGCGATGGCGTAGGTGGCTTTGTTTTCCTCGCGAACTTCGAAGAAGCCCGTTTTTTCGAGGTTGAGCTTCACCATCCGCGTGAATCCCGGTTCATCGTCGATGATCAATATTCTCTTCTTCTCCATAATGTTTGCTCAAGTTTCACAAAAACCGTCAAGAGACGGATGACGCCTCGCGGACAACCAACACCTTGTCGAGGCGAGGTGCATGATGAGAGAAGCGCGCGTTTCTGCCACCGTCTCAATTAGACGGCACATCGTGCTAAACTTTCAAGACAATCGTTACAATGGCGCCGCCTTTCTCGGCGTTGGTAATTTCAATGGTGCCACCATGCAGCTCGACGATCTTCTTGGTCACGGTCAGACCCAGTCCCGTGCCTTTGCCGGTCGGTTTGGTCGTGAAAAACGGATCGAAGACCTTGCCGAGTTTATCCTTTGGTATGCCCGGGCCTGTATCCTGGATTTCGGCGACGACGACGGTTTGACCCGGTCGAAAACGGTTGGCGAAGCGTGAACCGGCATCGTGATCGATCTCACCGAGTTGCAGCTCCCGGGAATAGGTCCGGACCGTGACAGTGCCCCCGGAGGGCATGGCATGGAGGGCATTGGTAAGGATGTTCACGAATGCCTGCTTCAACTTATTTTTGTCCAGGCGCACCGGCGGCAGATCGGCGGCTAATTTCCGTTGCACCGCTATCTGAGAATTCGCCAATTCGTGACGCACCAGGACGACGCTTTGTTCCATGACCGTTGAGACGTCTTCAGGAGCCAATTTCAGCGCGCCGGGCAGCGAAAAATCGAGCAATCCAAGAATAATTGAATCGGCGCGCTTCACGGCATCGTTCATGTCGGCCAGGATTTGGGCGACGTTTTCGTCCGGAGAGACGATGTTTTTGGACATGTAATCGATCCCCATGCCGAGAATCGCCAGCGGGTTTTTCACTTCATGGGCCACCCCGGCAGCCAATCGTCCGACAGACTGCATTTTCTCTGCCTGAATGAGTTGAAATTGCGCGGCCTTCAGTTCGTCGTGGGATTTCTGGAGGTCGGAAAGGACTGTTTCAAGTTCGGCTTTGCTGGCCGCCAGTTCAGCGTTGGCTTTCTGCAGTTCCTGTTCGGCCAGTTTGCGTTCGGTTATGTCGCGACCGATGCCGACCAGGCCCATGATGGCGCCGTCGCTATCACGCAGGGGCAGTTTGGTCGTGCTATGCCAGCGCTTGTTGCCCAGGCGATCCACCACGGGTTCCTCGCGGTTGAGCAGCGGCCGCCCGGTTTCGATGATCGTCTCATCATCGCGCGTAAATTGCGCGGCCAGGTCCCGCGGAAAGAAATCCTCGACGGCTTTGCCCACAATTTCTTCGGGCGTCGTGGCGCCCAGGAAACGGCGATGAGCGATGTTATCGATCACCAGCCGGCAGTTGGCGTCTTTAACGTAGATATAATCGGGCAGGTTGTCGATCAGGTTGCGCAGCAGGTTCCGTTCAGTGGCCAATTGATCTTCGATTTGCTTGATGGCCGTGATGTCACGCGAGATGCCGAAGTTGCCGATGATCCGCCCTTGTTTGTCCTTGAGCGGCATCTTCGAGGTGAGGGCCCATGTGACCGTGCCATTGGGCAGCGTCTCTCTTTCAACTTTGCCGAGCATCGGCTCGCCTGTGAACATGACCTGCTGCTCGTCTTCCCAGGCCGCCTGAGCATGCTCACGAGCGAAGAATTCAAAGTCGGTTTTGCCGATCGCCTCGCGGGGATGTTTGATCTTGAACTGTTCTATGACCGCGCGGCTGATTCGCATGAACCGGCTTTGCTCGTCCTTGAAATAAATGCGGTCGGGAAGATTGTCCAAAAGCGTGTGGAAAAGATCCCGTTCGTGCGCGAGCGCTTCCTCCGCGCGTTTTCGTTCCAGCGCATAGCGCATGGACCGGACCAGGAGCCGGCTGTCCACCTGTCCTTTGACCAGATAATCCTGGGCGCCGGCATGGACGGTCTTCATGGCCAGCGATTCATCGTCCCGACCGCTCAAAACGATGATCGGAGTTCGCGGGGCGGCGCGCTGCACAGCGGAAAATGTCTCCAGCCCCATACTGTCAGGCAGCGAAAGGTCCAACAGGACGAGCGCGATGCCGCCTCGGGCGAGCCGATCCAGGGTCGCGGAAAGCAGCTCGACGTGTTCAAGGTCAAAGCTCTCCGCCGCCCCTTCCGTGAGAAAATGACGAAGCAGACGGGCATCGCCGAGATTGTCTTCGACGAGCAGCACCGTCAGCTTGCCGTCAGGCTTGTTCACATTGATTGAGGCTACGTCGCCAAAATGCTCCCTTTTCGTGCAGAAGTGAATTCTATTTTATCAATTCTGGCGCATGGGCGAAGTTTCCTTAAGCTCTTTGGCAGAAAGATCTGAGGAATGGCTTCCGCCTTTACTCACGCCTTCGCAGCGATCGCCCTGGGGAATATCGCTTCTGGAAGCCAGCGTGGATGGCGCTTTTGGGTGCTTGCCGCCGGCTCGGCGGTTCTTCCGGACGCGGACGTCATCACCTTCGCCTTTGGTGTGCAGTACGAGGACGTTCTGGGGCATCGCGGGTTCTTTCATTCACTCCTGTTCGCGCTGATTTGGGCGGCATTCGTGGTTCGACTGGAATTTCGTCAGGCTCGAAGTCGAGAGCTTTCCTGGCTGATCGTCTTCTTCTTCGCTGTGACCGCTTCGCACGGGGCGTTGGACGCTTTCACCAATGGCGGCCTGGGCGTGGCATTCTTCTCGCCCTTCGACAACACGCGCTATTTTTTCGGCTGGAGGCCGCTGGAAGTCTCACCGATCTCAATCGCGCGCTTTTTCAGTGAAGGAGGTAGCGCGGTCTTGCGAAGCGAATTCAAATACGTCTGGCTGCCGCTGGCCAGTCTCTGGCTCTCGGTGTGGATCGCGCGGCGGGTCCTCAGAGCACTGCAGACCAGGGCCGAAGCACCCGGTTAGGGCTTATCCCAAAGTCACAATTCGACGCCGCCAAAGAAAAGTTTAACCTTGTCAAAGCAAACCTTGATCTCGCATCCCTGAGAGCAGGTCAATTCAGCGACCCGTTAGAAGTTGGACAAAGCGCGGCTGCCAGGCCTGGCTTCGTCAACAGGAACCGCGGCCTCAGCGCCTCCCTCTCCCCAGGGGGGAGGGCCGGGGTGAGGGGGAACAGGGCGCCCAAAGTTCCACTAGTGAGGCTGCTTCAACGAGACCGACCAACCCACATCCGGAAACGCCCATCGCAGTAATTAGCGGCGTTTAGCGGTAATTAGCGGCAAAAAAATTTCTTTTCGCCAAAACACCACCCAAAAATGAAACGTCAACGATTACATCGGGGAAACCACGTCCGCCATGGCAAGGTGGCTCGCCTCCCCAACGAAACTCGCAATCTTGTGAACACTATGCTTAACGACGGCTGCTCCTACAGTTCCATCGTCCACCGGCTCAGCGAGCTCGGTCACCACGACTTTACGATTCATAGCATCTGCCGCTGGCGGAAAGGCGGCTACGAAGACTGGCTCGCTGCTCAGGAGAAATTCGACCTCGAAAAACTTCGCGCCGAAAGCACCGCGGAGGAGGTCAAACAGTTCAAAGACCCCTCCGCCTTGGAAGATGCTTCCGAAATCCTGGCTGCCCTTAACACTTTCCGTGCCCTCCGGGAGATCCAACGGCGTCCCGCTGATGAGTTGCTCGATGACCCATCCAACACCTTCCTGCGTCTGGCCCGTATCACCAATCGCCAGACCGCCGAACGCACCCGCCGCGAGCGCCTCCAACTCCGGCAGGAGACCACGGAAGAGGAGGTGATCAAACAACTGGTCGATGATCCAAAGAGGCTGCGCAGCCTCCTCGAAAAAATTTGCGCCCTCCTCCATCCCGATTCGCCTGCGGCCGCGCACACCGATGGCATCACTCCCGAGGCCGAATATATTATTCAGGCGAAAGAGCGCGTGGACGGTCTACACGCGGAACTCAAGAGGCTCGAACAGCGCCCAGGTTCCTTCAAAATCCGATCTCCGCTAAATCCAAACTAATTTCTTGCGTCCAGCGCCAGCCTGATGCTACCACGACGGAAACCGATCAGGAATTCAGATGGCTAGATAATCGAGCGGACGTATGATCGTCCGCGCTCCTGGTCTCATGGAATTGAAGCAGAGAAAGGCGACCATGTCTGATCAAACCGAAAGTTCCAATAATTCTGGTCTCTCACGCCGCGGGTTTCTCAAAGGAATCGGTGTCGGCACTGCCGCCGCGGGCGTGATGGCCGTCAAGCCATTGGCCGAAGCCGCCAGCAAAAATCCCAACGTCGTCGGCCCGGCCGAAGTGCCCATATCACTCAGGATTAACGGGCAGACGAAAAAGCTGAACGTTGAGCCGCGCGTCACACTTCTCGACGCTCTGCGCAATCGGCTCGATCTCACGGGCGCGAAAAAAGTCTGCGACCGCGCAACTTGCGGCGCCTGTACCGTGCTGCTCGATGGACAGCCGGTTTATTCGTGCACAATGCTGGCCATCGAAGCGCAGGGCCACGCCATCACTACAGTGGAAGGCATCGGGACTCCGAACCGGCTGAGCGCCGTGCAGAAGGCGTTCATGGACCATGACGCACAGCAGTGCGGATTTTGCACGCCGGGCTTTGTCGTGGCCTCGACCGCGTTCGTGCGACAGCACCCGAATGCCACCGTCGAAGATGTCCGCGCCGGGTTGGGAGGAAACTTATGTCGCTGCGGCACCTACGCGGGCATGTTGCTCGCCGTGGCCGACGCCGCAAAGAAAGGAGGCGCGTAATATGGCAAAAGTAGACTGGCCGCCCGAAGAAAAGCGTTCGCTCATTGGCAAACGAATCTCGCGAATAGATGCTCCGCTCAAAACCACCGGGGCCGCCAAATATTCCTTCGACATTAACCGGCCCGGCATGCTCTGGGCCAAGCCGGTGACCTCTCCCTACGCGAAGGCGGAAGTCACGAACATCGATACAAGCGCTGCCGAGGCGCTGCCAGGCGTCAAGGCGGTCTGGAAAAACGATGAAACCAAAGTTCTCTACGCCGGCCAAATCGTGGCGGCGGTCGCCGCGGAAACCGAAGAAATCGCGATCGAGGCCGCGCGCCTCGTCAAAGTCCAATACGATCAGCAGGAACATCAAGTCGTCGATTCTGATCTGGAACTGGCCAAAGACAAAACGAACATCAAAAAGACGGGCGATGTCGAGTCGGCGCTTGCCGACGCCGATTCCATCACCGTGAAAGGGACCTATGGTATCCCCGTAATCACCCACTGCTGCCTGGAATCTCATGGCCAGGTGACAGAGGTCAAAGATGGCGAACTCTACGTCTGGCCCTCTACTCAAAATGTCTCCCGCTATAGCGATCGTCTCGGCGATGCAGTCGGGATTGCGCAGAACAAAATTCGCGTCGAATGCCAGCACATGGGAGGCGGGTTCGGATCGAAGTTTAACTTCGACCCCTGGGGCAGCATCGGGGCTATTCTCTCAAAACAGAGCGGCCGGCCCGTCAAACTGATGCTCGATCGCGATTTGGAACTGATGATCGCGGGCAATCGCCCTTCGGCTTACGCCAACATCAAGGTGGCCGCTAAAAAAGATGGCACGCTTACTGCCGTCGATGCTGAGATATGGGGCACAGGCGGCAATGGCGGCTATAATCCGCCTCCGGTTCCCTATGTCTTCACTAAGATCCCAAATACCAACATTGTTGGAAAAGGAATCCGCACCAATCGTGGCGGACAACGGGCCTGGCGCGCCCCCAATCATCCGCAAGGCTGCTTTCTCACGATGTCTGCGTTGGAGGATACGGCCGCAGCTCTGAAGATGGACGCGCTGGAGTTTTTCCTGAAGAACCTCCAGTTCGTTGAAATTGCCGATATAAAACCACCGGATCGCGCCGCACAAGTCTATGCCGAAGAACTCAAAATTGCCGCCGATCTGATTGGCTACAAACAGAAAGCCCATCTCCGCGGACAGAACGGATCGGGGCCGATCAAGCGCGGCCTGGGTATGTCAATTCATACCTGGGGCGGCATGGGTCATGCATCGGAGTGCGACGTCACAATCAATCCGGACGGTTCGGTTGAGGCGCGGCTGGGTTCGCAAGACCTCGGCGTCGGCACCCGCACATCGATCAGTATCGTAGTCGCTGAGACACTCGGTTTGCCTCTGCAGGCAGTGAAGGTTGAACTCGGCAAGAGCACCTATCCGAGCTCCGGCGGTTCCGGAGGCAGCACAACCATCGGCGGAGTTTCTGTCTCTTCCCGGAAAGCAACGACTGAAGCGCTCAACACACTGCTCCAGGCGGTGGCGCCCAGGCTCAAAACCGAACCGGCTGCGCTTGAGGCGCGTGATGGCTTTATTCGCGAGATAGATAAGCCAGACAACAAAGTTTCCTGGAAGAGCGCGTGTGCCATGCTTGGGCCCAACCCGATTACCAAGCGTGGCAGTAGCACTCCAGGGGAAAGTCAAAAGGCGCATCTTATGGATAAAGGCGTCTGCGGCGCTCAGATGGCGGATGTTTCCGTGGATGTTGAAACCGGCATCGTCACCATCAATGAAATGGTCGCCGTCCAGGACTGCGGGTTGATCATCGATCTCAAAACCGCGGAAAGCCAGGTTTACGGCGCATTGATCATGGGCATCACCTCCGCCCTCTTCGAAGAGGCTGTGTACGATGCGAAGACTGGCCGAATGCTGAATCCGGACATGGAGTTCTATCGACTGGCGGGCATCAAGGACGTCGGCACGCTCAAAGTGCATATGATGACCGGAAAGGGTTACGATGAACGTGGCGTGATCGGTCTGGGCGAGCCCCCCGTAATTTCGCCCGCGGCAGCCATCGCCAATGCAGTAGCCAACGCCTGCGGAGTTCGCGTCCCATTCCTGCCGCTGACTCCCGACAAAGTTCTTGCCGCATTGAACAAGGAAGGAGGAATCGCATGAAGTCATTCGAATACGCAGCTCCTAAAAAATTGAAAGATGCTACCGCGCTCCTCGGTGAGAAGTGGGGTGAGGTGGAAATTCTGGCTGGTGGGACCGACCTGATTACCTGCCTGAAACAGCAAATCACCACTCCCAGCCGAGTCGTTAGTTTGAAGAACATCTCCGATCTGCGCGGGATCAAGGCGAGCAAGGACGCCATTCGCATTGGCGTCATGACGCCTTTGGGCGAACTGGTTCGCAACAGCGACGTGCAAAAACACTTCCCGGCCCTGGTTACGCCTGCAAAAAACATCGCCAGCCCGCAAATGCTCAGCATGGGCACCGTGGGCGGTGAGTTGTGCCAGCGGCCGCGTTGCTGGTATTACCGGAACGGCTACGGCCTTTTGGGCATGCAAGGCGGCGCCTCCCTCGTGCGAGACGGCGACAATCGTTACCATGCCATTTTCGGAACGGATGGTTCCGCACTTTTCGTCAGCGCGTCGAGTCTCGGGCCGGTACTTGTTGCCTTGGGCGCCACGCTCACGGCGGAGGGACCGAAAGGAAACGCGCGCAAAATTCAGGCAGGAGAGTTCTTCAGAGCGCCGAAGTCCGAGCAGGAACGTGAGACTGCGCTGCATCCGAACGAAGTGCTCACCGAAATCTCAATCCCGGTTACCGGTCTGCGGAATGCCACCTATGAAGTCCGACATCGGCACGGCCTGGATTGGCCTTATGTGACCGCGACCGTAGCTTTCAACACAAACAATGGCTCAGCCTCCGATGCGCGTGTGGTGCTGGGCCATGTCGCGCCCATGCCCTGGTCCGCCAAGGCTGCCAGTCAAGCGCTGAATGGAGCAACGATCGACGAAAACGCCGCCGCTAAATGCGCTGATGCAGCGGTCCAGGGCTCCAAACCGCTCAGCAAAAATGCCTACAAAGTCCAGTTGGTAAAGGCAGCAGTAAAGCGCGCCGTGCTGGCCACCCGTGCGTAACGTGAGCCCCGTAGCGCAGATTTTCAATCTGCTGTACCGCAGGCTACAAATCTGCGCTGCAACGAAAGACTACCTATGACCAACGAACCGACTTCCGAAGCAGCCTACAAGGCTCCCTGCCGACATCTCCGCTCCAAGGAGATGTACCATCAGGACTACGGCCAGGCGGACGACGAATTCTCCAGCGGAATCTATTGGTGCGGAAAAACTCAGGAAAACTTCGGACCCGATGGGGAGCCTTGCGGCAAGGCCGACTGTTGCTCGGGCCGTGCTTGTTATCTGGCCTAGCGCATGGTAGGGTTGCGCAGACTATCAAAATCTTAGCTACTATGAAAATTCAGAGCTTTGTTTCGCTTCTCGCCCTGGCCACCGCGACCGCGTTCGCGGGGAGTCCGGCAATTACGGGTGACTACCTCGAAGTCCGCTCTTGCGACGTTTATACCGGCCCTTGTTTTGCCAATGCCGAAATGAACCTCGCCGGCAAGGAGGGCATGCTGCTTTGGTCTGTCCGCGACGGGTCCTGGAAAGGCACTCGACTGAATGGCTTAAGCGTCATGGCTGTCGTTCGTGTCGACGGGACGCTCGGCGACCTGAAATATGAGCCCCGCTCCGGCAACGGCGTGTTGATCGTCGATAGCAAGGCGGATGCAAAACAGAAAGAAGCGCTGGTTGATTTCGCCCGCACCATGGCCGGCAAGCTGATCGCCCGCACGGTGGCAGTGAGGACCGCGCCCATCGAAGCAAAACTTGGCAGTTGCACAAAGGGAGGCTGCGCTTGGGTGAAGGCAGGTGACCTGGTTGAAATCTCCACGAGCTGCCTGGCCAGCAACCACAATGTTTGCGGGAATGAAGAGACGTTTTATCCGCCGCTCTCAAAAGTTCAGGGTGCCTATCCGGTGTTTACCGATTTGGCGACGTTCACAGGCAAAGGGCTGGATGCTACCTGGCAGATTACCGGAACGCGCAGCGCATTCCTGGCGTCGTTCTCCATGTAACGGTGGAGTTGCACTCGAGATAACAACAGGCAACAAATCTCGACTCTTGTTTCCGGGTTTATGAGGGCTCGTCTTCGCAGGCCACTGTCATTCGGCTTCGCTCTTCTGCTGGCAGTTCCTGCCTTGAGCGGCGCTGAGCTCAGCCTTAAGACCGCGGAAAAGCCAGTGCCGAAGGACGTTGGAGCCTCGATTCGCGCGGTGCTCCAATCCAAAGCAGTTCAACTTACTGCCGCGGATAAACCGGCAGCGGAAATCTGGTTTCG
>WNFL01370153.1_pt2 | contig 11780 bp, 13 predicted proteins | sample 5400361 | NCBI WGS metagenome assembly WNFL01 (sample SAMN13153351, study PRJNA577476) | soil metagenome | isolation source: 40 cm soil on Douglas fir-dominated hillslope | place: USA:California | collected 2013-09-17
CCTGCCAATCCCGCCCCGTCAGTCATGAACACCATCTTCGTTCACCGCGACGGCCGCACGGAGCCGGTCACCAGCATCGAGCGGAGCTGGCTGAGTCCGGCCTCCGGCGTGTACCTCTGGGTCGACCTGGCCACGCCGTCGATTCCCGAGTCGCTGGTCCTGACTGACACGTTTGCCTTTCATCGCCTTGCCGTCGAGGAAGCCCGCGCGCCGCGGCACTCGCCGAGAATCGACGCCTACGACGGATACCTGTTCGCGGCCACGGCCGGCTCCGACGCCGACGTCGGCTTTTTCGTCGGCTCGCACTACATCGTCAGCGTTCACTGGGAAGAGTCGAAAGCGGTCGCCGATCTGATCGACAGCGTGCGCCACGGCGGCAAGCACTTCGCCGAGGGGCCGTTCGCGATGTTCCACCGGCTCGTGCACGCCTCCGTGGACGGGTTCACGCCTCTGGTGCAGAAACACGCCGCGTGTGCGGAGAGCCTCGAAGGGCGAGCCCTCGAGAAGGCCAACGCGAGCCTGTTTGCCGACGTGCTGCACGCGCGCCGCGACGCCTTCGAACTGCAGCGGCGGCTGGCGCGCGAGCGCGATGCGATCGCCCGGCTGGCGCGCCGCGAAGTGGTGGAGATCAGCGACGAGATGGCCGTGCGGTTTCGCGCGGTCGAGAATCACCTGGCCTCGCTGGTCGACCAGGTACTCGTTGTGGAACATCGCCTCGGCGATCTGTTGACGGCGGCCCCGGCGCTCGCGGCACGGAAGAGCTGGCTGTAGCGTGGGCAGGATCCACAGGCTTCCCACCGATCTCGCCAATCAGATCGCGGCTGGTGAAGTCATCGAGCGGCCGGCGTCGGTCGTCAAGGAGCTGGTCGAAAACGCGATCGATGCCGGCGCGACGCGTCTGGTGATTCACGTCGAGCTCGGCGGGAAGAAGCAGGTCCGCGTCGAAGACGACGGCGAGGGGATGGAGCCGGAAGATGCGCGCCTGGCGCTCGAGCGGCATGCCACCAGCAAGATCAGGCGAGCCGACGATCTCGCAGCCATCTCGACGCTCGGCTTCCGCGGCGAGGCGCTGCCGTCGATCGCTTCGGTGTCGCACTTCGTCATGCGCACACGGGCGCGCGGCCAGCAGAGCGGCACTGAGATTCGTGTCGACGGCGGCGCCATGTCGTCGGTTGCCGAGAAGTCAACGACCTCTTCTACAACCTGCCTGCCCGCCGCAAGTTCCTGAAAGCCGACGGCGCCGAAAGCGCGCAGGTCTCACGCATCGTCACGCAGCTGGCCCTCGCGAATCCGGAAATCGGTTTCACGCTCACGAGCGCCGCCCGCACCGTCATCCAGTGTCCGCCGGCCATCTCGCTGCGCGATCGCCTGTATCAGCTCTACGGTGAACGATCGGATCTGCTCGAGGTGAGGAAGGAAGCCGGCGGCCTCCGCCTCGGCGGCTATATTGCCGCCCTGGCGGAGCAGGGACCGACGCGAGGGCCGCAGAACATCTTCATCAATCGTCGCATCGTGAAGGACCGCACGATTGCGCATGCGATCATCGACGCGTACAGCAACGCCTCAATCAAAGAGCGCAGTCCCGAGGTTCACCTGTTCATCGAGATGCCGGCCGATGCACTTGATGTGAACGTCCACCCGACGAAGGCGGAGGTGCGGTTCAGGGAGCAGTCGCTTGTCCACGAGGTGGGGCGCCGCGGGTTGATGGACGCGCTCGGGCAGGGCGGCGTGCCGCAGCTGCAGCTTCGTCCGGCGATCCTCCCGGCTCCGGCGTACGCCACGCCGGTGCTCCCGAACGTCCTCGCCGGCGGCATCTACCCTCTGGAACCGCTCGAACCGCGCGCACCCTTGGAACCTTTGGCACCTCAGGCACCTCTGGAACGACAAGTGTCGATGAAGCCCCTGATCCCCCTTGGCCAGTTCAGGGATACGTTCATCATCGCGATCGACGACGAGGGCGTCGCGATCATCGATCAGCATGTCGCTCACGAGCGTGTGCTGTTCGAACGCGTGATGGAGCGATTGTCCGCCGGGCGGCTGGAGTCGCAGCGCCTGCTGGTGCCGGTCGTCCTCGAGGTGCCGGCATCCGATCATCAATCGCTCGTCGGACGCGTGGCCGAGCTCGAGCGGTTCGGCTATGAGATCGAGAGCTTCGGAGCGTCCGCGATCAAGGTGACGGCCGTGCCCGCGCTCCTCGACGTCGGCGAGAGTGCCGCAGCGCTGCTGGCGCTGGCTCACGACCTCGAAGGGATGGACCGCGGCGCCGGCGTGCAGGCGGCCATGCAGCGGATCGCGGCGACGACGGCGTGTCACGCGGCCGTAAAGGCAAACGACCCGCTCAGCTATGAGAAGATGGCGCACATCCTCGAGGAGCTGCGGGCGACGGCGTACTCAACCGTGTGCCCGCACGGCCGCCCCGTGATGCTGCGGCTGACTCGGCGGGAAATCGAGAAGAACTTCGAGCGGATTTGATGAGCGCGGCGATTTATTATCTGGGGCGCGGCGGGCAACTGCTCGGCATGTGGATCCTGCTGGTGGATGTCGTGACGGCAGGACCGATGGGGCCGAACGCCAAGTTGTTCGGCGTCGGCGTCGTCGCGTTTCTGGCCGGATGGGGGCTCACGAAAATGGGAAAGCGGAAAGCGTAAAGCGCAAAGTCAAAAGTTATGCAAACCGAAAGACGACGAATCAAGGCAGACAGCACCATCCTGTTCAGCGGCGGCGCGGCGGGCGCCGAGGCCGAGTTCGGCGCCTGCGCCGAGCGCCACGGCATCGACGAGGTGAACTTCACGTTCGAGAGTCACACGATTGCCAGGCAGCGGGGCGTGCGTGTGTTGAACCACGAAGAGCTGCAGGCGGGGGACGTGAGCCTCGAGTACGTGTCGCGGCTGATGCACCGGCGCTACACCGACGCACCGACGATTCGTAAAGTCCTGCAGACGCTCTGGTATCAGGTCAACAGCGGCCAGGAAATTTACGTTGTCGGCGCCATCCTCGAGGACGGCACGGTACGGGGCGGGACGGGATGGGGCGCCGAGTTCGCGAAGCTCTGCAACAAGCCGTTGTACGTGTTCGATCAGGACAGGGACCGCTGGTTCCAGTGGACCGGCGATGCATGGCAGCCGATGGAAGCGTCGAATGGGCCGGTGATCACCCATCCGCATTTCAGCGGCACCGGCACGCGCACGCTGCAGCCGAACGCGAAGAAAGCGATCGAGGCGCTCTTCACTCGGTCGTTTACTGGCCCGGCTTCTTCTTGATTGCGTCTTTTTTCTCTTTCCAGCCGTCGAGCCGGCGCTTGATCTCCTTCTCGAAGCCGCGCTCGGTCGGCTCGTAGTATTTCCGGCCTTCGAGCGACTCCGGCAGGCACGACATGCCGGTCACGGCATCGGCTTCCGTGTGTGCGTACTGGTAGCCTTTGCCGTTTGGTCGGCGCGTTCCGCAGGTGCAGCGGAACAGGATCGGCGACGTCATGGTGCGCGTCGCCGGCCGCGCGGTTGTAGGCTTCGTACACCGCGTTGCTCTTGGGCGCCGTCGCGAGATAGATCGCCGCCTGCGCGAGCGCGGTATTGCCCTCCGGCATCCCGATGAAGTGGACGGCGTCCTTGGCCGCGACGGCTATTGCCAGCGCCTGCGGATCCGCGTTGCCGATGTCTTCGGAGGCGAACCGCACGAGGCGCCGCGCGATGTAGAGCGGATCCTCGCCGCTCTCGACCATGCGCGCGAGCCAGTAGATCGACGCATCCGGATCGCTGTTCCGCATCGACTTGTGGAGCGCCGAGATCAGGTTGTAGTGCTCTTCGCCCGACTTGTCGTAGAGCAGGGCCCGGCGCTGGATGGTCTGCCCGACGCGCGCCTTGTCGACGCGCCTGACGCCGGCGGCCTCGGGCGCCGCCGCGACGCTCAGCTCGAGCAGATTCAACGCCACGCGGGCGTCGCCGTTGGCGTAGACGGCGATCGCCTGCAGCGCCGGATCGTCAACCTCCACGCGCTCGTTTCCAAGTCCTCGTTCGGAATTCGCCAGCGCGCGGGCCAGAATCGCCCCGACTTCCTCCGTCGTGAGGCCGCGAAGCACGAAGACCTTCGAGCGTGAGAGAAGCGCCGCGTTGACTTCAAAGGAAGGGTTTTCGGTCGTGGCGCCGATCAGGATGATGTCGCCGGCCTCGACGCGCGGAAGAAAGGCGTCCTGCTGCGCCTTGTTGAAGCGGTGGATTTCGTCGATGAAGACGATCGTGCGCCGGCCCGTGGAGCGCCTGATCCGTTCGGCCTCCGACATCACGTCGCGGATTTCCTTGATGCCCGCCAGCACGGCGCTGAAAGACACGAACCGCGCCTTCGTCGTCTCGGCGATGATGCGCGCGAGCGTCGTCTTGCCGGTGCCGGGAGGGCCCCAGAGAATGATCGACTGCAGCAGGTCGCGCTCGATTGCCTCGCGCAGCGGCTTGCCGGGAGCCAGGAGATCCTGCTGCCCGACGAATTCATCGAACGTACGAGGCCGCATCCGCTCAGCCAGCGGCGCTGAAGCGGCGACGGCCTGAGGCGCGTCCTCGTCTGGAAAGAGCGAAGACATCACCGGCTCCCGCGTTGCCGGCGGGCCTCGTAGAGGATGATCGCGGCGGTCACGGCGGCGTTCAGCGACTCGACGGGCGGCTGCATCGGGATCGTGACGCGCTCGTCCGCGGAGTCGATCAAGACGGCGGGCAGGCCCTGGCCCTCGCCGCCGACGAGCACGGCAACAGCTCCTCGGAGGTCGACGTCGAAGACAGACTTCCCGCCCCGCGGCGAAGTCGCAATGAGCCTGCAGCCGTGAGCGCGGGCTTCGGCCGCGGCCTCCTCGGCGGTGTCCACGCGATCCACCGGCAGTCGCAGCGCACTGCCCATGGAGCCGCGGAGCGCTTTCCAGCTGAAAGGATCGGCGGAAACCCCGGTGGCGAGCACGCCTGTCGCTCCAGCAGCCTCCGCGGCGCGAACCATGGCGCCCATGTTGCCCGGATCCTGCACGTCGCTGACGATGACGACAAGCGGGTGCGTGCCGGCATAGAAGCGCTGGAGGTCGAATTCGGGCCGGCGTGCGATAGCGACAATGACGCTGGGGGACCGCAGCGGGCTGACGCCGGCCATGACGGCTGGGGAGGCCGTTGCGGTCTCGACGTCGCGCGCCGACAGTTGCGCGACGAGTGTCCGAATCTCGTCGGTGCGGGTCGCGGTTTCCTCTACGACGGCGTGCTCGATCTCGACGCCCGCTGCGAGCGCATCGGCCACGAGGTGCGGGCCGTCGAGGAGCAGCAGGCCGTCCACCTGGCCGTGCGCGACCGCGCGGTATCTGGCGACGACAGGATTACGGCGGCTGGTGAGCGGTGGGGGCAAGCGGTCCTGAGCATAACACTGTGGTACCATCCGGTTTTTTGCTGCGGGAGTCCATGAAGGAACGACTGATCAAGAAGTTCGAGGACGAAATCGCGACGCTGAATCACGAGCTGAAGCTCGAGCTGCCGAAGGAAATCAAGCGGGCCCGCGAGCTGGGCGACCTCCGCGAGAACGCGGAGTATCAGGCCGCCAAGGAACGTCAGCGTCTCGTCGAATCCCGCATCAGCATGCTGCAGAAACGGGTGTCGGAGATCGCGCTCATCAACGTGGACCGGATTCCCACGGACCGCGTCGGCTTCGGATCGACACTGCACGTCATCGAGAGCAACGGCGGGAAGCTCGTGTATCAGCTCGTGATGCCCGAGGACGCCGACGCCACGAAAGGGCTGATTTCGACGACGTCGCCGATCGGCCGCGCGTTTCTGAACAAGGAACCTGGCGATACTGTCAAAGTGACGACTCCGAGCGGCACCCGTCAGTTCGAGATCGTGAAGCTCATCACCATTCACGACGAAGCCGGGGAATGACCGGGCTCGATTCTTACTCTCCACAATTCCGAACAGCTCTCGTTCTCACTGGCACCGGTACGGCCGGCGCCTACCACGCCGGCGTTCTTCGCGCGCTGCATGAAGCGGGCGTGAAGCTCGATGTCGTCGCCGGCCGTGGCGTCGGCGCCGTGGGCGCGCTGTTTGCGGCTGTCGACGGCGCGCAGAACCTGTGGGGCGAGAAGGGCTTCTGGCGGCAGGACGGCCTGGGCGGTCTCTACGACTGGCGGCGGACCCTCCGGCTCGCGGCGTACGCCGTCGCGGTGGCCTTCGCGATCATCGCGCTGCCCATCGGCGCTGTCGCGCTTGGCGCCATCGTTTTTCCAATCGACTTCCTCGTTCGCATGGTCGGCCTCGGAGGCGTCGAGGGCCTTGTCGGCGCCTACCAGCGCCTCACGGCGCGGCTCTTCGCGGCCGGCGGGTTCCCGACGTGGCTTCCGCGATTGGCCGTGCTCGTCCTGGGCCTGGCGGCGCTGGCGATTGTCGTCGAGATGCTCACCGCGGCCGGACGCCGGCGGCGGCGCGGGGCGATCTGGTGGCGCGGGCTGGGCGCCCCGCTGTCGTCGCGCGAGATGCGCGCACGGTGCTGGAGCGTGTTATGGGACTTGATCCGGGGGGCGGCGCAGCTCCGGCAGCCCGAGCCGGAAGATCTCGCTCGCCGATACACGGAGCTGCTGGTGGAGAACATCGGCCAGCCGGGCTTCAGGGAACTGCTGATTGCGGCGCACGATCTCGACGCCCGTCGCGACCTGATCTTCGCGCTCGTGGCCGAGCCGCGACGGCGAGATCTCATGCGCCGTGTGAAGACAGCCGAGACCGAAGCCCGCCGGGCCGAAGTGATCGATCTGGCGGGCGCCGGCCGCACCCATGTCGCTGATGCCGTGGCCGCAGCGCTGTCGGTGCCGGTCGTCACCGAGCCGCATACGATGACGTTCGCGCCGGAAACGTACTGGCGCGGCGAGACGCATCGCGTCTGCGATCGTCCCGGCAGCCTCTCGCGGCTCCTCGACGAGCTGGCCGCTCTTGGCGTCGAGCAGGTGGTGCTGGTTGCGGCCTCATCGGAGCTCGAAGGTCCGCACGCCCTTGCCGATGCGCGGCTCGACGGACGGGGCAGGGTGGGTGAATACGTTCAGTCAGTCGAAGTGGCCGCGGTCAGAGACGCGCTGCAGTTCGCCACGCGGCGGCTCCCGCGGCTCTTCACGATTCGCCCCGCCCACAATCCCCTCGGCCCGTTTGACTTCAGCGGCGGGTACGACGATCGCTCGGACCGTCGCCAGCCGCTGTCCGAGCTGCTCGCGCGCGGGTACGAAGACGCCTACCGTCAGTTCATCGAGCCTGTTGTGGGTGCGAGTGGGGAACACGTCGGACGATAAGGCGGACGCCGCTAGCTGGATTTAACGGTTTCGCGCTTCTTTTCTGGCGGTGCGGCAGGCGGCTCGTGCAGGAACTTGGTCATCATGTCCTGCATCAGCGCGCTGGTCTCGCCGGGGCTCATCTCGCCGAATTTCTGGTTGAACGCCGTGATCGGCACGACCGCTTTGGCCATCGCCCGATGGCCGCCCGCGCTTCCCATCTCGGCAAAATAGTGCCGCACGAACTCGCCGGCATTTCGCGAGTAGCCGAGGTTGCGCACCGAAATCACAACGTGATCGTCCACGACGCCGCCAATCACCGTCCACTTGACGCCTTCGAGCTGAAGGAAGAAGTCGGCGATGTACGGAATGAAGTCCTCGCGGGCGGACGGACCGAGGAACGCACAGAAAACCTGGTCTGAAAGTCGGCCGAAGGCGTGCGCCTTCAGCACGTAGTCGAGCCGCTCTTCGGTGATTTCCGCCCCTTCCATCTTTCGGATGAGCGCCGCGTCCGCCAGCGGATAGAGGTACGAGAACGCCTCGATGTCCACGCGATTGGCCTGCCGGTTGAAAAACAGCGTGTCCGATTTGATCGCATACAGCATCGCCGTCGCGGTTCGCTCCGAGATGTTCACGTCGACGGCGCGCAGGTGCTCGGTGAGGATGGTGGAGGTCGATCCGTAGTCGGCCCGGATGTCCTTGAAGACGGCGGTATAGCCGGGCTGCTCGGGATGGTGGTCGATGACGAGATCCGCGTGGTTGATCAGCCCGCCGAAGTAGTGCGGTTGAACGTCCACCATGGCAATCCGGCTGTATTCCTTGACCGACGCGGGCGTCACGGCTTCGACGTGGATATCGAGCAGGTTGACCATCCGAAGGTTTTCCGGCCGCGTCACGCCCTCGACGGCGCCGATGATGGCCGTGGTCTTCGTGCGGTGCAGGACGTTCCGCAGGGCGAGCCCGCTCGCCAGCGCGTCCGGGTCGGGATCGTTGTGCAGCAGAATCAGAACGCGCTCAGCGTCGCTGAAGTACCGCTGGTACTGCGCCACCTTCGCGCGGGTCAGCGATCGGCTGAACTCCGTCAGCAGCGGGCCCCCGAAAAGCTCCGCCATCGACAGATACACGACGTCTGGAAATGCGGCGTGCAGCGCCTCTGGCCGCTCCGCCGACTGGGCGCCGAGGCCGATGCCGAGCACATACACGAGCGTCCCGCCCGCGTCGCGGACGGCCTCGAGAATCTTCTTCAGGCTGCGGCGGCCGTTATCTTCGATGATGACGCAGGTGCCCGGCGTGAGATCGGCTTTGAGGTAAGTGTCCGTGCGGCGCGGGTCGCCGGCGACGACGTGCACGCCCGCTTCGTGAAGGCGGCGGGCGGCGGGCTTGCTCTCGACGATGAACTCGACTTCGAAGCCAGGAAGCAGGATCTCGTCGAGCATCCTGATGACGAGTTCGTCCTGGCAGACTGCTAAACAGCGCACCTGGTGGGATTATAAGGGACTCTGGGGGCAGAGGTTAGGGGTCGGAGATTAGAGGTTGGAGGTTAGAGGTTAGGGATTAGAGGTCAGGGTTTAGAGACGCGTTTCTCGGCGGGAACCGCAGGCGTGCGCTTGTCGACGAGAATCTTGCCTTCCTTCATCACGACCTTCGCCTTGAGCATCGTGTAGATCCCGTCGCGCTCGAGCGGGTTGCCGTCGAGCAGGAGAATGTCGGCGAGCTTGCCGGCTTCGAGCGATCCGATCTGATCGGCCATGCCGACGAACCGCGCCGAGTTCGGTCCGATGATCTTGAAGATGTCGGCCGCCGAGAACACGATGCTGAACGACTTCAACTCGTGCTCGAGGACGACAACATCGTCGGCGTTCTGGTCGGTCGAGTACGACATCGTGTTGTGCATCGCATCGGCGTCCCAGAGGCGGCGGGCGTTGACGATGGTGTAGCCCGCCTCAGTGCCGGTCGCTCGGCCTTTTGCATCGCGGTTCGCGCCGGCGATCGCCTCGGGCCACGGCTTGCCGTCGCGAAAGCGTACCTGGTTGTCTTTCGGCCACTGCACCGCCGCGGGGGCAGTGGACAGCCGATCGATATTCGGGGCGCCGAAGGCGATCAGCCCGGCGACGATCGATCCCGTCTGCGCGACCTTCTCCGCCTGGTCGTAGCTGGTGAAGTCTTTGTTCGGCAGGTGCACGAGGCGAGTCACGCCCGCATCGACGGCGGCCACCATCGCCGGCGAGCTGACCGCGTGGACATTCACTTGCACGCCGGCCTTTTTCGCCTCGTCGACGATGGCCTTGAGGACCTCGATTTCCGCCTGCGGCGGCGCCGGCTCCCACCGCGGCGCGGGCCTCGGCCGGAGTCTGGCGGAGATTGACGGTCCCGGACGGAATGACGCGCGGGCCGATCCACTCGCCCTTGTCGATGTGCGCCGCGAGCGCCAGGTTCTGCTCGGCCGGACCGCCGCCCGACAGCACCGTCGTCGTACCGGCCTCGAGCAGGGACCGCATCTGGTCGGCGTTGAACGCGTTTACGTGCTTGTGACCATCGATATAGCCCGGCACCGCGGTCAGGCCGGCGCCGTTGACGACGGTGAGGCCCGGGACGTTCGCCGTGCCGGGTCCCACCGAAGCAATCTTTCCCCCGCGGACGATGATGGTGCCTGACTCGATCACGGAGCCGGTGCCGACAACGATCCGGACGTTCGTGATCGCGACGTCCTGGGCTGCCGCGAGGACGGGGAGCGACAACAGGGCGACCGTCAGACATGTCAGTACAAGCATTCGCTTCATGGCGCGGGATGCTATCACGACGTAGTCGGTCAGTCTCCAGTCTCCAGTCCCCCAGTCGGACTGACCTCGGGACTGACGGTGACTGGCGGACTGGTGACTGGCGGACTGGTGACTGGCTACGCTATTCCCGCCGCAGCGCCACGAGGGGATCGATCCGCGTTGCCCGCAGCGCGGGCAGGTATCCGGCGAGCAAGGCGACGGCGATCATGGCCGACAAGGCCGCGGCCAGCGCGCTCGGGTCGTACGGTGTCAGGCCGAACAGCAGGCTTGCGACGAAGCGCCCGGCCGCAAGCGCGAGGACGAGACCGAATGCCACGCCGGTGGCCCCCAAGCGCGCCGTTTCGCGCAGTACAAGCCAGAGGACGTCGCGTCGCTGGGCGCCGAGCGCGAGACGGACACCGAACTCGTTCGTGCGGCGCGTGATGCCGTACGACGTGACGCCGTAGATGCCGATCGACGCGAGCAGCATCGCCAGCACGCCGAAAAAGGCCGAGAGTTCCGCGACGGCCCGCCTGTTCACGACGGAATCGTCGACCAGGCGGCTGAGCGTCGTGACGTTGCCGATCGGAAGATTCGAGTCGACCTCCGCGACGGCTCTGCGAATGGTCGGCATCACCGCTGGCGCCGCAGCGTCGTGGCGGACCACGAGACTGAAGAGAAAGTACCGAAGATGCTGCGCGTGCGGAAAGAACACGGCGGGTCGCTCGCGCTCGAGAAGCGTGAAGTACTTCCCGCCTCGGACCACACCGACGACTTCAACGTCCTTCCATTGCTCAGAGTCGGCCTTCTCGTCGTCGTACACGGAGAAGGTTCGTCCGAGCGGCAGCGGGTCGCCGAAGTACGTGCGCGCCATCGTCTCGTTGATGACGGCGACTTTGAGTGACGCCGCGGTGTCGCGCTCGCTCAGGCCGCGGCCGGCGAGGATCGGCATTCGCATGGCGTCCAGGTACTGTGCCCCGACGACGTTGAGAACGACGGCGCGATCGTTCGGCGATCGCGTGCGGCCGGGGATGGCGATGTTGTTGGTCGACCAGCCACCGCCGTTGAAGACGGAGAGGGCGAAGCTCGCGGCGCGGACGCCGGGAACGTGCGCCACGCGATCTTCGACGCGTGCCATCATCGCGTTGTACCGGGCATCGACCTGGTAGCCGGCCCCGCCCGGATCGAACCCGGCGACGAGCACATCCCGTTTGTCGAAGCCGGTGTCGATACTCATGACGTTCGAGAGGCTGCGGATGAAGAGTACGGCTCCGGCGATCAATGCCACGGACAGCGCGACCTGGCCGACGACGAGCAATCGTGAGAGCCGAGAACGCCCCGATGACGACGTGACGGCGCCGCCGTCTTTCAGCGCGGGGACGAGATTCAGGCGAGTCGCATAGAGGGCGGGCGCGGCGCCAAACGCCAGCACGGTCACAAGCGTGGCGGCGAGCGTGAAGGCGAGGACCGGAAGATCCGGCGTCAGCCGGAGGGGCAGCGGCTCGGTGCCCGCGGAGACGATCGCCACGAGGAGACGGCTCGCGGCCGCGGCGAACACGAGCCCCAGCGCTGCCCCCGCCGCGCCAAGGAGCAGGCTTTCGGCGAGCAGTTGCCGGACGATGCGCAGGCGGCCGGCGCCGAGTGAGAGGCGAACGGCCACCTCCCGCTGGCGCGCGCTGGCCCGCGCCAGCAGCAGGTTCGCGACGTTCGCGCACGCGATGAGCAGCACAAGAGCCACGACCGCCATGAGGATCGTG
>WNFL01209424.1_pt1 | contig 11779 bp, 8 predicted proteins | sample 5400361 | NCBI WGS metagenome assembly WNFL01 (sample SAMN13153351, study PRJNA577476) | soil metagenome | isolation source: 40 cm soil on Douglas fir-dominated hillslope | place: USA:California | collected 2013-09-17
GAAGTAGTCCAACAGACCGTCACAGACAAGTACGTCAAGATGGCGAAAGACACGAAGTTCCGTGCGGACATAGCGGAGCGAATCGGACTCGGTTTCGATTTGCCGAAGGTCGAAACGCTCGAAGTTGTTCCAAGGGTTCCAGGCTCTCAAGAAATGGAGGTCGCTGCAAGCATTTGAAAGTTCAGGAGAAGTTGGCTCCCCGGGCTAGATTCGAACTAGCAACATTTCGGTTAACAGCCTTGTGCCTGATTTAATCACAATTGTGCCGGAGCCGAGACAAATCGACGGGAATCAGCAAGTTCTAGCTAAATGGGCGTAGTCAGATTTACCTTCTCTTTGCGGTCTTTATTCACTTTTTGCCGCCATTCATCACAATTCATATGACACTGGTATGACACTTCAAATCGTCGTTTCCGGCGCGTTTCGCGTGACATTTGTGTGACACCGGTCAATCTCGCAAGGCAAATTGTGGGGTGACGACATTTGGGTCCGCGCCAGAGTTCTGCATGGCGAGTCACAGGACTGCATCTAGAGCCGGGTGACGTTGGCACCTGCCTAGGTGTATCTTCTTGAAACGCCCACGAAATTCGGTCGGGCAGAGGAGAGTCCTTAAACGTTGACCTACGTTAGCAAGGCCGGACGGTGATGAGCGGCACGGTCCAAAGAGCAGCCCAGAAGCCAATGGCTATAGCTGGGAGGAAAAGTCACCTTTCTTTCGTTCGGTGCCAGCCAAGTAGCGCCTAACTTTGGGCGGAGTGGTGAACTTCAACGCGTCACAACATGCCAAGGAGGACCAGAAAGTGGCTTCAGAGTGGCAATCGCAACTTATTCAAAAATGCGATGTAGCGCGGATCGCCGTGCAAGTTCTTCAGTAGAGGCTCAACTTTAGTCCCAGCCAATCCTGTGTCGCGCTGCACATAAGCGCGGTCCAGCCATTCAAACGCTTTGTCGGGTTCGTGACGGAATGCATAAACCCCTGCGATTTGGAACGCATCATTCCTCTGATATTTGGCAATTAACTCGCTCAAAACAGTGTCCGACTCCTTCTTCCGACCAAGTGCGTAGTACACAACTGCGTACCCTTGCAAACGCAAAACAGCAAACGGTTCTCGCTCGATCTCGGCCAAAGCATCCTGAGCCCGTCCCTGCGCCAGATAGACAAAGCCCAACAATGAACGGTAAGCAGGAAGATCGGGATTGAGTTCAAATGCCTTCTTGAAGCCCATTTCTGCTTCTTCTTGGCGGCCCATAACAAAACAGATTTGCGCCAACGATCCGCGCTCCACTGCATTGAGCGGATCCAATACAACTGCCCGGCGAGCCAATTCCAGAGCTTCCTCAAAACGGCCGAGGCATGCTACCTGGCGGGAGGCGAAACCTACAACTGCGGAATTTCCCGGGTCGAGGGCGAGAGCGCGCTGTAAGGAAGCACTCGCTCCCGTCCAATCCCAATCGACAAACATCTTGATCCGGCCGATTTGCGAGTGGGCCTCTGCCAGATTCGGATCCAGCGCTAGAGCGTGCTCCACTGCTTCCCGCGCCTTCCGCTGGCCCTCCTTAGGGGTAACAAGGCCGTTGTCGGCTTGGCGAAAGTGGGCCCGGGACAACCCTACCCAGGCCAGCGCGTAGCTGGAATCTAGTTTAATCGCCTGCTCGTAATCGCTTACCGCCCTCTTCAGATCTCCGTTGTTGTCCCGGTCGAAGAAAAAACGTCCTTCCATATAAGCGTCGAAGGCTTCGGGATTGACGGGACGCACGCGAGTCAAATCGGCTTGCTGTTGCGGAGTCAAACGGATTTGGATCTCCCGCGCCACGGCTCTAGCCACGTCATCTTCCAGACTGAGAATATCTCGCGGGCGATAGTCGTAATCCTGAGCCCATAGATGAGTCTGGTCCTTCACTTGAAGAAGTTGGACAGTGACGCGCAAATGGTCCCCACTCCCGCGGAGGCTGTTTTCCAGTACATACTGAACAGAAAGCTCGCGTCCAATCTGGTCCAAGCGCTGGTCACTGTGTTTGTATCCCATCACCGAGGTTCGCCCGATGACTCCCAACTGTTCTGGGTGCAGCCGGCCCAACTGTGAAATCATCTGCTCCGTCAGACCGTCGGCGAGATATTCCTCTTTAGGATCACCAGTGAGATTCTGGAAAGGCAGTACGGCCAGCATGATTTTTCCCGATCTTGGCGGCGGCACATCGCGAAAACGTTTCCAGGAAATATAGCTGGAGACTACCAAAACAACGCCAAACGCGTTCAAGACCGCAGCTTTCCACCAATGATTCCCGGGTTTCTGAACCGCCCCTTGTACCCTTGGCAACTCGGTGATGGCTGGAGCGCCTGTTTGCGAGCTCTGGTTTCCGGCCTTTGCCTCTAGGGCTATTCTAGGCGTGGAGACGCCGGAGGTAAGAACTTGAGCCTCATCCCGTTTCGGGATGTCCGCACCTTCGGAAAGTAGGACATCGGCTGTGAACTGATACCCCTTTCGGCTAATGGTAACGATCAATCGGCTGTCTTCGGAATTGTCAGCCAGCGCCTTTCGCAAGTGCGAAATATATTGCGTCAGATTTGCCTCTTCCACGAAGGTGTCTCCCCAGACCGCTCTGAGCAATTCGTCCTTTGTAATCAAGCGGTTGGGGTTTTGAGCCAGGAAAAGCAGGACGTCGAAGGCCTTCGGGGTCAAGGGGACAAGCGATTTTTCGCAGTAAAGTGCTCGTCTTTGAGCGTCTAGCACATACGGTCCGAACTGGTACAAACGACTCATGGCAAAGCCGATAGGTCTTTCGCTGGGACTCTTCAGAGTTTTTCACCTTTTTTCAGCGATTTCTTGAGGACTTCCAAAAAGCCTTTCCTGCAGAATGCCACCCCGTCAAGGTGAGATTGACGGGCACATTGCAGGTCGGCAGGAACCTGAGCGAATTGTAGGCTTCATGCAATTTCGCTGCAAGGAGCTCTCCGTGCCAGCAGGTCGGGAGGCAGAACATCTGCGTAGCAACACAAGGGCTTGCTGTCCGTATCCCTGGTCGACATGCTCTGGGCCGAATTTTCAAAGCGTCGTCGCATGATGTGGGTGAGCGCTGATGATCGCATCGCGGGCCGGCCATCACGCACTAAAGCCCTGGAAGAATTCATCGTTTACGCGCAGAACCATCCCGGAGTCCTTTTCATGCGAAAGGACGAGATTGCGCGTTTTGCGCTCAGCAACCTGCAAACCACCCGCGAAGGGATTTAGTGAAGAGGAAAGAGCCATTGAAGAGAGCTGCTTCAAACGCAGGAGATCTACTTTCGCTGCACTGTTGGCTTGAGCGAGGCGCGTCATGAGTTACGCGCGTCTTGCCAGAGTCCTTTCGGTATTTCTTCTATGGATGATGTCGACATCATCCGTTATTTGGGGACAGGATGGCCCAGCAAAACCCTTAGCGTTGGAGGAGGCGATTTCCCTTGCGCGATTGCACAATCGCGAGTTGAAGCAGGCGGGACTCGAAATCCACAAACAGAAAGAAGCCTTGAGCGAAGCCAAGACGCAATTCTACCCTCGTTTTGATACTTACCTGCTCGCATCGGAACTTCTGAATCCGCTCGACTTCACAATTCCGGCCGGCACGTTGGGAACCTTCCCTGCGACGGGCCCGATTCCAGCACAGCAGTCCCAGATTCACACCCCAGCCCGTCCCGTAGCGATTACCTCCGTCACGGCCACCCAGCCTCTTACCCAACTGTTTCGAATCGACCTCTCCATCAAGGAACAGAAACTACGAGCAGAGCTCAGTCAGCAGTCTTATTTTGAACGTGAGCAGGGGCTTGTGAATGAGGTCCGTCGTGCGTACTACGCAATCTTGCAATCCCAGAGCGAACTCGAATCGCAGCGCGCTCTGTTTGCCTACCTTGAGGAGTTGCAGCAGCTCACTGGTCGACGCCTGCAACAAGAGGCAGTGCTGAAGGCTGACAGCCTCCGTATTGCCGCCCAACATTCAAAAGCTCGCTATCAACTTACCGTAATCGAAGACGCACTGGCCGACCAGAAGGAGACTCTGAACCGTTTGCTAGGCCGTGAACTCCAGACTGAGTTTACGGTCGAAATGGCTCCCGATTCGCTCCCCGAGGAATCGAACTTGCAAGAAGCAAGAAAAACCGCGAACGAGAGGCGACCTGAAATTAAGGCGGAAACGATCAAGAAGGAAAAAGTCGCGTTAGAGACGAAAATCGAAAAGACTCGGTACATTCCAGATATTTCCATTCAGGCGAACTACGCCGCAACCTCGAATATTTCGTTTCTCCCGCAAAGCGTCGGTGCGGTTGGCGTGCTTTTGACCTGGCAACCTTGGGATTGGGGGCAGAAGCGCCACAACGTTGCCCAGAAGGTTGATGCCGAAAAACAGGCACAACTCTCCATCGAGAGTGTGAGAGATCAAGTTGCACAGGAAGTGGACTCGACATTCCGGCGACTCCGGGAAGCACGGGAGTTGCTCACGGCAGCACAAGCAGCGCGAGATGCGGAAGCCGAAAGACTTCGCAATGAAATGGAGGCCTATTCGCACCAGGCGATCGTGTTGAGCGATCTCTTGCAGCAACAGTCGTCGGTTGCGAGTGCAGAGGACCAGTATCGGCAAGGCTTAGTTGCGTTTTGGAGAGCGCGAGCCGATTTCGAACGCGCATTGGGTGAGGAGTAGTTCCATGAATGTCGCAGTAAGTGCCCCTCGAAGAGGTCGAATATCAAAATGGGCCGGCCTCTGTGGGCTGATGGCAGCCATAACTGGCTGTCATCGAAGCACGCAAATCCCCGCGAAACCTCCGTCGCCAGTTCGTATTGCGGAAGTAACTTTGTACGCATCTCCAGAAGGTCTCCGCTACTCGGCTTCCATCGTGCCCTTCGCACAGGCCAATCTGTCATTCAAATCTTCAGGCTACGTAACAAGCATTCAACACGTCGTGGGGGCAGACGGACGTCGCAGGGACGTGGGCACAGGTGACTTTGTTACCGGTGGAACTGTTCTCGCGCAGATTCGGCATCAGGATTTGAGGAATCAGCTTGAACAGGCACAAGCGCAGGTAAGTCAAGCCATGGCTCAACACGTTCAATCCAAGCAGGATTACGACCGCGCGAAGGCCCTTTACGCCACTCAAAGCCTAACCAGACCTGATTTTGATCAGGCGCAAGCCAAATTTGATTCCACGCTCGCGGCTGTGAACCAGACCAATGCCGTTTTGCATCAAGCGCAATTGGCTCTAGACGATTCGGATCTCAAGGCGCCTTTTTCCGGGTACATCCTCACGCGGAATATTGAACTAGGAAATCTGGCGTCACCCGCTACTACAGCCTTCACAATCGCCGACACGAGCGCAGTGAAAGTTAGCTTTGGCGTGCCGGATTACGCCCTGCGACAGCTACATCTGGGACAAGAGTTCATGATTCGCTTGCAGGACGACCCCAAAGGGTATCGAGGGCGCGTGACCAGTATTTCCCCAAGTGCGGACGAGCGGAACCGCGTTTTCACCGTAGAAGTGACCGTGTCGAACCATTCGGGTTCGTTGAAGCCCGGGATGATTGCATCCATCACCCTCAGCGGCATTCCGCAACCTCCCGTTCCTTCAGTGCCCCTTAGCGCCATCGTTCCCTATCCCGCGCAACCCAGCCGGTTTGCGGTGATGGTGGCGCAAGAACATTCCGGCAAATGGACAGCAAGTCTGCGCGAAGTCCACTTGGGCGAAACCCACGAAAGTTCGATCGCCGTCACGGGAGTGCGACCCGGCGAGAAGGTGGTCACCGTCGGTGCCCAACTTTTGACGGATGGAGAACCCATCGAAGTCATTCCTTAAGTAGATAAGAGATAAGATATGGCGCACAGAAGCGACCAGGATCGGATCGAAAAAACAAGGAACGTCCCTAGGTTCTTCGTCGAGAACTCGCAGGTTTCTTGGGTTCTGCTCGTTGGCGTCCTCGTTTGGGGCTGGTTTGGCTACCATTCCATGCCACAACGAAAAGATCCTGATATTCCGGTCAGGGTGGCCGTAGCCTCCTGTTCATGGCCGGGTGCAACCGCACAACAAGTTGAGCAATTTGTTACCCGCCCGATTGAGAACGCCGTAGCTGAAAATAAAACCATCCATCCTGGAACGGCCGCCGACTACGGAATCCGTTCTGTCTCCATTCCTGGTTATGCGTACGTCTACGTGCAGCTTGCCGAGGATGTTTCGGACGTGAAGCGGCAATTCAGCGACATCAACCTCAAGTTAGATGCGCTGAACAGCCAACTACCTTCAGGTGCCGGTCCGATCTCGTTCCAAAGTGATTTTGGAGACACCGCCGCGCTTATGCTGACCATTGCCAGTCCAAAAGCGGACTCGGTCGAGATTGACATCCGCGCACGAGGCATTCAATCGGCCATCCAGGCTGCGCGGGCGGCGAAGAATTACAAGGAGCAAGGTACGCCGGTTACTGTCGTTTATTCGTTTCCTCAATCTCTCTCCTCGAACAAGACCATACTGGACGCCGCACAACTCTTTGAGCTGCGGGCAGAACAAGAGGGAATCATAAGGGCGGCGCAGGTAATCCAGGGAAGCGGATTTATCGCTCTAGATGGTCTCTCGACCGCGAACGACGTTTCGATCCTTAACTTCCTCCAGACTTTCTTTCAGACGCGGTTGCAACGATCCGATTTGCACCCCGACGCTTGGGAACCAATCGTCATCCGCGATCCACAGGAAACTCGGGCCCGATTGGCAAAGGTCGCGGGCGATAAATACAGCTACGCCGATCTTGACGATTTCTCGGATTTGATCGCTCGCACGGTTCAGGGCGCGCCGGAAACGTCCAAGGTGGAAAGGCGAGGGCTATTGTCGCAGGTGGTCTATCTTGAATACTCACAGGATCGACTAGCTGCTTACGGGCTCCAACCAGCCGCGCTTGGAAGCGTGCTGCGTGCTCGTAACATCATTGCTCCCGGTGGCGCGTTCGAAACCGGACAGCAGCAGATTATTCTCAACCCATCCGGCGAATTCGAAAACATAGACGAGATTGGTAACGTTGCTGTGTCCACTTCTTCGAGCGGAGCGCCAGTCTATCTCCGAGACCTGGTCGAAATCAGTCGCGGGTTCCAGAGCCCCGCCCAATACTTGAATTACTACACGTGGGAGGATCCAAAGGGGCAGTGGCAGCGGAGCCGTTCAGTCACGCTTGCGATCTACATGCGCGACCAGCGGCAAATCGCGACGTTCGGCCAATCCGTCGACCGGAAACTGGCCCAACTCAAAAAGATTCTTCCACCGGACCTGATCATCGCCCATACCTCTGACCAGCCACTCCAGGTCAAAGAAAACATTCATCTGTTCCTGCGTGCATTGTACGAAGCGATCATCCTTGTCGTCGTCGTTTCTTTGATTGGATTTTGGGAATGGCGCCTGGCGCTCATCATGGCCCTGGCAATTCCAATCACGCTGGGCATGACCTTCGGCGTTTCGTATATGTTGGGAATCGACTTACAACAAGTGTCGGTGGCGACGTTGATCATTGCGCTGGGTCTGCTGGTGGACGTACCCGTAGTTGCCGGCGATGGCATCAAGCGCGGCCTTGCCGCGGGCTTGCCTCGTGACATCGCCGCATGGCTCGGTCCAACCAAGCTGGCAACCGCCATCTTTTTCGCAACGCTGACGAACATCATTGCCTACCTGCCCTTTCTTATGCTCACAGGGAACACTGGGGAGTTTCTTAAGAGTCTTCCCATCGTCATGACGACGGCGTTGCTATGTGCTCTGGTCGTTGCGATGACATTCGTTCCGTTGCTGGGGTACTACATCCAGAGGCCACCTAAAAAGAAAGAGCTAACGGTAGAGGAAAAGCGCCAGCGAGGCTTCTACGGTTTCTACAATCGGTTGGTGGGCCGGGCCATTCAGCATCGGTGGCTGGTGTTGGCGGGTTCCTTTCTCTTCTTGCTGTTCGGCGGGCTCGTGGCTTCGCACCTGAAGCAACAGTTCTTTCCTGAAGATGTTCAATATTGGTTCTACCTCGACATTTGGCTGCCGAATGATGTCCCTTTGACAGCAACAAACGACGCTGCGATGAAGGCCGAGCAAGTCGTCCGTCAGGTTGTTGAAGGTTCAGCGAAAACGGTTTCAAACGACGAATCGGGGAAGCGTCTCCTCACTTCGATAACGAGTTTCATCGGTGGTGGTGGACCACGTTTCTGGTTTTCGATTTCTCCCGAAGCTCCCCAGACGAACTACGCGCAAGTCATCGTTCAGGTGAGCGACAAAGAAGCTACCCCGAAACTAATCGGACCTCTCCAGGCGACATTGAACAAACAGGTGCCGGGTGCATGGATCACCGTCCGGCAACTGCAAACCAATCCCGTAGAAACTCCTGTGGAAATTCTCATTTCCGGTCAGGCGGACACGGATCCTCGCACGGAAATCCAGGACATACAAACGCTCCGGACCTTGGCTTCACAAGTAATGAATGTTTTTCGACAGTCACCCGGAGTTGCCGTGCTGAGGGATGATTGGGCTCCCGACAGCCCCCTGGTAAAGATTGAGATTGATCCGGACCGCGCGAACCTAGTCGGCATCACGAATGCTGACGTAGCCAATTCGTCCGCAGCCGCGATCAGCGGAGCACCAGTTGGCACGTTCAAAGAAGGGGACAAAAGTATCCCGATTGTTGCCCGCCTGCGCCCGCAGGACCGTGCACAGTTGTCGCAGATCAAGAGTCTCTATGTTTATTCATCGCGGCAGGACACTCGAGTTCCTCTACTTTCTGTTGCAACCGTGAGGAACATTCTTGAAACAGGCCGGATCCGTCGCCGCGAACATTTTCGCACGATTTCGATATTGTGCTTTCCCGCGCCCGGAGTCCTCGCTTCGGAGGTTCTTGGACCGATCGAATCCAAACTGAAAGATCTTCAGAATAGACTTCCGCCGGGCTACCAATTGCAGATCGCTGGCGAGAAAGCGAAGCAGGACGACGGATTCCTGAATCTCGCTGTCGTTCTCCTAATCTCTCTTGTCGGCATCTACCTGGCTTTGCTCGTGCAATTCAAGAATGCCGTCAAGCCCTTGCTCGTCTTTGCGGCCGCACCGTACGGAGCCATCGGAGCGCTGATCGCTCTGGCGATCATGGGTACGCCCTTCGGGTTCATGGCATTCCTGGGGGTTGCCAGTCTGATCGGGGTCATCGTCAGCCATGTGATCGTGCTCTTCGACTTCATCGAGGAGATGCACGAAAAGGGGGAGCCGCTGGAGCGTGCTCTTCCCGATGCCGGCATTGAGCGCATTCGACCCGTGATGATCACTGTGGCCGCAACTATCCTCGCGTTGTTTCCTCTCGCACTTGAAGGTGGCCCGCTCTGGAAACCCCTGTGCTACGCCCAGATCGGCGGACTCGCCGTCGCTACCTTCATTACGTTGCTCCTGGTCCCAGTCTTCTACTCGATTTTCGTACTCGATCTCAGGTGGATCAAATGGGAAACGAGTGAAAACCGACAGGCGCACTAAAAAGCGGAACCAACAACGTGACAAACACGCCCAACAGGCAATCAAAGATCCATGGGAGGATGATGTGGATCTAAAACTTACTGGAAAAATTGCGTTGGTAACGGGATCGACAGCAGGGATCGGGTTTGCGATCGCCAATTCGCTTGCGAGCGAAGGTGCGCATGTCTTCGTAAACGGACGCACGCAAGAGCGCGTGAATGCGGCGATGGCGGCGATTCGATTGAGTGCAACAAAGGCTAAGGTTGATGGCATAGCGGCGGACTTTTGAGGTTTAGCCGGTGCAGAGGCCGTGATTGCGAAGTTGCCTGCGGTGGATGTGCTCGTGAACAAGGTCGGCATTTTCGAGCCTAAGCCGTTTGCGGAGATCCCCGATGCGGACTGGTACCGCTTTTTCGAGATAAACGTAATGAGCGGAGTGCGGCTCTCGCGACACTATCTCGCGGGCATGCTGAAACGAAACTGGGGCCGTATCCTATTCATATCGAGCGAATCGGGAGTGCAGATTCCGGCGGAAATGGTGCACTACGGAATGACAAAGACTGCACAGATTGCAGTGGCGCGCGGGGTCGCAGAGTCGGTGGCTGGAACCGGCGTAACGATAAACACTATTCTTGCCGGGCCGACGGAGTCGGAAGGTGTGAGCGGATTTGTTGAGGCGATGGCGAAGCAGCAGAATAAGTCGAAAAAAGAGATGGAGAACGATTTCTTTGAGCATGCACGGCCTTCATCCCTACTGAAGCGCTTTGCCACTGTCGATGAAGTTGCGGCGATGGCGACCTACCTGGCTGGGCAGCTATCCTCGGCGACGAACGGGGCAGCGCTGTGAGTAGATGGCGGCGTCGTGAGGGCGATTCTCTAGATGAGAAGTGGAAAAAGCAACAAGGACGGCTAACGCGAAAACAAACGCACACCTGCTTGGGAGGCAGACGCTCTAGTTACGCAGCCAAGCCAAACCTCCGGTTACAGACCGAATGGTCGACCAAGTCTCGAAGTCAGAATGCGCGCTCTGCAGCCACTAGAAAGTATCCTGCGACCCGGAAATGCAGACGTGGTATTACGCTTTTTATGACAGCATTTCTTAATTCTGGACACGTTCCCCAGAAGAACTTCCCGTTCATCAACTTCCGCGAACCTAATCGGCAATACATTCTCAAGCATTCGGTCGAGAGCCGAATGCTTGGTTTCATCGTGATTGCTCTGAAAAATCGCAGCAATACCAACCGCAGTTGAGTTTCGTTCGTCTTCATTAATCACGATTAATCGGGATTCGCACACTAGACATTTCCTCGTGGAAGGACAAGGTTCCTCGAAATGTTCCGTAACTCACTGCGGGATAAAGGAGTTGGCTCCCCGGGGAGGATTCGAACCTCCAACATTTCGGTTAACAGCCTTGAGACCAACTTAATCACAATTTGCCGGAGCCGAGACAAATCGAGGCGGAGCCGAGACAAATCGAGGGGAATCAGCAAGTTCTGATCAAATGGGGCTAACTCAGATTCACCTTCTCTTTTCAGTTTTCGTTACCATTTGCCGCCATTCATCACCATTCGCATGACACCTACATGACACCGCGCAAACGCCTAAGAGCTCTGCCTGGTCGTTGCCAGCTTGATGGAATCGCAGTACGGGCAGCCAACGTTCTACGCTTCCGACCTGAGGAGGCTCAACAGCTACGAACTTACGATCGCCCTCGAAGCCGAGCACTTAACAGGGCAATCTCGCCGGGGTGCGACAGGAAGCCACATAGCGGCATGGACCTGATCCATCCTAAGCGGCGTAAGCCAGTGATGCTGTCGATCTGGAGAATCTGGAATGCCGAGCCCTTCACGGATCAACCGAACTGCCATCACCAATCCGGCCCAAAAAGAAACAAATGAGACGGTCGGGATTGCATTAGCCCCGGCAGGTTCATCTGTGGGGTGCAAACACCCACAACAAGGCTCATCCAGCCTATGACCGGATGATGAAACACTGAAGTGGCTTGTCCCGCTAACTGCCAGCCAGTATGGTGCGCACCGTTGAACTTGCCACCTACTAGGAATGTCATCGACGCCGACGAGAATACGTGGAGCAAGTCTTCCAAGTTGAGAAACTTCACCCGCGAAGCGGTCGGGAATGCCTTGGATTCGCAGATTTGGGCCCGCAGTTCCGGGCTACTACCTGCACTTTCTTCGAATCAACATCGGCGACAAGGGTTACCTGACGAGGTTTGCTGACGATTTCGTGGTGAACTTCCAATACCGGCGCGATGCGGAAGAGTTCCAGAAGAACCTGACGGATCGATTCGGGAAATTC
>WNFL01155018.1_pt4 | contig 11778 bp, 13 predicted proteins | sample 5400361 | NCBI WGS metagenome assembly WNFL01 (sample SAMN13153351, study PRJNA577476) | soil metagenome | isolation source: 40 cm soil on Douglas fir-dominated hillslope | place: USA:California | collected 2013-09-17
GCGGCAATGACGGCGGCGGGGATCGCCCAGCCCAGCAGGAGCCCGCCCAAACCGCCCCCGCGCGTGGGTCGGACGGCGACGACACCGACCACGGGCCCTTCCCCTGCGCCGTCTGACCGGCCCCGGAGGGCCACGAGCGCCGTCCCATCGCGCCACTCTGGGAGACGCTCCAGCTCGGCGGCCGGCAGTGGTGGCGCAGCGGCGTCCACGAGCGGCGCCGTACCGTGGTAGATCTCAACGGGCGACGTCCACCCTGGGAGGGTCGTGAGCGCCCGAGCCTGCACCAGGAGCTGGACGAGGTCCAGGTCACCGGAGTCTGCGCGGGCGGGGGGCGTGACCACGGTGAAGTACGCCGCCGTGCTGCGGGCGATGGTGAGCGCGCCGGCGCGGTCGAAGCGCGATTGCTCCCAACGTGCGAGCGCGACGACGGCGATCGCCACCGCTGCAGTGAGCGCTGCGCCCCGCACCGCCCAGCGCGGCGCCACTTCCCCGTTCACGGAATCCGCAGCCCGCTCGCGTCGAACCGGTGCAGGTGACGCCGGTCGAGTTTCAGACCGACCCGCGTCCCGACCTGCACGTCGACGAGGCCCGGGAGCCGCGCGATCAGCGCCTGGCCGCCCGCATTCAGGTGTACGACGGTTTCGTTGCCGAGCAGCTCGACGATCAGGATGTCGCCGTTTCCCGCGCCTTGGTCCACCGCGCAGACACCGACGTGCTCGGGCCGGACGCCGATCTGCACTTCGCCCTCGTACGTGGGCAACGCGACGGGAATGTGGAGGCTGCCCGACTCGAACATCCGGTCATCTCCCCCGTCCGCGGTCCCCCGGGCCCGTCCGGCGAGCACGTTCATTGCCGGCGTGCCGAGCGACCGAGCCACGAACACGTCGGCGGGTCGCTGGTACACCTCGGCCGGCGTGCCCACTTGCCGCAGGCCCCCCTCGTGGAGCACCGCGATGCGCTGCCCCATCGTCATCGCCTCGCCCTGGTCGTGCGTGACGTACAGCATCGTGGCGCCGAGCGCGCGGTGCAGCGCCACCAGCTCGGCGCGGAGCTCGATGCGCAGGTTGGAGTCGAGGTTGGACAGAGGCTCGTCGAGCAGGAAGGCCGCCGGCTCGCGCACGATCGCGCGCGCGAGCGCGGCCCGCTGGCGCTGCCCCCCCGACAGCTGGGCGGGCCGCCGCCCGAGCAAGTCCGCGAGACCGAGGCGCGCGGCGGCGCCCGCCACGCGACGGTCGACGTCGGCCTTCGAAGCGCCGCGCAGCTCCAGCGCAAAGGCAATATTCTCGTGGACCGTGAGGTGCGGGTACAGCGCGTAGTTCTGAAATACCATCGCGACATCACGCTCGGCGGGCGGCAGGTGCGTCACCACGCGGTCGCCGATGAGCACATCGCCCGCGGTGGGATCTTCGAGACCCGCGATGCAGCGGAGCAGGGGCGTCTTCCCGCCGCCCGACGGCCCGAGCAAGACCAGCAGCTCCCCGTCCTTGACCTCGAGGGAGAGGTCGCGAAGGGCAGGCCGCGCCGACCCGGCGAAGGCCAGGGTCAGGCCGCGCAGCGTGACGGACGCCATGGCCGTGGACCTGGCCCGCTCCGGGTTCCTAGCGCGGCTAGGAGGTCAGTACGAGCTGCACGAGCGCATACACCACGGCCCACACGACGAAGCCCGTCGTGATGACGCCGGAGATCTTTTCGATCGGTTTCGTGGTGGCGCCCGAGGTCGCGGTGAGGGCGTTGATCTCGAGCAGCGCGGCCACGATGACGACGCCGGTCCAGTAGGCTCCGAGATGCGCGACCGGGCTGGGCGGCATGTGGCTCGCGGCGCCCATAAAGAACAGCATCGGGATCGAGAAGACGACGTTGGTGCGCGAGGCCAGGAACGCGCGCCGGCCCGCCGCCGCGGCGGCAGGATTCGCCTGGCCGCCGGTCGCGGCCGCGACCGCGGACGCGATGACGACCTTCTGGTTCGCCCAGATCACGCGCCAGACGTTGAACAGCATCAGCGTGCCAAAGAGGGCGCCGGTGAGAATCGCCACGGCCCAGGGGCTCGACCACGGCGCCGTCCCTGCCGGCGCGTCGCCGATGCGCTTGCCGATGATCAGCGCGCCGGACAGGAAGGTGACCGCCGCGCTCCAGCGGAACCACCACAGCGCGCGCGGCACGAGCTTCTGTGTCGCCTGACTCTTGGTGGCGGCGTCCGCTTCAGCGAAGAACGGGCCTTGCACGAAGTTGAAGTAGTAGAGTAAGCCGATCCACGTGATGCCGGCGAGGAAATGCAGCCAGCGGAGCAGAAACTCGACGCCTGCGCTCGAGAGCAGCGACATCGACGGCCTCCGGAAGTGGGAAGTCGAACGCGTTCCGGGACCAAGATACCTCGGGCAACCGCGCTACGTCTACCGCGTTTCAGTCGTCGAGCGGCACCGCGGACACCTGGGCGTTTCCCGCGTCATCATACGTCACGGTCACCCGCCAGGGCCGGCAGCAGACCTGGCAGTCCTCCTCGTACTCCTGCACGGCGCCGCTCCCTGCATCGAGGGCGATCTCGTTGGCCTCGCCGCAGTAGGGGCAGACGACCACGGCTTCCGTCTCGGCGGTCCCGTCGCCAAGCGGAAACTCTTCCAGCTCGTCGTCGTCGTTGAAATCGACCATCAGGGCGACGAGCGTAACGCGGTGAGGCGCCGCTGCGCCGCCTCGATTTGCTCGGTCGCGCGGCGCGGCGCCCGCGACACGAAGCCCTCGAGCGCGGTGATCGCGCCCGCCCGATCCCCCGTGGCCTCGAGGGCGCCCGCGAGCGACAGGTAGGAGTCGGCGAAGTACGGCTCGAGCGCGATCGACTCCTGCAGCTGCGTCACCGCTTCTGCCGGTTGTCCGATGTTGGCCAAGACGGCCCCGTACCGAGAGCGGATCCATCCGTCGGCGGGCGCGACCTCCACCGCCGCCGCGTACTCCTTGGCGGCGCCCGCCCAATCTCGCCGCATGAGCGCGAGGTCGCCCAACTCCATGTGCGCTGGAGCGAAACCCAAGTTCTCCTGGAGGGCGCGCTCGAAGGCTGCTTGAGCGCCGGCGTTGTCACCCTGCACGAGCAGCAGCAATCCAATCCCGTATTCGACCAGCTCCTTTGACTCGTAGACCTCGGAGGTCGTGCCGGTCGTGTCCATCCGTCGCAGCGTTGTGAGGAGCGCCCGCATCTCGGCGCCCGCGCTGTCGTAGCGATGCATCGGCATGAACGCGAGCGCGCGATAGTAGCGAACGCGGACATGCTTGTCGGGGTCGCGGGCGATCAAACGCGCGAAGCGCTCCACCGCCCGCGGATAGTCGCCCTGCACGTACGCCAGCCAACCTTGCGTGCCGAGGTCCGAGAGCCAGCGCCCCGACAACTCATTGTACGGCAGGATGCGCAGGTTTTGCGGCACGAACGGATTGCGCTCGAGCGCCCGACGGTAAAAGCTGTCCGCTTGGAGAACGGCGGGCGATTGCAGGGTCTTCGGCTTCTCCTCGAGGTACGCCTCGAAGCGCCCAATGTCCTGAAGCCAGAACGCCACCCAGCGGCCCAGCAGCGGTTCCGCACGCGACGGGTCGAGTCGAGAGGCCCAGTAGAAGGCGGAGTCGGCGCGATTGGGTTGGGTCCGGAGCATTTCGGTGCCGTAGGAGTCGGCGCGACGTGGTTGGGTCCGGAGCATTGCGACGCCGTAGTCGAAGTAGGCGGTCCAATCGTTGAGGTCGCTCGATCGCCCCAGGACCGGACGTCCGGGCGGGGCCTGCCCGCGCAACGCGCAGACGTCGAGCAGCGCGGCACCGATGACGACGGTGGCGAGTCTGCACGACCGCAGCAGGGTCATCCCCACCCCATCCGCGCCCGGAGACTCGTGATGTGCGCGGTGTGGTGCCGGCCGTGCCACGCGTATAAGGCCAGCATCGTGTCGAGGGTCGTCGGACCCATGTCCGGATGCTTGATCGTGCGGGCGAACTGCTCGGGTGTCATCGCCCGCAACAAGATCACCCAGCGCGCGTGGAGCGCGTCGAGCAGCGCGAGCGACACGTCGACGGGCGTCGCCGCCACCTCCGGCGTCCGCGCCCAATCCTTTTCCTCGTAGGTCTTGATCGGCGGCGTGTCCTCCGTGAGCCCGAACTTGAAGCGCAGGTAGGCATTCATGTGGCTGTCGGGAACATGATGCGCTACCTGCCGCACCGTCCAGCCGCCGTCCCGATAGGGCGTGTCGAGCTGCGCCGGCGTGAGACCGGTCACCGCGCGACGGAACTGCCCGGGCGCCGCCGCGACCTGGTCGATCGCGGCGGCGCGCTCCGCGGCGCTGAGGCTGGAGACGCGAGTGAACGTGCCGATGGGATAACGTGGATCGTTCATGATGACGAAGAGCGTCCTACGCGCGGCGAGCCGCGACGGCTCCCGCCACGCGCTCGGCGACGAACCCGAGCACCGCGCCCACGATGAGCGCGATAGCCACGCGAATCGCCTCGTTCAACGTATTGACGCCGAGGCCCCAAGCCACACCGGCGCCGGCGAGGGCGCCCGCGATGAAGCCGAGGAACGGCACGCGCGCCAGGAGCACGATGCCGCATACCATCGCACCGGCGATCAGGGCGGTCACGATGCTGGTGCCGCCGATCGCGACGCGAACCGCGGCTGCCACGAGCACCCACACCACGCCAGAGAGGGTGCCGATCACGGTTTTCTGCAGACCTGACACGCCACCCCCGGCCGCGTAATAGCAGCCGAGCGCCACGATTCCGGGCCAGATATCGACGCGGAGCCGCGCCATCCCCGACACCCAGACCCAAACGGCGACCAAGAGTCCCAGAAAGAGCGCCCGCGCGGTACTTGCGTTCATCGGCTTGCCTCCTTGGGAGTGTGGACCAGCAGGCACGAAGATAGGGATCGCCGCGGGAGTCGGGTAGGCGGCAGCGATGGTGCGACCCGGCGCCCGGTGACGTCCATCACAGGGAACCGTAAACATCTCGGGACGAACGGGGTCACAGGGGACGCAGCATTCTCAACCTGGGAGGAGCCCTAATGAAGCGATATTTCATGCTCGCCGCCACGCTGGGTCTCGCGGGGTGCGCGGGTGGATTCACGAGCGCGACACTCGTTTACGGCGAACCCACCGAGAACGTCTACGTGGTGCCGGTGGACCGCGTGGTGGTGGTCTCGCGCGAAGTGCTGGTCAACCGCGGCTGGGTCGTGTACCGCGTGGAGCGGTCCGGACCGAACCGGATTATCTGGGCTCGCCGCGGCGATGACGAGGTCGTCCGCATCTTCGCCACGCCTCAGGGCGAGCGAGTCGCCGTGCGCGGTCTGTGGGAAGCCCGCGAGCGGGACGAGCGCGGAGAGCACGGCAACCGCGGCAAGCACCGCGGCTGGGCGAAACGCGGTCCCCCGCAGGACATCATCGCGGATATAGACGTCCGCCTGAGGGGGCGTTAGCCGCTTACTGCTCGATGCGCCACCCGGTACTCAGCTCCGTGGCGCCCCACTTGATCCGCAGCACGCCGCGCAGATCGGCGTAGCCGGTCGTCGGCTGCGCGGCGTCGGGCACGAGGTAGATCGTGAGCGAGCCTTCGGGCTCGGCCAGGGTCCGGGCGGCGAGGGGCACGCGGCCCGCATCCTTGCTCGCGTCGTAGTCGGTGCCCCACTGCCCGGTGCCACGATTCACGATGAGCTGCCATCCAGCCCGTGTGTACAGCACGAACAGGGAGTAATCGCCCCGCGGCAGCCTCAGGTCGCCGAGGGTGATGTCGAGGTCAGTGTGGAGCGTGGTGGCCGGGTTGGCGCCGAAGCGCCACACGGTGTCCAGCGGGATGAGGCCCCCTTCCACCTTCCGGCCTCGGGCGTGCGGCTGGCCGTAGGTGATCGCGATGCGCGAGGGGCCCGACAGGCTCGCGTCCTCCTCGTACCAGCGCGTCCCGATGCGCCGGGCGTTGAGGTGCACCTCCACCGAGGCGAGGCTGCTCGCGGCGATTCTGAGGGGCGTCGGAGGCGTCTGGCCCGCGGCTGGTGGAACGACACACACCGCCGCGACTGCTAGGAATCGTAATCTCATACAACAAAGATACAGCTTACGCCGATAGTGCGATCGCGGGGCGCGGCTGCTTGGTGGGCATCATCAACTCCAGCGGGCGCGCCTCAGCCAGCGATTTCCGGAACGCCGCGCGCACGGCGTCGGACCACCACCCCCGGCAGCGGTCCATCTCCGCCAAGGCGCGCTCGCGCGAGAGAGCCGGACGGTAGGGGCGCGTAGTGGTGAGGGCGTCGTAGACATCCGCGATGCCGACGATCTGCGCCGACACGGGGATCTCGTCGCCGCGCAGCCGATCGGGATACCCCGATCCATCGTGCCGTTCGTGGTGCCAACGAATGATCGGCTTGATATCCCAGGGAAACTCGACGGCGGCGAGCAGCTCGATCCCCCAAACCGGGTGCTGCTGCACCACCGCGAACTCGTCGTCCGTCAGCCGCTCGGGCTTGTTCAGGATCTCGTGCGGAACGCGCACTTTGCCGACGTCGTGCAGGTAGGCGCCGACGCGCACCGTCGTCTGGGCGTGCTCGTCCATGCCCATCGCCTCCGCCACCGCGACCGCGCGCCGCGCGACCCGTTCACAGTGCCCGAACGTATACGTGTCCGCCGATTCGATCGATTGCCCCCACTCGCGCACGACCGCGAGGTAGGTGGCCTCGAGCTCGGTCTCCTTGCCTTCGACGTAGACGAGGTCGACGCGAGCGTCGAGCCGGCGGAACAAGCGGCGGGCGGCGTTCAGGAGCTTCAGCGCCTCCTGGTTCCGGCCCATCGCCTGATAGAGGAGGGCTAACTCGCGCGAGCCTTCCGCTTCGTTCAGCGCCGAGCCCGCCGCCACCGCCAGGTCGATCGCCGACCGCAGCCGCGATTCGGCGAGCGCGTGACGGCCGGTCTCGCGGTACACCATGCCGAGCACGCGATACGCATCGGCCTTGGCACTCTCCACCCCGACCCGATCGAACACGGCCAAGGCGGTCTCCGCGTTGGCACGCGCGTCCTCATAGCGCTCGCGCGCGACGTGCACCTTCGCGTGGTTCACGAGGCACAGGCCCTCGAGGTAGGCGTCGCCGGCGCGTTGCGCGATCGCATAGCTCTGTCGGAAGTAACGCTCCGCCGCGTCGAACTCGCGGCGGTCCAAGCTCGCCATGCCGAGGTTGTGATAGGCGATGGCGCAGCCGTGCTCATCGTCCGAGGCGCGGTAGGCCTCGAGCGAGCGTCCGTAGCGCGTCAGCGCTTCCTCGAAATCGCCCTGAATGTTCGCGAGGATGCCGAGATTCTGCTCGACGCGCGCGTGCAGGGGGCGGCTCTCATCACCGAGCTCCAGCGCGCGGAGGAAGTGTTGGCGGGCGTCGGCGACGGCGTCCGTCTCCAGGCAGATCCCGCCGAGCGTGTTGAGGGCCTCCGCCGCGAGGACGTCGCTTCCGGCTGTGCCCGCCACGGTGTAGCTGCGGCGGCACATCTCACGCGCCTGCGCCGATTCGCCCCGGTGGTGACGGATGATGGCGAGCCGGCGCAGCCCTTCGGACAGCACGGCGTGCTCCCCCGTTGCGTCGGCGGCGGCGATGGCCGCTTCGTACGACGCGGCCGCCCCTGCCATGCACACGGCACGCTCCAGGGCGCGGGCTTCGATCAACAAATCGGCCGCGTGGCGCGCGGCCTTCATGCGGGACCTATCGTCTCGCTCTTCGGGACCGACAGCTCCCGGGTCCGCGCGGCCCCACCCTCGGGCGCAAGCGCCGGGGTCGCGGGCGCCGCGCGGCTCGGCCCCTGCGCGGCGATGTGCGGCTGCGTGAGCAACGCGGTCATCTTCTCGATCTCGACCTTCGACCCCAGGCGATGGAACGTCGCGCGCGCCGCGCGCGCGATCTCCTTCGACGCGGCGACCTGGCCCTCCCGAGCCCAGAGGTACGCCAGATCACGCTGGGCGACGGCCACGAGCAGCGATCGCCCGTGCTCGGTGGCACGATCGATTACCTCACGCAACATACGTTCGGCCTCGTCCGCCTTCCCCGCGACGCCCACGGCCACCGCGAGGATCCGGAGGTCTTCCGTCTCGCGGACGGCGTCCTTCAGCTCCCGGTGCATCGCGAGCGCGCGCTCGGCTTCGAGGATCGCGAGCCCAGGCTCACCGCGCAGGACGCGGATCTCCGCCCGCCCCGCGAGGGCCTGCGCCGTGAGGCGGTCGTCGCCCAAACGTCCAGCTTCCCGCACGGCGGCATCGGCCGCTTGCATCGCGTGGTCCAGGTCCCCCTGCTCGCGGTAGGTGATGCCGAGATTGTGCTGCGACTCGGCGATCCCTCGCTCATGGCCCGCCGCCTCGTACGCGGCGATCGCGCGAGTGTACGCGCCGACGGCCCGACCGTACTCCCCCTGCAGGTTCGCGATGATGCCGAGGTTGTTGGCGCAGCGGCCGACGCTCGCCATGTCGTTCTCTTGCATCGCCTCTTCCTGCGCCCGCGTGAAGAAGTGCGCCGCCTCGTTGATGCCCCCTCGTTCCAGCGCGACGGCACCGCAGACGTTGAGCGCCCGCAGCTCGAGGCGCCGATCCCCCAGCACCCGTGCCCGCGACACCGCGACCAGGGCCCATTGCTGGCCGAGGTCCAAGCGCCCGAGGCGGCTGTGTCCGATGCTGCTGAGCAGCGCCAGCATCGGCGACTGCTCCAGCTCGGTGGCCGGACGTTCGCCCAGGTAGGCGACGAGCTCGGCGTACCGTCCCGCGTCGGCTAATTCCTGCGCCGCGTGGAGCGGCGCCAACGAGCCGCGCAGCTCGGCCGAAAAATCGTCGCCCCACTCCTGCCCGGCCAGCTTCCGGATTTCCCGCTCGGCGCCCAGTTGCACGAAGATGGCCTTCGCCGCCCGCGCCGCCGCCTGGGCTTCCACGTGCCGGGCCGCGCGATGCAACACGATCGCCAAGTCCCGCGTCGCCTCCGCCTGCAGCTGCGGCCGGCGGTGCATCCCCGCCCGCTGGATCACCTCGCGGAGCGCGCGCTCAGCGGCGCCGACATCTCCCTCCGCCGCCCGCAGCAGCGCCACCACGCGCAGATCCTCGGCGTCGTTGATCGAATTGGGGACAAACCCGCGCAGCTCTCGGACCGCGTCCAGATCGTGGTGCGCCAAGTCCAACTTGCCGCGGACCACGTGGATCTCCGCCCGCCCCCGCAGCGCCAACGCCCACAACGTCTGATCCCCAGCCGCGTCCGCCTGCGCGATGGCGCGGTCGGCCTCGGCCAAGGCGCGGTCGAGGGCGCCCTGCTCGCGATAGGTCATCGCGAGGTTGTGGTAACACTCGGCCACGCCGGCCGGCGAGCCGGCTCGCTCGAAGGCCGCGACCGCGATCTCCCACGACCCGATCGCCTCGGCATGCCGCCCGCGTAGGTGGCTGATGATGCCCAGGTTGTTGGAGCAGCGAGCGGTCGTCGCCAGATCCCCGTCGCGGCTCGCGGCCATCATGGCCTGGGTGAAGTAGTCGGCGGCCTCGTCGATCTGCCCGCTGACCAGGGCGATAGCGCCCCGGGCGTTGAGGGCATGACGCTCGACGGCCTGCTCGTCGTGCTTACGCGCCTCGTCCAGCGCCTTGTCGAGCCAGCGCAGTCCCTCATCGTGGCGTCCGAGCCGCGCGTGGGCGGTTCCGAAGAGCAGCGCAAGCGTCGGCGAGTCCTGCAGGTCGCTCTCCGCCTGGGCGCCGAGGTACTCGACGACCTCCGCGTGGCGACCGGCCGTGGCGAGCTGCTGCGCTTTCTCGACTACGAGTGACAACGTTTGCATCGTGTCTCTCCCCTAGCCTTCGGGACTACCAGGAAACCGCATACTCGGAGAAGTGCCGCACGAACGTCGAAACGCTCGGCAGGGTCGTATCGTTGCCGGACACCAGCTTCACCCAGGGTGCGTTGGCGCTATGACCCCATACGGCGATCTGCTGCTCCAGGCGCTGATCGGCCGCGTTGACGACGCCATCACCGTTCAGATCCGGATCCGCATTCTCATACCAGAAGGTGAGCTGCGCCGGGACGCCGTTGGAGAACCACACTCCCGACGGTTGGAACTCCACGGCAAACGCGACGGAATCGATCGTCAGGGTGACGAAGATCGAGTCGCCCCGCTTCATGCGCGTGCCATCGGGGCTGGTCGCGAGCCCGTTCTTGGGGATGTCAAAGCGCATGAACGGCTTCCCCACCGACTCGCCGCCGACGGGCTGGTAGTTCACCGTGACCGTCGACGCCTCACCGTCGCACGCCCAGAACGAGACCTGGTAGGTCTCGAGCGATGGAGCGCCCGCGGCCTGCCGCAGCACGTGCAGGCCGGCGAGAGACGACGGGGTCACCGCCGTACTCGTCCAGCTGCGCTCCGAATTGGCGACCGCTGGCGCCGCCGCATCCTGGCACCCCGCCGCGACCAGCAGGATCGCGACCGGCACCCAGAGTCGTTGGGTCAGCATCAGTACGCCACCGCGTAGTTCGAGCAACGCCGGATAGGCGTGGCCGCGCTCGGCGTGGAGCGTTGCGCGAGTTTTCCCCGTTTGGGCATCATTGGACGGCTGTCCCCCGCCGCACTCCAGTGACGCCTGGGAGTGAAGGGTGCATGTCTCGCCCCTACCAGGACACCGCGTACTCGGAGAACGACACTTCGTAATCACAGAAGTGTCGAAGCGCACTGATGAATGACTGGTTTCCCACCGACTGGGACGCGGGGATCCTGGCCCACGCGCTGTCCGAGCCCTCGCGATACCACAGCCCCAGCAAATGCGTCTCGATTTGGGCATCGGTCTGGTCCACGACGCCGTCGCCGTTCATGTCGCCGTCGGCGCCGCCGTACGAGAGCTGCAGCGCGGCCGGATCACCGAACTGCAGGCCCGTCGGCTCCAGGGACACCTTGATGTCGATGGGATCGACGGTGACCGTGATCAGCACCGAGTCGCCGGACATCAGGTCGCCGCGACCGGGCACATAGACCGGGTCGGTGATGGCGAGCCGCAGGAAGGGGAAGCTGGTGTCGCCGGTGGAGCTGAGGTAGTTGATCTGGACCGAGCGCTGTTCGCCGCGGACCGCCCAGAATGTCACCGTGTTATGGTCGAGGCTGAGGCCATCCGAGAGCGATGGTTGGAGACCGCCGTTGGGAGCGATGAACCGCGTCGTCGCGCTCCCCGCCCAGCGCAGGACGTGGGGCGTCGGGGAGGGCGACACCGACGTGGGATGCCGCTCGTCGGAGCATCCGACCGCGAGCAGGGTGATCGCGATCGGAATCAGGGCGCGGCGAGCGGACATACGATTCTCCAAGGGCATGAGAGAGCTACCAAGCCACGGCATAGTTCGAGAAATGATGTAACAGCCCGCCGATCCACAACGAGCCTAGGTCCGTCTTGTACTTGATGACGACTGCCGAGTCGGAAGCGGTCGGCGACTGCAGGTATGACAGAATGCTGAGCGAGTCGCTGACATTGACGACCTGGAGCACTTGATTGGGGTGCACGCCGCAGTTGTCGAGGTTCGTCGCGACCAACGCGCCGATCCCGTGCACGCCGCTCCTGAACTTGAGCCCCTCCGGCCGGAGGCGAACTACGTTTACCGACTGCGACGGCGCGACCATGGTGATGCTCACCGGGCTGCTCAGCGCCAGCGAATCGACGAACAAAACGTGACCGCCAGCTACCAGGGCGCCGCCCCCCGGACCGATCACCTTGGTCACGGAGTCGTACGCGAGCGCGGTGCACAAGAGCAGATGGGTCCCGCCGAACACGCGCGCGGCGACCGGCGGG
>WNFL01401518.1_pt1 | contig 11776 bp, 9 predicted proteins | sample 5400361 | NCBI WGS metagenome assembly WNFL01 (sample SAMN13153351, study PRJNA577476) | soil metagenome | isolation source: 40 cm soil on Douglas fir-dominated hillslope | place: USA:California | collected 2013-09-17
CCTGCCACACGGTTGACCTCTTCTCCTACCAGGCGCGCGAGCCGATCGCCAAAGCTCGTGCGCTGCAGGGGCCGATGCATCCGACCCTCGGCATCGCCATGGACATGAGCATCCAGATGGCCACGCCGTCGGGCGTGGTGTGCTCGCTCGCGCTTTCGTTCAACAACGACGGGCCGCTCGGGACGTTCTTCCGCTACATCTGTGACAACGGCACGTACATCGCGCGCTACGACGACCTGTTCGACGGCAAGGACAACAAGATCGACGTATCGAAGGTCGATGTCTCCATGAACGGCATCGAGCTGCAGGACCGCGAGTTCTTCGCCGCGATCCGCGAGAAGCGCGAGCCCAATGCGAGCGTCGCGCAATGCCTGCCGGCGATGGAAGCGCTCGATCGCCTGGAGAAAAGCCTCTCCGCTCCTTGAACGCTAGCGCTCGCTGAACAGCGCTTTCAGCGCGTCGGGAATGACTTCACCCTTCAGCGTCTTTCCCGGCAGAGCGCGTCCCCAAACCCGGGTCTCCGTGCCCTTGGCCAGCGCCGTGCCGTCCTTGCGCATCATCTCGTGCGCGACGACGAACGACTTGCCGCCGAAGCGCGTGATGTGGGAGCGCACCTCGCAGCGATCGCCGTGCAGCGCCGGCGAGAGGAACTGGCAGTCGGCGGAGACGAGGGGCATCGAGAGATGCTCGTCGCGCATGCGTTTCGGCGTGAAGCCCACCGACTCGAACAAAGCCCAGGTCGCCGCGTCCATCCAGCGGAAGTAGGTCGGATAGAAAATGATTCCCGCGGGGTCGCAATCGCCCCAGTGCACCTGGCAGGGAAAAACACCGACGATCGAGTGCTCCATCTGGAGGGGGCGATTATAAGCGTCGCGGTTGACACCCCAGAGCCGAGTGGGCAGACTCCCACTTCTGCGCCGATTTGATGCTCAGCTTGCGGGGCGCCGAACAAATTCCGCTAAAGAGACGCGCGTCGCGAGGGGCCCGTTTCTGCGCAAGCTGAGCGGGCCTTTTTCTTTCTCGATGGAGTCGTAGTGGCGGACATGCAGCACACGCAACTGGAGACGCTGCTCGGCGAGCGCATCCTGCTCCTCGACGGCGCGATGGGCACGATGATCCAGCGCGCGCGCCTTGCCGAGGAGGACTACCGCGGCGCGCGTTTCCGTGACTGGGCGCGAGAGCTGCGCGGCAATAACGACCTGCTCTCGCTGACGCAGCCTGCGCTGGTGCGCGACATTCATGCGCAGTACCTCGAAGCCGGCGCGGACATCATCGAGACGAATACCTTCAACTCCACCTCGATCGCGCTCGCCGACTACGGCATGCAGGATCTGGCGCGCGAATTCAACCGCGCCGCGGCGACGTTGGCGCGAGAAGCGACGCGGCGCGCCGAAGGGAAGACGCCACAGCAGCCGCGCTTCGTCGCCGGCGTGCTCGGGCCGACAAACAAGACGGCCTCGCTCTCGCCCGACGTCAACGATCCGGGCTTCCGCGCCGTGAGCTTCGACGAACTGGTGACGGCGTATGGCGAAGCGCTGCAGGGGCTTCTCGAGGGCGGCGTCGATCTGCTGCTGGTCGAGACCGTGTTCGACACGCTGAACGCGAAGGCCGCGCTGTTTGCCATCGAGGAGACCTTCGACAAGGTCGGCGTGCGCCTGCCCGTCATCATTTCGGGAACGATCACCGACGCTTCCGGGCGAACGCTCTCGGGCCAGACCACCGAGGCGTTTTACAACTCCATGCGGCACACGCGGCCGCTCGCCGTCGGGCTGAATTGCGCGCTCGGCGCGAAGGAGCTGCGGCCGTACGTGGAGGAGCTCTCGAAGATCGCCGAGACGCGCACCTCCTGCCATCCGAACGCCGGCCTGCCGAACGCTTTCGGCGAATACGACGACACACCCGAATCGATGTCGGCGCAAATCGGCGAGTGGGCGAAGGACGGCTGGCTGAATATCGTCGGTGGCTGCTGCGGCACCACGCCGGAGCACATCCGCGCGATGGCCGACACGGTCGCGGGCGTCGCCCCGCGCTTGGTGCCGCAACGGCCACACGCTTTGCGGCTCTCCGGCCTCGAGCCGCTCAACGTCGATGACCAGTCGCTGTTCGTCAACGTCGGCGAGCGCACCAACGTCACCGGCTCGAAGGCATTCGCCCGGCTGGTGCTCGCCGGCGACTACACCGGCGCGCTCAGCGTCGCGCGCCAGCAGGTGGAGAACGGCGCGCAGGTGATCGACGTCAACATGGACGAGGCGATGCTCGACTCGGAAAAGGCGATGGCGACGTTCCTGCGCCTCGCCTCGGCCGAGCCCGACATCGCGCGCGTGCCGGTGATGATCGACAGCTCGAAGTGGAGCGTGATCGAGGCCGGCCTGAAGTGCGTGCAAGGCAAGGCGATCGTCAATTCGATCTCGATGAAGGAGGGCGAAGCCGAATTTCTGCGCCAGGCACGCCTGTGCCGCCGCTACGGCGCGGCGATGGTGGTCATGGCGTTCGACGAATCCGGGCAGGCCGATACGCTCGAGCGCCGCACCCAGGTGTGCGCGCGCGCCTACAAGCTCCTCACCGAGCAGGCCGACGTCCCGCCCGAGGACATCGTCTTCGACCCGAACATCTTCGCCGTCGCCACCGGCCTCGAGGAGCACGCGCGCTACGGCATTGACTACATCGAGGCGGTGCGCTGGATCCGGGAGCAGCTGCCGCACGTCAAGACCTCGGGCGGCTTGTCGAACCTTTCCTTTTCGTTCCGCGGCAACGACCCGGTGCGCGAGGCGATGCACACCGCGTTCCTCTACCACGCGATCCGCGCCGGCCTGTCGATGGGCATCGTCAACGCCGGCCAGCTCGGCGTCTACGAAAGGATCGCTCCGGAGCTGCGCGAGCGGGTGGAGGACGTGCTCTTCAACCGCCGCGCCGATGCCACCGAGCGCCTGGTCGAGATCGCCAGCACGGTCAAGGCGGGCGCGAAGGAAGTGAAACAGGACGAAGCGTGGCGCAACGGCACGGTGGAAGAGCGCCTGGTGCACGCGCTGGTGAACGGCATCGGCGCTCACGTCGTCGCCGACACCGAGGAGGCGAGGCTCAAATACCCGCAACCGATCATGGTGATCGAGGGGCCGCTGATGGATGGCATGAATGTCGTCGGCGACCTGTTCGGCGCGGGAAAAATGTTCCTGCCGCAGGTCGTGAAGTCGGCGCGCGTCATGAAGCAGGCGGTGTCGCACCTCGTGCCGTTCATCGAGGCCGAGAAGGCGAAGAGCGGCCAGGCCGGGCGCGCCAAGGGCCGCATCGTCATCGCCACGGTGAAGGGCGACGTGCACGACATCGGCAAGAACATCGTCGCGGTAGTGCTCCAGTGCAACAACTACGAGGTCGTGAACCTGGGCGTGATGGTGCCGGCGCAGAACATCATCGAGACAGCGAAGAAGGAGGGTGCGGATGTGATCGGGCTCTCGGGTCTCATCACGCCCTCGCTCGAGGAAATGTCGCACGTCGCGCGCGAGATGGAGCGCGCCGGGCTGGAGCTGCCGCTCCTCATCGGCGGCGCGACCACCTCGCGCACCCACACCGCGGTCAAGATCGCGCCGCACTACTCCGGCCCGGTCGTCTACGTGCCGGACGCCTCGCGCAGCGTCCCGGTCGTGCAGGGACTGCTCTCAGCCGACAGTCGCGCGCGTTTCGTCGCCGAGGTGAAGGCGGACTACGAGCGGCTGCGCACGGCGCACAAGGAAAAGAAGGGCCCGGGGCCGCTTCTCACGATCGCCGAGGCGCGCAGCCGCGGCCAGAAAACCGACTGGAGCGCCTACCGGCCCGCCCGGCCGCGAAAGACCGGTGTGGTCACACTGGAGAACTATCCACTCGCTGAGCTGGTCGACTACATCGACTGGTCGCCGTTCTTCCAGGCCTGGGAGCTCTCCGGCGCCTATCCGAAGATCCTTCAGGACCCGGTGGTCGGCGACGCGGCGCGCAAGCTCTTCGCCGAGGCGCAGGAGGCGCTCGAGCGGATCGTGCGCGAGGGCACGATCACGATGCACGGCGTGTTCGGCCTCTTCCCGGCGGCGCAGGTGAACCACGACGACATCGAGATCTATGCCGAGGGCCGGCGCGAGGTGCTCATGACCTGGCACAACCTGCGCCAGCAGAACGTCAAGCCGAGCGGCCGGCCGAACCTCTGCCTCGCCGATTTCGTCGCGCCCAAGGCGAGCGGCGTCGAGGACTGGGTCGGCGCCTTCGCCGTCAGCGCCGGCGGCATCGAGGCGCGGGTCGCGGAGCTGGAAAAAGCGCACGACGACTACGCGGCGATCATGCTCAAGGTGCTCGCCGACCGTTTCGCCGAAGCTTTCGCCGAGCGCCTGCACGAGCGCGTACGACGCGAGTTCTGGGGCTACGCAACCGACGAGAAGCTCGGCCGCGAGCAGCTCATCGCCGAGGCCTACCGCGGCGTCCGCCCGGCGCCGGGCTATCCGGCCTGCCCCGACCACACCGCCAAGGGACCGCTTTTCCGGCTGCTCGACGCCGAGCGCCGCGCCCACATGCGGCTCACCGAGTCCTTTGCCATGCTGCCCGCCTCAGCGGTGTCGGGCTTCTATCTCTCGCATCCCGAGTCGAGCTATTTCGCGGTCGGCAAGGTCGGCCGCGATCAGGTCGAGGACTATGCGCGGCGCGCGGGGATGCTGCTCGCCGAAGCCGAAAAATGGCTCGCGCCTTATCTCGCGTACGAACTCGAGACCGTATAATCGCCGCCATGGGAAAAGGCGACAAGAGAACACGCAAGGGCAAGATCTACCGCGCGAGCTACGGCAAGAAGCGGCCGCACAAGCCGAAGAAGAAGGCCAAGAAGACCGCCTGAAGCCGTTCCAAGCGATCGGCGCGCTTCTCGGCGCCGCAGCGGTTGTACTCGGCGCTTTCGGCGCGCACGCGCTCAAGGCGCGCTTGGACGGCGAAGCGCTGTCGGTCTGGCAAACAGCGGTGCAGTATCACTTCTGGCATGCGCTCGCGCTTCTCGCGACGCCGCAGCTCGCCGGTGCATGGGCCAAAACCGCCGGCTGGCTCTTCATCGCCGGCGTCCTCGTCTTCTCCGGGAGCCTTTACGCGCTGGCGCTCGGAGCGCCGCGTCCCTTCGGAATAGTCACCCCGATCGGCGGGGTCGCGCTGATCCTGGGCTGGCTTGCGCTCGCCATCGCGGCAATCAAGGCCTAGTCAACTCTCTTCGCGCCGGCCGACTGGCAGGCCCAGCGCTTTCAGCTTGCGGTACAGATGCGTGCGCTCGAGTCCCGAGCGCTCGGCGACGCGCGACATGCTGCCGTGCTCGCGCGCGAGCAGGTGCTCGAAGTAGATGCGCTCGAAAGCCTCGCGCGCCTCGCGGTAGGGCCGGTCGAAGGCCACTTCGGGCAGCGCGCTCTGCGGCTGGCGGCCGGCGAGCACCCGCTCGACGTCCTCGAGCTTGACCTCCTCCTCGAGCGAAGTGAGGGCGAGATCCTTGATCGCGCTCTCCAGCTCGGCGAGGTTGCCGTGCCACGAGTGGTGGCGCAGGGCGTTGAGCGCGGCGATCGCCAGGCGCCGCGGCGGGCAGGCGCGTGCTTCGACCAGCAGCGCGAGCATCAGCGAGGCCAGGTCGGGCACGTCTTCCGCGAATTCGCGCAGCGTCGGCAGGCGCAACGTGAGCTCGCCGAGCCGCGCCGCGAGCTCGGCGTCGAACTCGTGCTTTTCGCAAAGCGTGCGTGCGTCGACTGGCGAGAACGAAACCACGCGCGTCTTGTGCTTCTCCGCGCGCGCCAGCACGAATTCGAGGTTGCGCTGCTCGGCGCGGTCGAGCTTGGTCAGGTCCGGCACGAAGAGGATGCCGCCGGCGGCGCGCGCGAGGAGATCCGACAGCGGCTCCGCGCCGGCTTCGCCGCCGGCGATGAAGGGCGCCCCCGGCGCGGCGAGCAGGCGGGCGAAAAGCTCCGGCCGCATGCCGCGCTCGCCGCGCAGCAGCAGCGGCGCGCTCGACTGGGCGAGCTGTGCCAGCCGTTTCTTGGTATCGGCAAGCGCGGTCGAGCGCCCGAGCGCGGCGAGGGCGAGCGGTGGCGGCGCCGCGGCTTCGGGGTTGCGCAGTGCCCGCTTCACGGTGGCAAGCAGGCGCTGCAGGGCGATCGGCTTCTCCAGGAAATCGAGCGCGCCGATGCGTGTCGCCTCGACCGCGGTCTCGATGGTGCCGTGCCCGGACATCATCACCACCGGCATGGTGAGCTGGCCGCTCGCCGCCCATTCCTTGAGCAAGGTGATGCCGTCGGTGTCCGGCATCCAGATGTCGAGCAGCACCAGGTCGGGCCGCTGCGCCTCGCGCAGCCTGCGCGCTCCGCCGGCGTTTTCTGCGACCAGGACCTGATGGCCCTCATCGGCGAGGATCTCCGAAAGCAGCTCGCGGATCCCGACTTCGTCGTCGACGACGAGAATCTGGGCCATCGCTATGCCGCCTGGGAAAGAGGCAGGAGCACGCTCACCGAAGCGCCGCGGCTCGGCCGGTTCTCGATGGCGATGCTGCCGTGGTGCTCGTCGACGATCTTCTTGACGATGGCCAGCCCGAGCCCCGTGCCGCGCGGCTTGGTGGTGACGTACGGCTCGAAAATGCGCGCCATCAGCTCCTCGGGAAAACCGCCGCCATTGTCGGATACTGCGAGCCGGACGCGGTCGCCGGCAAGCTCGGTGCGCACTTCGATCGTTGGGATCGCGGCCTGATGGCGCATGTTCTCAAGCGCGTCCTGAGCGTTCTGTATCAGATTGTGGATCACTTGGCGAATCTGCGCGCCGTCGGCCCACACCGGCGGCAGACTCTCGGCGAGGCGCTTCGCGATCGGCACCTTGGAATTCTCGTAAAGGCCGAGGACGTCCGCCACCAGCGCGTTGAGATCGAGCCAGGCGGGGTCGGGCGCTGGCAGCCGCGCGTACTCGGTGAAGTCGTTGACCATCGCCTTCAGCGCCGAGACCTGGTTGACGATGGTCTGCGTCGCGCGGCGCAGCGTGTCGGCTTCCTCGCTGGGCGGGCGGTCGGCAAGCTTCATCTCCAGGCGCTCGGCCGAGAGCTGGATCGGCGTGAGCGGGTTCTTGATCTCGTGCGCGAGGCGCCGCGCGACTTCCGCCCATGCCATCGCTCGCTGTGCATGGATGAGCTGCGTGATGTCGTCGAACACGATCACGTAGCCGCCGCCAGTGGCCTTCGGCAGGCGTGCACCGCGGGCGTGGAGCGTCTTGCCGGTTCCCTTGAGCTCGAACTGCAGCTGCCAGTCCTTGTCGCCGTGCGCGACGAACTGCCCGCGCATCGCCTCGGCGAAGCTCTCCAGCTCGGCATCGAGGATCGCCGCGGCGCCGTGGTTGGAGATCGAGAGCTTGAGCTCGTGGTCGAACACCAGCACGCCGGCAGACAGGTTGGCGAGAATGCTCTCCAGCCGCGCTTTCGCCGCTTCGAGTGCGACGCGGTTGGCCTCGACCACGTGGCGCGCCTCGTCGAGCTGGCGGATCATCGAATTGAAGCTCTCGGTCAGCACGCCGCGTTGTCACCGGCACCTGGCGCGAGAAATTGCCGCGCGCCACCGCCTGCATCGCCTGCGCCAGGCGCGCGAGCGGCTCGGCAAGCAGGTTGGACTGCGTGGCCGCCACCGCAACGGCGACGAACAACGCCATCAGCAAGGCGAAGCTCAGCGTCACCACGTAGATGCTCTTCAGCTCGTCGCGCGAAATCGCCAGCTGGCGGTAGTCGCGGTACGCCGCCTCGATCGCCTCGGCGCTGCGCGCGAACGCGGGCGGCACGCTCGAACGAAGCTGCAGGTAGCGCGCCTCGAGCGTCCCGGACTCGACCGGCACGATCACCCGCAGCGACAGCGGTTGCCCGGCGAGCGAGTCGGTCGATGCGTAGACGCGATGGTCGCGCGCCTGGATGAGCAGATACGGCGGCGGCGCTTCGGGCACCAGCTTGGCGATGTCTTCGCTGCTGCTCGCCAGTACGCGCCCTCCCAGCGTGACGAGCATCGCGTCCTGCACGCCCGCCTGGCTGCGCACGCGCTGAAACTGTGACGTCATTTCGGTGGCGGGCAGCGCGGACAGCTCCTGTGCCATCGCTTGCGCTCTGGTCTGCAGTTCGACCAGCATCTGGTCGATCGCCTGCTGGCTGACGTTGATGCCGCCCTCGAGCGCGGCATCGACCTTGACGTCGAACCAGGACTCGATCGACCGCGTCAGGAACTGCACCGACACCGCGTAGACGATCAGGCCTGGCAGCACGGCAAGCGCGGCGAAGCGCAGCAGCAGCCTCAGGGTGAGGCGCGTGCCGAACACGCGCGCGCGGTAGCGGCGCACCAGCGCAGCGAGCTGCACCCCGAGCAACGTTGCCAGCACAACCGAGAGCACGGCGTTCAGGCCGAAGAGCAGCGAGTAGTGCCGCGCGAGCAGTGGCGTCTCGCCGCTCGCGGTGGCGAGCAGGAAGAGGCCGATCGCCGCGATCGCGCCGCCGATGATGAGCAGGAGCTTCATCGCGCGGCCGCCTTCTTCGGCTCGCGGCTTTCCACGGGTGCCGGCACCTGCTGCGGCGAGCGCAGCACGAAGCGCTTCCAGGGCGACTCGAGATGCAGCTCGCGACTCGTCAGCGCCGAGAGCTGGAAGGGCTTCGGCAGCAGCGTGGTATCGAGCCGCATGCGCACCGCTGCGTCGTAGTCGGAGCGCGAAATGCTGGCGACGCGATCCACCACCAGCCAGCTGCGCACGCGCTTCAACACCCTGAGCGCTTCCTCCAGGGTCGCGAAGTTCTGCTGCAGCATGAAGCGCTCGGGTTGGATGCCGGCGGAGAGGCGGTAGTGACGCGACAGCGCGTGGTAGGAGAGCCGCATCTGCAGCACGCGCGAGGCGGCGCGCTCGTCGAACCAGTACCAGCGGGAGCGGGTGAGCTCGAATTCGACACGAAAATAGAGCGGTACGCCGTTTGCCACCACCTCGGCAAGCCGTGGCGTCAGCTCGAAGTCGAAATCGGCGTCGAGGACGAGACCTTCATCGACCGCGCGCAGGACGACGTCGCGCACCTCGATCGCGTCGGCTCGCGCCGCGCCGGCGGCGAGCAGCGCAAGGAACCCGGTGAGGAGGGCGATGCGCCGCATCGCGCTGGGTCAGGCTGCTTTTTCGATCAGCGCGTAGTAGAAGCCGTCATGCTCGGCGTCCGGGAGCCATTGCGCCGCACCGCCGTCGGGCAACGGCAGACGGCGCGCTCCCGCATTGCGCGCGACGAAGGCGCTGATCACGCCGTCGTTCTCCTGCGGGAATACCGAGCACGTGGCATACAGCAATTTACCATTCACGCGCAGCACCTGCCAAAGTGCGTCGAGGATCGCTGCCTGCCGCGCGGCGAAGGATTCCAGATCCTGCGCGCGCCGCAACCACTTCAGGTCCGGACGCCGGCGCGCGATGCCCGAGGCCGAGCACGGCACGTCGGCGAGGATGCGGTCGAAGGGCTCGCCGCGCCACCAGTCGGCGGGCCGCGTGCAGTCGCCCTGCAAGAGCTCCGCGCGCAGCGACAGTCGCTCGAGGTTGCGCGCGAGGCGCGCCATGCGCGCGGCGTCGGTGTCGAGCGCGGTCAACTCGACGTCGCACGTCTCGAGGATATGCGCGGTCTTGCCGCCCGGCGCGGCGCACGCGTCGAGGACGCGCTGCCCGCGTTGCAGGTCGAGGCAGCCAGCGGCGCGCTGCGCTCCGGTGTCCTGTACCGAGACCTCGCCCGCGTCGAATCCCAGCAGCTCGCTGACCGCGACCGGCCGCTCGAGCAGGAGCCCGCAAGCGCCGACCCCCCGCGCCGCGGTCCCGGCGGCGCTGAGCCGTGCGAGATATTCCTCGACGCTGGTCTTTCGCCGGTTGATGCGCAAGCCCATTGGCGGATGCGTATTGCCCGCGGCGAGCGTCTCCTCCCAGCTTTCGGGATAGGCGCGACGCAGGGCGTCGATCCACCAGACCGGATGCTGGTAACGAGCCTGCGGATCGGCAGCGATGCGCGCCTCGAGCGAGCTGCGCTCGCGCAGCGCGCCGCGCAACACCGCGTTGACATAGCCCTTCGCGTTCCATTTCTCGAGCAACCCGCAAGCGCGCACCGCTTGGTCGACCACCGTGTAAGAGGCATAGCGGCCGGAATCGAGTGCGTACAGCGCGCACCACAGCAAGGGTTCGACCAGCTCGTCGGACTTGCCGCGATGGGAAAGCTCGCGGACGACCGCTTGCACGCGGCCGAAGCGCCGCAGCGTGCCGTGCGTGAGGTCGAGCAGCGCGGCACGGGTGGTCGATCGATCGCCCCCATCCAGCTCGTCGGCGAGGCTCCTGCCTGAGGCAACGCGGCTGACAACGCGCGCCGCATCGGCGAGCGCCGGCGCGAGCGCCGCGATACTCATTCGAACCGCGCGTCGGACGAGAGCGCTCGCCCGCGCAGGAAATCGGCGGCCGGCAGCGCTTTGCCGCCGGCGCGTTGCAACTCGGTAATGGCCAGCGCACCGTCGCCGCAGGCGACGACCAGCGCGTCCCCCGCCGCGAGCACGCTGCCCGGCGCACCGCGGCCGGCAGCGGTGCGGGCCCGCCAGATTTTGATGCGCTCGCCCCGCAGCGTCGTCGATGCGCCGGGGGATGGCCGCAGCGCGCGGATCGCGCGCTCCAGCGCGACCGCCGGCTGCGACCAGTTCAGGATCGCGTCGTCGCGCCCGATCTTGCGGGCATAAGTCACTCCCTCTGTGGGCTGGGCAATCGCATTCGCCTTGCCCGTCTCAACTTGCTCCAGCGCTTCAACGATCGCATCCGCGCCGAGCGCCGCAAGCTTGTCGTGCAAGCTGCCGGCGTCGTCATCGGCACCGATCGCGAGAGAGTGCCGCGCCAGTACCGGTCCGGTGTCCAGGCCGGCGTCCATGCGCATGATGGAGATACCAGTCTCGGCATCGCCGGCGAGAAGCGCTCGCTGGATCGGCGCCGCACCGCGCCAGCGTGGCAGCAAGGAAGCGTGGATGTTGAGCGCGCCGTGCGGCGCTAGGTTCAGAAACTCCGGCGGAAGCAGCACACCGTACGCAGCAACGACAACTGCATCCGGCCGCGCTGCGCGCCACTCGTCCGCCTGGGCCGCGCCGAGGCGTGCGGGTTGCGCCACTATGAGGCCGCGCGAAAGCGCGAGCTGCTTGACCGCGCTCGCCGCAGGGCGCATGCCGCGCCCGGCCGGGCGATCAGGCTGGGTAACGACAAGCGGAACTTCGTGGCCGGCTTTGAGCAGGCGCTCAAGCGCCTGCGCGGCGAATTCTGGCGTCCCGGCGAAGACTAGACGCAGGAAGGCAAGGTCAGGCCGACTTGCGCAGCTGCTTGGCGAGCTTGGCGCGGATGCGCTGCTGCTTCAGCTGCGACAGATGCTCGACGAACACCTTGCCTTGCAGGTGATCCATCTCGTGCTGGATGCAGACCGCGAGCAGCCCCTGCGCTTCGAGCGTGAAGGCCTTTCCGTTCTGGTCGTGGGCGCGCACCTTGACTCGCTCGGCGCGCTCCACCAGCTCGTAGATTCCGGGCACGGAGAGGCAACCTTCCTCGATGTCGGATTCGCCGGTCGCCTCGACGATCTCGGGGTTGACCAGGACAACCAGGGAATCGTGCCGGTCGGAGGCATCGATCACGATCACCTGCTTATGCACGTCGACCTGCGTGGCGGCGAGACCAATGCCAGGTGCCGCGTACATTGTTTCGGCCATATCGGCGACGAGCTTTTTTAAGCTTTCGTCGAACACGGTGACGGGCGCGGCCA
>WNFL01197875.1_pt2 | contig 11775 bp, 8 predicted proteins | sample 5400361 | NCBI WGS metagenome assembly WNFL01 (sample SAMN13153351, study PRJNA577476) | soil metagenome | isolation source: 40 cm soil on Douglas fir-dominated hillslope | place: USA:California | collected 2013-09-17
CCCGCCATGCTTCTTTGCGAGCAACCGGGTCCCAAGCTGCCAGATGCCCCTTCAGGCCGCTCTTGATGAAGGCCTTGATCTTCGGGTCCTGCGGCAAACTGCCGGCATTGAAATCAATGCCGGTGTTCCAGGCCAGCTCGTGCAGCTTGAGGCTTTTTTCCGGGAAGAACGGGAAGCTGAGCTCGGTTACCGGAAGGTAAACCAGGTGCGTGGCGGGACTGAACGACATGGGCTGCCAGCTGTGACCGCCGCCGGGGCCGGGCATCGCGATGAAGGGCTTGCCGGTCTCGCTATAGCGCGCGGCGCTCTCGACGATCGGCCGTCCGCTCTTCATGTCGACACGCTTGGCCCAATTCGTGACGGCATAGGGGTCTGCCGAGAGCAGCTCGCCGCTCGCGCGGTCCAGCACATAAAAAAAGCCATTCTTCGGCGCCTGCATGATGACGCGACGCTGGATTCCACCCAGCGTTAGGTCGGCGAGTATCAGCGGAGAGCAGGCGTCGTAGTCCCACTCGTCCCCCGGAGTGGTCTGATAATGCCAGGCGTACCCGCCGCTGTCCGGGTGCAAGGCGACGATTGATGAGAGATACAGCGCGTCGCCGCGAACCTTTGCGCGGTTCCAGGGCGTGCCATTGCCGACCCCGATGTAGAGCAAGTTCAGCGCGGGGTCATATGCCATGGAGTCCCACATGGCCGCCTTCTCGAGAGCCGCGCTTTCAAACGGCTTCGCCGGATCGCCGGGCACCGTGTAGAAGCGCCAGATTTGCTTGCCGCTGTCGGCGTCGTAAGCGGTGACGTAGCCACGCATGCCCATTTCGGCGCCGCCATTGCCGATCAGCACCATGCCCTTGACGACGCGCGGCGCGCCGGTGATGGTGTAGCGCGCGCCTGGGGGTACGGTCATGGTTTCCCATACCGGCTTGCCGGTCGATGCGTCCAACGCAATCAGCCGCCCATCGAGCGTCCCGAGGTAAAGCCGTCCCTTCCATGCCGCCACACCGCGGTTTACCGTGTCACAGCAGGCATTGACTGCCACTTGACCGGGGACCTGCGGATCGAAGGTCCAGAGCGGCGCGCCGGTCTTCGCATCGAGCGCGAAGACCTTGCTCCAAGCGCTGGTTACGTACATGACCCCGTCAATCACCAAGGGCGTCGATTCCTGGCCGCGATGCGCCGCATCAAGGTCATAGAACCAGGCGAGCCCGAGCTGCCGTACATTGCCGGCGTCGATCTTTTGCAAGGGACTGAAGCGCTGCTCGTCGTAGGTGCGGCCGGGGTCCATCCAGTTGCCGGGTTCCGAGTCCGCCGCGGTCAGCCGCCCCGCATCGACGGCCGCCGGCGATTTCGCCGGCGAGAAACCTGCGCTGCCCGGCCGCGCCGCGACCGCGGCAGGGTGCGACGCCCCGGTCGGCGAGGACTCACTGCAGGCCCCGATTGCAATGCTCAGCGCCGCAACGCCAGCGGTAATCCCGCTGCAAGAGCCGGCCCGGCTCATCGGGCCTCCGCGACCGACGTCCCGTCGGCGGCAACCTCGGCCGGCCGTCGCATGAAAAACTGCACGACGGCACCGACGAAGCACCACGCCGCGAGAAAATAAAAATTGACTCCGTAGCCCACCCCTTCATCGAACAGCCGGCCGGCCACCTTCGGCGCGATCGCCGATAAAGTCGTGTTGATCGCGATGGCAACACCTGCCAGCGACGCGAAAGCACGCGTGCCGTAGTAGTTGCTCAATACCGCCATCAGGCAAACGAGGCCGCCGCCGAAACCGATGCCGATACAAGTCGCGAACAAGAACACCTGCCACAGCGCATGCGCGTTGACGATGACGACGAGGCCGACGCCAAACACTGCGATGAAAAAGGAATAAATGTAACGCGGATCGACGCGGTCGCCGAACACGCCCAGGATTAGCTTACCGACGAGGCCCGTAACTGTCGCAATGCTCACGGCCCATGCGCCGACGCTGTTGGAGTGCCCAAGATCCTGCAGGTGTGCCACGCCATGCGCCAAGAACAGCGTGTAGCCGCCGCTGCCGCCGACCAGCGACCCCACCAGCAACCAATACGTGGGATGCCGCACGCCCTCGCGGAAGGTCCATTCACGCCGCGACACGAACGCCGGCCGCGTATCGACCGCCAGCTCGCCGGCGGCCAACGGCTGCCCGAAACCGTCCGCCACCTGACCCAGGTCTTCCGGCCGCTCGCGCACGAAGACCAGTGCGATACAGGCAGCGGCGGCGGATAGTGCGGCGAGCAGCCACCATCCGGCGCGCCAACTGCCAGTTGCCTGAATGATCCGATTGAGCAGTGGCGCCGCCACGAAGCCGCCAATAGCGCCGGCGGAATACAGCACGGACAGCGCCAGTGAACGGCGCCGCACGAACCACCTGGCCAAGCCGGCCTGCGAGGCCATGGCCGAGCCGGTCGCGACGCCGGCGCCGACCAGCACGCCGAAGCAAAGCATGGCTCCTAGCCCGCCCGTGACGACGGTGCCCATCAGCAGCGCGCCCGTCATGGTGAACGCACTGCCGAGCAACAGCGTCCTGCGCACGCCCCAGCGATTGATGCTCACGGCCACCAAGGGTCCCGGCAGCCCCGACATCAACATGTACACCGAAAACATGTTGCCGAGCGCTTCGCGATTCAAGCCCAGCGCCTTGGCCATCGCGGGATTTATCACCGCAGGTCCGTACGCTGGAAAACCCAGATTCAAGAACACGATGGCCCACAGCGTCACCAGCATGGTCCAACCGTAGAAACGTCGTGTAGGCATCACGCCTCGCCCCAGACGTCGCGGGCGACCTGCACCACCAATTCGAGCTTACGCCACTGTTCCGACTCGGAGACTGCGTTCCCGTGATGCGTACTCGAGAACCCGCATTGCGGCGATAGACACAGGCTCTCCAGCGGCACATAGGTGCTCGCAGCGTCGATCCGCCGCTTGATGTCATCGGCGCTTTCGATCGCGCCTTGCTTCGTCGTCACCAGGCCGAGTACCACCCTCTTGCCGGCCGGCAGGTAGCGCAGCGGCTCGAATGACCCGGCCCGGGCGGAATCGAACTCCATGAAGAAGCCATCCACATCGATGGAAAACATGGCCTCCGCAATGCTCTCGTAGCCGCCCTCCGCAACCCAGGAACTGCGGAAGTTTCCGCGGCAAGTGTGCATCGTGACCGTCATTCCGGCGGGCCGTGCGCGCAATGCCTCATTCACGACTTTCGCGAAGGTCTGTGGCAGCGCGGCGGGGTCGTCGCCGTTGAGCCGGCAGCCTTCGCGGAATTTCGGATCGCACAGATAGGCGAATGACACGTCATCCAACTGTAAATAGGCGCAACCGCGGTCGGCAAAATATCGAATCGCCGTTCGATACGCGCCGGCAACGTCATCCCAAAATTGCGTCAGATCCGGATAAACGGCGCTCGACACGGCGCTGCGTCCGCCGCGCATGTACAGCATCGACGGCGACGGAATTGCCACTTTGGCGGTAGCTCGCTGCGGTCCGGCGGCAGCGCGAGTGCCCGTGAGACTTTGCAAGTAGACGAATGCGTCGACCATGATGGGTTTCGAGCAGCTCACCCTGCCTGTGACGACGGCCATGGGTGGCTGCTCCTCCGTGCCCCCGAAACGGCTCCGGGGTATCGGTGCATCGGTCACACCGTCGAGCTGCCGCAGAAAGTCGATGTGCCAGTAATCGCGGCGCAGCTCGCCATCCGTGATGGAATGCAGCCCGATCGACTGCTGCTTTTCGACGATGCGGCGGATGCTGTCATCTTCCACTTGCCGCAGCGCCTCGGCGGACAAGGCACCCTCCTTGAATTGCGCGCGCGCCGCGGACAGAACAGCCGGACGCAGTAGGCTTCCAACCTGATCGGCGCGGAACGGCGGCTTCATCGAGGTTTCCATGATTCATTCGGGAAATTGGGGTGATTGCCCGCCATCAGGCCGCCAACGGCGGCTGCGCGCTCGACCCTCGGGGAATGCTCACTCCACCTAAAGCGCAAAGGCGCCGGGCAGTTCACTGTGCGGCGAAAAGCCGCTCCCGCGGGGTACAGACAGCCGCAGCGGCTTGTGGATGATGGACTGATATGGCTCACTACCCCGACACGCCGGTGTTCACCGGCACGCTTCGCCCCATGCGTTTCGAGGGTGACATCCATGATGTCGAGGTCGAGGGCGAACTGCCGCCGCAGCTGCATGGCACCTATCATCGTGTGCACCCGGACGCGCAATTCCCGCCGCGGTTCGCCAACGACCAGTTCTTCAATGGCGACGGTATGATCGGTCTGTTCCACTTTCGCGGCGGCAAGCTCGACTTCCGTCAGCGCTATGCTCAAACGGACAAATGGAAGCTCGAACGCCAGGCTGAGCGCGCTCTGTTCGGCGCCTATCGCAACCCGCTCACCGATGAGCCCGCCGTGCAGGGCAGTATCCGCGGCACGGCCAACACCAACGTTCTGGTGCACGCAGGCAAACTGTTCGCGCTCAAGGAGGACAGTCCCGCACTGCTCATGGACCCGCTATCGCTCGACACCGAGGGCTATACGGACTTCGGCGGCAAGATGCAGGGCGCCACCTTCTGCGCCCATCCAAAAATAGATCCCGCTACCGGCAATATGTGCGCCTTCGGCTATGCGGCGAAGGGGTTGCTGACCCGCGACTGCCACTACATGGAAATCAGCCCCTCGGGAGAGTTGCTCCAGGAAACATGGTTCGAGGCGCCGTACTACTGCATGATGCACGACTTCGGTGTGACGCAGAACTATGCGGTGTTTCATGTCGTGCCAATCGTGAGTTCCTGGGAACGCCTGAAGGCAGGCCTGCCCCACTTCGGCTTCGACACCTCGCTGCCGGTCTATCTGGGCGTGCTGCCGCGGCACGGCGACGCCCGCGCCCTGCGCTGGTTCAAGTCGCCGACGCTGTTCGCCAGCCACGTCATGAATGCATTCAATGACGGCACCCGCGTGTATTTCGACACGCCGGTGGCGAAGAACAACATGTTCCCGTTCTTCCCGGATGTGCGCGGCGCGCCGTTCAATCCGATCGAGGCCATGAGCTTTCTCACCCGCTGGACGGTCGATATGGCCTCCCCAAGCGACAGCTTCGAGAAGTCGGAGCGCCTCACTGACCTGTTCGGCGAGTTTCCACGCATCGACGACCGCTATGCCACCCGGCCGCAGCGCCACGGCTGGCTGCTCGTGTCCGATCGGGAAAAGCCCTTCGATGGGCCCGGCGGCCGCGCCTCGGGACTGATCATGAATTCCATCGCGCATTTTGATTTTGGCTCCGCTCACCAGAGTGTATGGTGGGCCGGTCCCCAGATCATCGTGCAAGAACCTTGTTTCATTCCGCGGGCGGCGGACGCCGCGGAGGGCGACGGCTACCTCGTGGCCGTGCTCGATAATGTGGTCAGCAATTATTCCGACCTCGCCGTTTTTGATGCGCAACGGATTGGCGACGGGCCATTCGCGCGCGCAAAACTGCCGTTTCGGCTGCGCCCGGCGATACACGGCAACTGGGCGGATGCAAGCCGCGTCGGCACCTTCACACCGCGTCCGCAGTGACGCCCAAGATCGCTGGACAGAGCAATGACCGCAAAATCCCGCCGCTGCATCACCGTGCTGTACCCGAATAGTCCCGGCGTGACGTTCGACTTCGACTACTATCTCGAGCACCACGCCACGCTCATCGATCGGCTATATGGCGCCAGCATCGCCAAACTCGAGCTGCGCCGCGGCAGCGCCACCCCGGACGGAAGCTCCGCGCCGTACATCGCCGTCATCAACATCTGGATCGCCGATCAAGAGGCATTCGACAGCGCGGGCGCGAAGCACGGCGCCGCGCTGATCGCGGATGTGCCGAACTTCACCAACACGATGCCGACCATCCAGATCGACGAAATCATCGAATAGGGGTCGATGCTGCGACGGAAAGACGAACGAGTTACGCGTTCTCGCTGTAAATCGTATTCGACAGAATGAAGCGGACCGATTCCGAGCGCGCTGCGTCGAGCGGGTCGGTTGTGATCGATGCCTCGATCTTGGCGTGGCGCGCCCGCAGGACGTCGCGGAACTCCGGGTGGCTGATGATGAAGAGTTGATTGTTCTTGATGCCCCTCAATACATGCCTTCCCGCCTCGGCCGCATCCATGGCAACATCCATGAAGGAATTCTCGCCTTGCTTGGCCGGTGCGGGCGCCGCATAGCCGGTCTCCTTGAATTTTCCGTGGCGCGGCGCGCCGCCTTCGCCGATGTTGGATTTGACCGTCCCGGGACAGTAGACGGAGACGCCGACGTTTCGACCCACCATATCGGTGCGCAGCGATTCGGACAGTCCCACGACTGCAAATTTGCTGGTGGCGTACAAGCCCGCCTCCCCCAGCGCGGCGATGCCTCCCATGGAGGAAACATTGACGATATGCGCTTCCCGCCCGCTCGCCAACATTCCCGGCAGAAAGGTCATCAGCGCATTGATCACGCCACCCACATTCACGCCCATGATCCAGTCCCAATCGCCGAAGGTGGCCCGCACCATCGGACCCAGAATACCGACGCCGGCATTGTTGACCAGTACCTGGACCGGGCCGTAGACGCGCTCAATCTCGCCCTTCGCGGCGTTCATCCCGTCCCGATCCGTAACATCCAATTTGATGGGATGCACGCAGTGCGGCTTGCCGCGAAAGTACGTCATCGTTTCATCCAGATGAATTTGGCGCCGGTAGCTGAACGCGACTTTCATGCCCTCTTCGGCCAGAACCTCGACGATGCCCCGTCCGATGCCGCTGCTGCCGCCGGTGACGAAGGCCACCTTGCCCTGCAGATCCTTCATAATGTTCGCCCCCTCTCTAGTCAATTCGAATGCCCGATTCCGATGGCGGAGCCGTGTGTCAAACTTGAGCCGGGGGCAGCGTCCGCCCGCGAATCAAGTCCGCGCCCTTTTCCGCGATCATGATGGTCGGCGCATTGGTATTGCCGCCCGGCACATCCGGCATGATCGAGGCGTCGATCACCCGCAGCGCATCGACGCCGCGCACGCGCAACGATGCGTCCACGACCGCCATGGCGTCGATGTCGATGCCCATTTTGCAGGTACCGACCGCGTGCTGCGTGATCGCTCCGGTGGCGCGTACGAATTGCTCGAGTTCGTTGTCCGTGGCGACATTGGCGCCGGGCAGGATCTCGCCCGCAACCAAACGACACAGCGGTTCCCGTGCATAGATGTCGCGGATTACCTTGAGGCCGCGGATTGCCCGCTCCACATCCGACCTTTCCTTGAACAGGTTGAACAGGATGTGCGGCGCATGGCGCGCGTCGGCGGACCGCAGCCGCACCTCGCCGCGGCTATCCTGTTTGATCATGGAAAGACCCGCGGCCAGCGTATGCGGCGGCCGCTTGCCGATCAGCGGAACCCACAGCTCGCGAGCGGCGACTGCCCCCGACATGCACGTGAACTGCATGTCGGGCCGGTCGAGACCCGGGTCTGTTCGTATGAACAAATTTCCGGCGGCGCCGTTGGTGGCGAACAACCCCTTGCCGAACAGGGCCCAGTAGAGCACCCACATCACTGCTCGGTCCAGGCGCAGTTCGCTGCGGAACGCTCCCGGGCGCATGCTCCACCCGACGAATATGAAGGGATGTTCGATCAGATTTTTACCGACGCCCCGCAAATCGATCAGCGGTTTGATGCCCATGCTCATCAGATGATCAGCGGGACCCACTCCTGACAGCATGAGCAGCTGAGGGGAGCCGTAGACGCCGCCGGCAACGATGACTTCGCAAGCGGCCCTCGCTTTGCAGCTGCGCCCGTCTTTGACGTAATCAACGCCGACGGCACGCCCGTTCTCGATGCACACGTGATCAACCAGTGTTCGCGTCTCGACCACGAGATTCTTACGACTCATGGCGGGCTTGAGAAATACACGCGCCGTGGTCGCGCGCCGTCCGCGCACCACGGTCATTTCGCTGCGCTGGAAGCCTTCGTTCACCATCCCATGATAGTCGTCCGTCGCCGGGAATCCGGCCGCGATGCTCGCCGCACGAATCTCGTCGTACAGCATATTCGTCGGCGGAACGGCAATTTCCAATTTGCCGGTCCCACCATGATATGCATTGTCGCCCAGCCAGCTCTTCTCGGATTTACGAAAATAGGGCAGCACGTCGGCGTAGCTCCAGCCGGGCAGACCCTGCTTCGCCCAGCCGTCGTAATCAAGGCGGTGTCCTCTTGCGTACACCATGCCGTTGATCATCGAGGAGCCGCCCAGGCCCTTGCCGCGCGGAATCTCGATGCGCCGGCCATTCAGATGGGGCTCCGGTTCGCTCACGTAATTCCAATTGAGATCCCGGCGCAACACATATTTGGGGAACGCCATGGGCATGTCTTTGAACAATCCAGTCGACGCCCCGCCGGCCTCCAAAAGCAGGACGCGGCGGTGCGTATCTTCCGTCAGTCGATTCGCGAGGACGCAGCCCGCGGAACCGGCACCCACAATCACGTAGTCGAACTCGGTTACCGAAGCGTTCCTCACACAACTCCTCGTCGACTCAGCTGGCCTGCGCCCCACGGGCTCGCCAGGATGCGCGCTTTCGGCCCTCTGCCGATCAGCCATGAGCGAACGCCCTTTCGTACGACGACGCTCGAGCGCCGCGGCTTTCTCGAGACTCGGCAGCGGCAGCAGAGTGCGCGGGCGCTTCCGGTCCGCTGCGGGTAAACTGCGCCTTGGGCCGAGGCCGTCCCTCGAGGACACAACCGGAGATCGTATGCGTGTAACGGTGCGTACAGCGGTTTTCTCTCTGCTGCGCGAATTCGGGCTGACCACCGTCTTCGGCAATCCGGGATCGACCGAACTGCCGATGTTCCGCGATTTTCCTGCCGACTTCCGCTACGTGCTTGGGCTGCAGGAGTCGATCGTCGTCGCCATGGCCGATGGCTTCGCGCAAGCGCGGGGCGACGCCGCATTGGTCAATTTGCACTCGGCAATAGGCGTGGGTCATGCCCTCGGCAGCATTTTCACGGCCTACAAGAACCAAACGCCCCTCGTCATCACAGCGGGCCAGCAAGCGCGATCGATTCTGCCCTTTGAGCCCTTCCTGTTCTCCGAACAAGCGGCGCAGCTGCCGAAACCGTATGTGAAATGGAGCAGCGAACCCGCGCGCGCGGCCGACGTCCCGGCGGCGATCGCGCGCGCCTTTTACGTGGCGATGCAGCCCCCCCGCGGACCCACCTTCGTCTCCATACCGGTGGATGATTGGGAACGTGCATGCGCGCCCATATCTCCGCGCCCGGTCAGCCGGCGCATCGCAGGAGACCCGGTACTGCTCGAGCGGGCCGCGGCGCAGCTGCGCAATTCTCGCCGGCCCGTCATCGTCGTCGGTGCCTCAGTGGCACGCGACGACGCCTGGGAGGAGACCATTGCTCTCGCGGAGCAGCACCAAGCCGCGGTCTGGGTGAGTCCCATGTCCGCGCGCAACAGCTTCCCGGAGCGCCACGCGCTGTTCGCCGGATTTTTGCCGGCCAACCGAGCGGCGATCGTCGCTCGGCTGCAAGGCGCCGATCTAATCCTTGCGCTCGGAGCGCCCGTTTTCACCTATCACGTCGAAGGTGAAGGGCCTCATGTACCGGAAGGAGCCGCGCTGATTCAGCTGACCGACGACCCAGGCGCGGCGGCATGGTGCCCGGTGGGCACATCCATTGTGACCCATTTGAAGCTTGGCGTTGCCGCGCTGCTTGGGTCTCCGCCGGCCGCCGCCCGCGCACTTCCGGCAATCCCGGCAAGGGCGGCGCGAGTTGAACCTGCGTCTCTGACGGATCGGTATCTGATGCAGCAGATTGGCGCACTGCGCCCAGCGGACAGCATCATCGTCGAGGAGGCGCCCAGCAGCCGCGGGCCGATGCACGATTACTTGCCCATGCTCGAGCGCGAGACCTTCCACACCTGCGCAAGCGGCGGACTGGGGTTCGGCCTGCCTGCGTCGGTGGGCGTCACACTCGCGCGGCCGGGACGCAAGGTGATCGCCCTGCTCGGGGACGGGTCCGCCATGTATTCGATCCAAGGACTGTGGAGCGCCGCAGAACTTCGGCTGCCGATCGCCTTCATCATCATCAACAATTCCAGCTATCGCGCGCTGGAAGAGTTCGGCCGCCACTTCGGCATCGAGACGCTGCCGGGGATGCAGCTGCCGCATCTGGATTTCTGCGCGCTCGCCCATGCTCAGGGGGTCAGGAGTACGCGTGTCGAGCACTGCGCGAATCTCGACGCCGCGCTCGTCGAGCTATTCTCGGCCGACGTTCCGATGTTGCTGGAGGTGAGCGTCACATGAACGAATGCACCGGATCTACCCTGCCGGCTTACGCTCTGCGCTAAAGACCCGCGCTCGATCCTACGTCGACCAGAATCTTGAGGCCCTCCTGCCGCCGCAGCCGCTCGAGACCGCGATTCAGCAAGGTGTCGAACGGAATAGTTTCCACCCACTCATCCAGCGGATACATTCCTTTCGCCATGGCGTCGATGACGCTCGGAAAGGCGTTCGCCGACATGGCAACTCCGGTAATGCTGACCTCCGGCATCAGCAAATCAAAGGGTGGAATCACCACGGGTAGATGGTGGATGGCGACGACGACCGCGGTGCCGTCGACGCGAGTCCCGTGCAGCATCGCGTGGAACGCCGCGGGGGCGCCGGCCGCATCGACCGATGCATGCGCGCCACGGCCGTCGGTCAGGTCTCGAATGGCGGCGACGGGATCGCAGTCGGCCGGATCGAGAGTCGCGCGCGCACCGAGGCGCTCGAGTACGCCGCGCCGCAGCGGCGACGGATCGACGATGATGACCTCGATGCCCCGCGCCAGAAGCGTCAGGCAAACGCCGATGCCGATCGGACCCGCACCATGAATCGCCGCGGTCTGCCCAGCCTCCAGCCGGCACCTATTTGCGGTATGCCAGGCCACCGCGAGCGGCTCGATCAGCGCGCCTTGCACAGGTGTCATTCCGGTCGGCAGACGATGCACCATGGAACGACGGACGACGGTGAATTCCGCAAGTCCGCCACCGCTGCGGTTATAGCCGTGAAGTGCAACGACGGGACAGTGGTTGTATTGTCCGGCGTTGCACCAGTGGCAATGGCCACAGGTCTCGAGGGGTTCTACCGACACCAAATCTCCGGGAGACAGATCCTCCACACCGGCGCCGAAGGACACGACCACGCCGGAGAGCTCATGGCCGAGTATGACGGGGTTCTTGACCCCGGTGAGCGGATGCGGCGTGGTGCGGGTGGTCAGCGGCCCGTCGTAATATTCGTGTAGATCACTGCCGCAAATTCCGTTGTAAATGACGCGCAGCTTGACATCGCCGGGACCCGGCTCAGGTTCGGGAACCGATTCGAGCCGGAGGTCGCGGGGACCGTGAAAAACCGCAGCGCGCACCTATGGCGGAGCCATTCGTCAGTTCGCGGTGTTCAGCCGGTAGGCGCTCGGCGTCGCACCGAATCGCTCGCGAAATCGGCGAGCGAAGTGGCTGGGCTCGCTGAACCCGCAATTCCAGGCGATTTCGGCAATTCCGAGCCCGTCGAATCGCTTGTCGCGCAGCAGCCGCTGCGCCCGGTGGAGCCGGCAATCATATAACTCCTGGCTGAACGTCCTGCCCGCGTAGGCGAACAGCAGATGCACATAACGACGCGACAGACCCAGCGCGGCGGCGACTCTCGCCGGATCGAGGTCGGATTCGTGGCAGCGCTCACGTATGGTCTCCGTAACACGCCGCAACAATGCGCGCTTGTGGGTGGTC
>WNFL01155351.1_pt1 | contig 11774 bp, 5 predicted proteins | sample 5400361 | NCBI WGS metagenome assembly WNFL01 (sample SAMN13153351, study PRJNA577476) | soil metagenome | isolation source: 40 cm soil on Douglas fir-dominated hillslope | place: USA:California | collected 2013-09-17
GCGGGTAACATCACGCTGGCCAAGACGGTCAATGGAGCGCAGAACCTGGCGGTGAACACGGCGGGAACAACGACCTTTGGTGGAACAGTTGGCAATAGCACCGCGCTGGCGAGTGTGACGACCGATGCGGCCGGGAGCACGGCGATCAATGGCGGGTCGGTAGCCACGACCGGCACACAGACTTACAATGATGACGTGACCCTGGGAGCAGGCGCGACGCTGAGCAGTTCGGGAGCGGGCGCAGCGGGGAACATCACGCTGGCCAAGACCGTCAATGGAGCGCAGAGCTTGGCGGTGAACACCGCGGGGACAACGACCTTTGGCGGCGCGGTAGGCAACAGCACAGCGCTTACAAGCCTGACGACCGATGCAGCCGGCACAACCGATATTAATGGTGGAGTGGTCAACACGACCGGTGGGCAGACTTACAATGACGACGTGGTGCTGGGAGTAAACACCGTGGCCAGCAGTTCAGCCAGCGGGAACATCAGCTTTGCCAAGACGGTCAATGGAGCCAGTGCCGGGGCGGAGAGTCTGACGGCCAACACCGGAGGCACGACCACGTTCGGCGGCGCCGTTGGCAACAGCGCTGAGCTGGCGAGCCTGACGACCGATGCGGGAGGCACGACCGCCATCAACGGCGGAGTGGTGAACACGACCGGCGCACAGACATACAATGACAACGTGACTCTCGGTGCTGATGCGACCTTAGCCAGTTCGGCTGACGGGAACATCAGGTTCAACCAGACGGTTGACGGTGGTTTCGGCTTGGCTGTCAACACAGGCGGGGAGACCCGCTTCAACGGCCTGGTAGGCAATACAACGCCGTTGGCGAGCCTGACGACGGATGCGGCAGGCACGACGGTCCTGAGCATGGACGCGGGGAGCGCGGCTGACGATCACGGCGGCGTGACGGTGGCGGGTGCGGTCACCATAAATGATCCGATCACCTTCGATGTGGCTAATAGCACTTCAGCCCGTAATCCGAGTGTGCATACCAGCGGCGGGCAGAACTACAACGGGGCGATTACGTTGAACAAGGACACGGTTCTGGCGGACGACGGAAGCCAGAACATTGTTTTCAACAGCACGATAGACGGCGGCCAGTCTTTGACAGTCAACACACTTGGTAACGAGGTATTCAACGGTCGCGTTGGCGGCAACGCCGCTCTAGCGGCGTTGACAACCGATGATCCCAGCGCTCCATCAGACGAACAAAAAGGCGGGAAGGCGATTATTAACGTGGCGGGCAGCGACCGGGACCATCCGAGTGTACTTACCATCGGATCGCAGACGTATTACGACAACGTTGATTTGGGTGCGGACACTTTCCTGACTACGGGCGCAGCAGGGCTCGTTCAATTCCTCGGCGGATCCTCGGCTAACGGTTTCGTTCTCGTGGTTAATGATATCAATTTCACCGAACTTTCGCTGGACACGGAGCGCCGGATACTCTCGACATTGGCTCCGAAAGTGAAAAAGGGATCGGCGAGACGAGCCGAGGGCAGCAGCGGGAAGGCTGTGGAGATTCCGTCCCTGGTCCCAGTCGAACGCAGTTACGGCGAGCATTTTAATAATCAGCAGTAAAAACAACCCAGAAGGAACCAACTATGATTCAGTGTAAGTTTTGGTGCCAGCGCACTAAATGGCTGGCAGCAATCGGCGCTGTCTTTTTGCATTGGGCTTTTGCCATAGCAGTCTTTGCGCAGGATCAGGCCCCTGCAGCAGAGGCCGCCAGTGCGCAACCGATCCAGACGTTGGTCACGAACCTGCAAGGTATTGTGATCGTGCCGCGCGCCGAGGATGTCAACCAGGCGGGTTTAACCGGCGTGAGAGGTGTTGTGATCAAAGGGCCCAAGTTTTTGCAGCGTCCAGATTTTACCCAGTTTCTGAAGGGCTATCTTGGATCGCCCCTGACCGAGGCAAGCCTGAGCCAGATGCAGGTTGAAATCAGAAAGTATTGCCAGACACACGATCACCTGGTGGTGGATGTAGTCAGCCGCGAGCAGGAGATTCTCGAAGGCACTGTTCAAATCGCGGTCATCGAAGCCAAAGTGGGCAAAATTACCGTGGCCAATGATGGCCGCAAGTGGTTCTCCGATTCAATCTTTCTTCGCGACCTGCGTTTAAAGCCCGGGGATGCCGTGCTGGAAAGCCGGTTGAACTTCGATTTGAATTGGATGAACCGGAATAACTACGCCAGCCTGGGGTATGAGGGGTTTAACGGTTCCTTCCATGATGCCAGCGCCAGCTTTCACCAGGGCAAATTAGGAGAGACAGAAGTTGAACTTAAGGTGGAGGACCGATTTCCATTGCGCCCGTTCGTCGGCGTCGAAGATTCCGGGATCGAAGTGATTGGCCGGGATCGACTGTTTGCTGGCTTTAATTGGGCCAATGTCTTCGGGCTCGATCACCGGCTGACTTATGAATACGTGACCGACTCGGACTTCAACAAGTTCAAAGAGCACGTGGCCAGTTACGTTGCTCCGCTGCCTTGGCGGCACGAGTTGACGTTCTTTGGCGCTTACGCAGACATAAAACCGGACTTTTCAAAAATCAACTCTACCCTGAGTGGGAAAGGCACCTTTTATCAATTAAGCGTGCGTTATTCTGTTCCCCTGCCGTCCCTGGGCAGTTTAGATCACGAGTTGGCGGCCGGTTTTGATTTCAAGCGCACCGACACTCCGCTGTTGTTTGAAACCGGATCCAGCACTAACAGCCCTCTGAGGACCAATCTTATTGATATTGCGCAATTCATACTGGCTTACAGCGGACGTGAACGCGACCCGTGGGGGATAACGGCGTTTTCGCTGCAAGGCGTTTATAGCCCGGGCGATTTGACGGAACATAATAAGCAGGCTGCTTTCACGGATTTCTCAGCCGGCACGGACCCGCAATACCTGTACGTGCGCGCAGAAATCCGGCACGAGACATTGTTGCCCTATGGTTTTTTCTGGAACCTGCGTGCCGCGGGACAGTACTCGGACTCCAAGCTAGTGGCTACCGAAATCTTTGGTCTAGGCGGGTACGATACGGTCCGAGGGTACGATGAGAGAATTGTGAGCGGTGACCACGGCTGGTTGGTTGTCAATGAACTGCGCACGCCGCGGCTGGTATTGGGCAACCTGACCGAAAAGGCCAACGCGAGCGATTGGGTTCAAGGGCTGGTGTTTTGTGATTACGGCGAGGTCATCAATCGAAATCTGCAGCCGGGGCAGAGGCGCGAGGACGTGCTGCTCTCGGTGGGCGCCGGCTTTCGTTATGCCGTGGCGGATAATTTTCATGTCCGTCTTGATTACGGGTTCCAGTTGGATCGAGCATACGCGAGAGGGGGCGACAGAACACAGTTTAAGGACCTGCCCAACCGCCGCGCTCATTTTGGTGTGGAACTCAGTTTTTGAACCTGTTTATACTTACGCAGTGACAGTTCTGACTGAGCAAGAAAGCAATTGGGTCAGCGAGTTGGCCAACCGGCTGCGCCTGATCCAGGCGGATGCTGTCATGACCGCGCCGGAAAAAAGGCGTGAGTTTCTGCAGGAGGAGGTCGCCCGGAATTTCAAGCCGGTGCCGCCTGCCAATCGCAAACGTTTTCTCGAAGCGTTACTGGCGCGATTTCCCGTTGCCGGACAGGTGATGAATTTCTCAGCAGCCCCCGCAGCGCCCGCGCCTGCTCCGGCCGCGCCGGCTGCCCGGCCGGCCCCCGAAACCATCGAGCAAACTTTCGAACGGTTCCTGGCCGGAGCCTCGAGCCTCCCCGAAGACACGCGCGCTGAATTCTCGAAACGGTTGTCGGATGCTGGTTTTACCTGGGTGGACCGCGACGCTCTGGTGCTAGAGGTCTCAGATGACCTGCGGGAGAAGCTCGGCCTGAAAGCCGGCCAACAGCCGCAGCTCAGCCGGGTCGTAAAGCTGGCTATTTTTTTGGTCGAGGCACTGAGCCTGCTGGATCGAAATGCGCTTACGACTATGAAAAAGCTGTCTCCACGCAGCGAGTTGCTGAAACGCTCGGAAGAATTCCGCAATGCCGCCGCTCGATTTTTGGTTGGCGAAGGCGAAACGCTGGAGCCGCAGTGGGCGGAAATGCGGGGTCTGTTGGGCGGATTGCTGGCGGCCTTGCAGGGCGGGGGAAGAGATTTTGGCAAGCAATTCATCGATGTATTATCCCCCGCGGCGATCGAAGACGTGGTCCGGAGCGAGGGCAGCGGCTCGCTCTGGGGCAAGAACACAAAGGAGCGCTGTTGGGACCGGTACACCGAACTGGCAGGCCGAGACTACCCTACTCCTGATATAATCGATCGCCGGATCAAGGATTGCATGGCAGCCTTTGCAGAACGCTTCGGCATCGCGGGGCGTTGAGCTCATTATGCACGTTCATTGGCATGAAGGTTTGTTTCTGCAACCGCACCATTTGCAGCTCATGCAGCGTCGCCTGCAGACGGACGCGCGGGCGTCGAGAGCGCTCTTTAACCCCTATTGTTTTGGTATGATCGAAGGCCGGCTCTCGCAGGACGATCTGGCCGATGGACGAATTCGCTTCGAGCGCTTGCGGGTCATCATGCCCAGCGGGCAGGAGGTTTTTTTTCCGGAAGACGCCAACTTGCCGGCGCTGGATATCAAAGCCGAATTGGCGCGGGGGGCAGGTCCGATAGACGTGTTGCTGGCCGTGCCCTTGTGGACCAAAAACCGCGCGAACGCGTTCCGGCAGGGCGAACCCGCCGATCCTCGCATCAAGCTGCTTTTCATCCCGGACGAGGCGCGCGAGGTGGCGGACGAGAACACGGGTGAGAATCCGCAATCTGTCCATATTCGCAAACTGAATGCGCGGGTCGCTCTCAAAGGGGAAGACCTTTCGGACATGGAGTCGCTCCCTTTGTTGCGTGTCGTTCGCGTCACTGGCGAGGATTCCGGAAAAGCGCGGCAGGATCCGGACTTCGTAGCTCCATCGCTTTTGCTGAGATCATCACCAGTGCTTCACGACATGATGCGCGAGTTGGTCGCCCAGCTTAACGCCAGTCGGAACGATCTCCGAGTCAAGGCATCCACGGGTGGCCATGGCCTCGAAGTAAAATGGGAATTGGCGATGAAACTGACGGTCCTGAATCGCTTTTGCGGCAGCCTGCCCTCGATAATTGAAGAGGGCATCATCTCGCCCTTCGCGGTATATTTGCAATTGCGCGAGTTGTTCGGCGAGTTACTGGCGCTGTATCCGGACAAAGCTACGTTCGAATGCGAGGCCTACAATCACCTCGATCCACTTCGGTCATTGAAGGAGTTGGACCAAAAAATTCGCGGTTTAATCATTGTCAAGGCCGGCAGGGAACCGATGAAGGTGGTTTTTGCCGGAAGCCCCGGATTGCTCCGTGCCACGCTTGAAGACCAGCATTTTGATAAGCCATCGGGTTATTATCTCGGGATCAAGATGCCTGCGGGGATGGACCGCACCAAGCTTGCTTTGTATGTGTGCGATGGGAACAAGTTCAAACTGATGCCCCGGAGCATGGAGCAGGTGGCTATTTTCGGGCTCGAACTCAAGGAAGAAACCTATCCGCCGTTGGATTTGCCGGGGCAGGGGAACCTTTACTATTTTCGGGTGGTGCCCACCTCCAACCAGCGGCGGTGGGACCAGATCAAACAGGACAAGGCCGCCTCGTTGGTATGGAATAATGCGGAGTTTGACCTTTCCGGGGCAAACTTTACTATGTTCATGACATTGCCTGCGACTTAACTGATATGAAGCTCCTGGATTTATACGAAGACCTGTTTCAGTACGTCTCCCGTCTCAACCGCGCAGCCAAGGCTGAGACGCACCCTGAATACGCGCGGGTCCGCGGCGAAGTCAAAACTCTACTGGAGGAAGTCAACCGCAGCGCATCCTCGGATGTGCGCCTGTTGAACCAGGTCAAGAAACTGGAGCTGCCGATGGTATTTTTCCTGGACAACCTGATTTGCACGAGCCGGCTGAAGTTCGCGCCCCAGTGGATTGACAATCGGCTGGCCAATGAACGCAACGAACTGGCCGGCGATGAGCGTTTTTTTGATTTTCTGGAGCAGGATTTGACGGACACCAGCGAGGAGGCCGCGGAGCGATTGGCGGTATATTACACCTGCATGGGGCTGGGCTTCACGGGCATGTACCAGGGCCGGCCGGAGCAGATCCGAAAGTACCTCGAGCAGATTTTCCCGAGGATTCGCCAATGGGTTGATTCCGACCCGCGCACCAAGATCAGTGAGGAGGCCTACCGGTACACCGACACGCGGAAACTGACCGAGCCGCCGAACAACAAGATTATTCTGGTGGCGCTTTTGTTTTTGTTTTTGAGCCTGAGCGCGATGGCCTTTTATTATGCGCTTTACGTCAATGCGTCCTCGGAACTGACGGACTCGGTAAAGAAAATCACCAAAGCGACGGAAAGCGGGAAACGTTAATGAGCAGACGCCGGCGGCGGCGTGAAAGCGAAATTTTGGTTGCTGTGTATGGACTATGATTCAAAAATCCAAAGCTTAGTGAGATGGGGCCTGGGAGCCCTTGGCCTGAGCGCTATCGTTTCGGCCGTAGCTATCCCCCACATCGGCATCTGGGTCGCGTTATTCATCCTCTTGCTCGCCCTTTTGCTTTTTGGCGGCTATTACCTCTTGCAGCGTCGGCGCGCCCGGCGCCAGCGCGAGCAGTTTACCTCCGCGATCGAGGAGCAGACCTCGGCAGCCCCAAGGACCATCAGTGATCCGAAAAAGCGAGCCGACCTCGACAAAGTGCGCGGAAAATTCCAGACCGGCCTTCAGGAATTCAAAAGCCGCGGCAAAGACATCTACCAGTTGCCCTGGTATGTCATCATTGGAGAGTCGGGCTCCGGCAAGAGCGAGGCCATCCGTCATTCGGAAATTGATTTCCCGCCCGGTTTAAACAAGGAGCATCAAGGAACGGGCGGCACGGTGAACATGGATTGGTGGTTCAGCAATCGCGGAGTTATTCTGGATACCGCTGGTTCGATGCTCTTTCCTGAAGCGGGCGCCGGTGACGCGCCGGAATGGACAGAGTTCCTCCGGCTGCTCAAAAAGGCCCGGCCGCAATGCCCGGTCAATGGCTTGTTCCTGGTGCTCTCCATCGAAAGCCTCATCAAGGATTCCGCCGACAAGATTTCGCAGAAGGCCAGCCGGCTGGCACAGCATTTGGATTTGATCCAGCGCACGCTGGATGTGCGTTTCCCGGTGTACTTGCTGGTTACCAAGTGCGATCTGCTTACGGGTTTCCGCGAATTTTTTGATAGCATCGAAGATCCCCTCTTGCAGCATCAAATCTTCGGCTGGTCAAATCCTGATCCGCTTGACTCTCCCTTCCGTCCCGACTTGATCGAACAACATCTCGGAAGTGTAGCGGAGCGGGTTAGCCGGCGCCGGCTCGCGTTGCTGCGTGAAACCTCCCCGGCCGGGCGGATCGGTGGCGACACACAGCAGTTTTTTGCCTCGTCTCGTCAATCGGGAGGGGGCGCGGGCACGCGGCGCCTGGATGAAGTGGATTCCATGTTTGCGCTGCCGGAGAGCATCATGCGATTGGCCCCGCGACTGCGGCGTTACCTGGAGACCATATTTGTCGCCGGCGAATGGTCGGCCAAGCCGGTGTTTCTGCGTGGGATTTACTTCACCTCATCGATGCGCGAAGGCAAGGCGCTCGACGAAGCCATAGCATTTGCCACAGGCCTTCCATTGGACCAGTTGCCGGAGGATCGCACCTGGGACAAAAATCGGGCCTTTTTCCTCCGGGATTTATTTCATGAAAAAGTCTTCCGTGAGAGCGGCCTGGTCACGCGAGCCACCAATACGCTCAAACTTTTGCGCCAGAGGCAACTGGTGATTTTCGGCACGGCCGGGGCCGCCCTGCTGCTGGTACTGGTGTTCGCCTTCTTTTCTTATCGCGGCTTGCAGAAGAGCGTGCTCAAAGAGGCCGCGTATTGGCAAGCCGGGGCTACTAACTGGAACCAGGGAGAATGGTCGAATAGCATTGTGCGCGCGGGCGCGCCTCCCAATGTCCTGCATTTCTCATACGCTGGAACTAACGTCGTGGAGGCAGGGTCGGCGAGACCAACGCTGACCGAATACCACCAATGGCTCAGGAAGATCGCCGAGAAACCGCTGCCGGTCGGCTTAGTTTTCAAGCCGCTTGAATGGCTCCATATCGGGAGTGTTCATGATCGTCCTGCCGGTCAGCGTTTGCTCTTTGAAGGCAGCGTGCTCAAACCTTTGGTGTCCCGCACGAGGGAGAAGATGAGCGATCCGGCCTCTGCCCCCGCCGGTTCGAAGGCTCTGGAACTGCATCGAAACGCATTGCTTTCTTTGATGCGGCTTGAGGCCGATGGGCTGCTCGCCAACCCCAGCGGGATCACGAGCACCAACGAGGCGCAGAGGTACCTTAAGAGTTTTGTGTCTTACCTCACAGACATGGACTGGACGCCGGATTCCAACCTCGTGGACGTTTTTGCGTGGACCTACGCGAAGGATTCCCTTGGAAACAACAATGGCAAGTGGCCACCAGACGATCTGCGTGGCGGGAACGCCTTAGCGGCCAATAACCCGATACGAATCGGTTTGGAAAAGTTCCACAAAGCCAGCTTGCAAGCTCAGACGAACATCGACCTGCAATTAACGATGCTCAACGAGCTGGCTGATAAACTGAACGCCTACCATCAAGGTGAACGTGAATGGCTCAATTCAGACCTCGCGGGCGCGTGCTCGACGTTAAGCCAGAGAATGGTTCCCCTTAAAGCTGAAGTGGACGCAAGTTGGTCCCGGCTTCAAACGGCTACGAACGCGGGGGCGGGGCCTTTGACCAGTCTGTCTGCGACTTACTTCATCCTGCAAACAAACGCCGCCAACGCGTCGGTTTCCGCGCTGGCTGCCCCTGTCAGCGCCATCGTGGCGCCCTTGCCCGACTCTCGCAAGACGACCGGGCTGTTTAAAGAAATCCAGGACAAAATGGGCAGTCTTGCTTTGGAGGCTGCCGGCAGCGCACGCAGCAGCTATGACTCGCGCCGGGCCTGGCTTGCTGCCCTAGATACAAACTGCATTGCGCGCGCGCCGGGCAGCAGCGTGCCTGCCTATGAATGGCGGTGGTCCCTTTACACAGGGGCCTGCGCGCTCGCCTCCTCTCCCGGCAAAGCTGTTGAGAGCGATATTGGCAACGAATGGAAACGCTTTGGCGAGCTGAAAGTGCTGGCGGATCAATTCCGCACCAGCCTCGCATCTTACAAGGGCCCGCTGTCCGACTCAGTTTCCAACAACTGCAACCGCATCGCGGCCGACGCCGAGCATCGGCTCAAGGATGAGTTTATAGACAGTTACGTGAAACTGGTTACGGAGAAACTCTCCAGTCTGCCCCAACAATACTCCTGGAACCTTGAGGCGCTCACAAACGCCCGCGCCCTTTTCGCCAGTGTCAAACGTGACCTGGCGGGTAGTGGCCTCGGCCCGCAGGAAAAAGAGAGACTGGCTTCCCTTGGCGGGAGGTTGGCGGAATCCAAACAGAAAGTGCTGGGGGCAATCGACAGCGATATCCGCCGCAAGCTCGGATTTCCGGTCCTTTTGGACGCGGGAAATACGATGAATGCGGGCAGCATGCTGGCAGTTAAGAAGCAGCTTGACCAGATTGACTCTGAATTGAGCAACCCGGTGTGGGCTGATTTTCCGGAGGGCGGGAAGGCCGTGGATTCTTTGAAGGGCAAAACAGAATCATATCGTTCGGTGGCCAGGGCGCTGGTGATGGATGACAAAGGCGCTGAATCCATCGCTAAACTGAAGCTATCCTTCGTGCCGCATGGCATGAAAGATGACAGCGGCAGTGACTTTGATTTTACGAAGGTGTACCGGTGGTTAAAGGTCTCATTTGATTCCCAGCAAATTGAGGAGAAGGAGATCACAACTCAACCCGGTCAGGAGATTGCTTTAGGGGAAGGAAAGCTTGACCGCGCGATGACCTTTTCCTTCCGAGACAACTTGCAAGCGACAAAAGTTGTGACCAAGCAGGTAAAGGAGTGGGCTTTGGCTCGATTGATTCATGACGGGGAGGCAAAGAGTGACGACGGACAGACCTGGAGAATTCGTTTCACCCTGCCAAGCGCTCCGATAGAGTCCAAAGGTGTGGTGTTCGAGGTGAAGCTTGATAAACCCCTGCCCAGGAAGGACGACTGGCCTAAATAAATATGGATCCCACTGCCGTCACTGGATTTTTTCAACGCAAGAAAGCGGGCGGGCGCTCGCCAGCGGAGACGGCTGGTCCCGCGCTCACGCTCGCGGCGTTTGGAAAGCATCCAGGCTGGGATGATCACCTTCCCGGTATTGGCGTAGAAACTGAAGCTTTGGCGCACGTCAAGCAGGCTTTCTATGTGAGCGGCATTGGCGGCCAAATTGACTCAGGGGTTTGGGAAAAACTGGAGGTGGACAAGCGTCTCGAAGAGTTTGATCACATCTTTCTTTGGCTTCGGGAAGGGCATTGCCTCCTGGGGCAGTTTTGGTCTTCGACCGATGGCAAAGGACGCCTCAACTACCCGATGGTGCTTTGTGTGGACGGCGAGGGCATCAGCCCAGCCGCCATGCTTCGCTACTTGAGGCCCGGCCTGGATCGTTTGCGGGATGCGTGTAAGGCGACCACGTCGGCGGACAAAGTAATCGACAACTGCCGCATCGCCCAGGAACAGGTGCGGGCTGTTCTGAGCGACCCCGCTGCCAGGACCGCTGAAACCACTCCGCCCATCGAGGCCCGCCGGACATTCCTCGAACGCCCTGAACTTGGCCCGGAGCGGCTTGGGTTGCTGCGCGTGCTGCATGAACTTGGTTCGGCGCCGGGCGTTTCTTTTAACGGCCGATCTCCGGAAGGCGGTGGATCCGCAGGAAATACCCGTTCGCGGCACCTTCGCTTGCCATTGGCGAGCGACTCGCGCAGCCAATCACTTTTGCTTTGGGCCTCGTTTTTACGCTGCGCTGTTCCTGAGACTATACCGTTGCTGTTGATGGTCCGCCGGGAGGTGGAGTGGCTCGATGTGGTGGTCGGCGAGCCTGCGAGCGATGATTTGTTTTGTCTCCAGGCTTCGACCAAGGCATTGCCGCTCGCAACGGAGATTCCGTACGAAATCGCCCCCGGGTTAACGACGGCTTTGCAAACCCTGGAGGCGAAATTCCTCGAACTGAAATCTGTCCCGATTACGAATGTGACTGCTGCCTCGCCACCGCCACCGGTTCGGGAGCCAGCGCCGGTCGCCCGCAAAGCAGACGTACCCAGGACCCCGGGCAAGCCGCCAGGCATTCGCAAACCGTGGCTGTTCCTCGGGGTCGCGTTGCTCCTGATCATCATCGCCGCATGGTTCGTGATGGGACGGCGGCATTCGACTAAGTCAAAACCCGCTATGTCATCGACGCTGATCCCAAAAACGGACCAGGAGTATCAGAATGCCATGGCTGCGGCGCAGCAGGCCTGGAGCGCTACTAATCTGGACGAGGCAATCAATCAAGCGAACCTGGCCTTAAAGGCAAAGCCAGGGGATGCTGCCGCGGAAAAGTTAGCCCAGGAATCACAGGCCGCAAAGGAGGAGCTCAATTACAAAGCGGCCCTGGCTGAGGCGCAGGCTGCTTTCGACCGAAAGGACTATGCTGACGCGATTGTAAAGGCGCAGGCCGTGCAGGCAATCCGGACCAACGACGCTGCGGCGGCGAAGCTGAGCGGAGAGGCGAAGGCGCAGTTGGACATCGCCAACAATTTAAAAGCACAGGAAGCGAAATATCAGGCCGCC
>WNFL01133959.1_pt1 | contig 11773 bp, 11 predicted proteins | sample 5400361 | NCBI WGS metagenome assembly WNFL01 (sample SAMN13153351, study PRJNA577476) | soil metagenome | isolation source: 40 cm soil on Douglas fir-dominated hillslope | place: USA:California | collected 2013-09-17
CTTTACCGGTGAACTACAACACATTGCCACAAGGCGTGCGTCTCGCGGTTGAGGCGGCGCAAAATAAAAAAGCGGCGGGCATTTCTGTGCTCGATCTCAGCGGAGTGGGCGCGTTTACGTCTTACTTCGTGATCTGCACAGGCTTCAGCACGCCGCAGGTGCAGGCGATCTGCAGCGAGGTCGAGGAGCAGCTCTATAAAGAGCTGCGACGGTCGCCGGAGCATCGCGAAGGGCGCGGATCTTCGGAATGGGCGCTGCTGGATTTTGGGAGCTTCATTGTGCACGTGTTCAGCGAACAGGCGCGCGCCTACTATGACCTGGAACGGTTGTGGCGATCAGCGTCGAAGCTGGCGATTGCGGATGAGGCGGAAGGACCATCCGGCCACAGCACGCCACAAAATCTGGCGATGGGCGGGTCCCACGCATCGGGCGAAGCGGTTTCAAAATGATAGCCGAGCGGCTGCCGTGGATCTCGGCGGACCCGGCGTCGCAGAATATTTTTCAATTAGCGCAGAAAGTTGCCGCGGCACCCACTACGCTGCTTATTACGGGGCAGAGCGGCTCCGGGAAAGATTACCTGGCGCGTGTGATTCACGAAATGGGTCCGCGGCGCGACGCACCGTTTCTGAAAATTGATTGCGCGAGCCTCCCTCCACAACTTGTCGAAAGCGAATTGTTCGGCCATGAACGCGGAGCGTTCACTGGCGCGGTCGAGCGCAAGCTTGGGCGCTTTGAACTCGGCGGGAACGGAACGATCGTGCTGGATGAAGTTGCAGCGCTTTCGGCGACAGCGCAGAGCAAACTGCTGCGGGTGCTGCAAGAGCGATCTTTCGAACGGCTGGGCGGGACGGAAACACTGCGCATCGAAGCACGGCTGATGGCGCTGACGAATGTTGATCTCCCTGCGGCTGTGAGCGCCGGCCGCTTTCGCGAAGATTTATTCTTTCGCATGAATGTGCTGACTATTGCGGTGCCTTCCTTGCACGAGCGCCGAGCGGACATTTTGCCGCTGGCGGAGCATTTTTTGTCGGCGCTGTGCCTGGCGCATGCACGCAATGGCGTGCAGCTGAGTGATGGCTCGCGGAGGATGCTGGCCGCATACGGGTGGCCGGGAAATATTCGCGAGTTGCGCAACGCGCTGGAGCGCGCGGTGGTTTTTACGCGCCGTGGAAGTGCTCGAGCCGGAGCATTTCGCGGAAAATATCCGGGCGGCGGCGGCGGGCAGCTCCGGAATGATCGCGGGACTGCGGTCGCTGGAGGACGTGGAGAAGGAAGTTATCGCCGCGACGCTGGATGCGGTGCGCTACAAAATCAGCCAAGCGGCAAATATCCTAGGCATCAGCCGTAAGACACTGCTAGAGAAACGCAAGAAATATGGGCTGAAATAATTCAGCACAGCCCCCACTCACCGACGCAAGTTGCGCCAAACGCCGTGCTAGACTTGATTGCTCGCGGTCTTTCTTCAAGACCAACCCTACTAATGCCCAAAGAGCTCTTCGGAACTGACGGAATTCGAGGCGTGCCTGGCACACCTCCTCTCGATGACGCGACGCTTTATGGTACGGGGCGTTCGCTCGGAACTTATTTGAGGCAGACCAGCCCCGCAGCTCGCGTGATGATTGGGATGGACACGCGCGAGTCAGGTCCGCATATTGCGGCGCTTCTGGCGGCCGGACTGGCGAACGCAGGCGCTTCGGTGGATTTCGCGGGCATTATTACGACGCCCGGAGTGGCGTGCCTGGTGCGACAAAGAGGATTCCAAGCCGGCGTGGTGATTTCCGCCTCGCACAACCCTTTTCACGACAATGGCGTGAAGCTTTTCTCAGGCGCCGGGATGAAATTTCCCGATGCGGTTGAGGAGACACTGGAAGAAGACATTTTCAAGCACCGGCAAGAGGCGGCGCCGAAGAATCCGCCTGCGTTGGTGGCGGACGAATCTTTGGACGCGCGGTATCTCGATTTTCTTCGCAGCAAGGTCGTTCCTGGGGCGAAGCTTTCCAGCCTGCGCTTAGTCCTGGATTGCGCTAACGGCGCTGCATACAAGCTTGGGCCAGAACTTTTTGAGTCACTGGGCGCGAAAGTGATCGCGATGGGGACTGAGCCGGACGGGCGCAACATCAATGCGGGTTGCGGGTCGCTGCACCTTGAAGGATTGCGAGAACGTGTGGTGGCGGAGCGGGCGGCGCTGGGAATCGCATTCGATGGGGATGCGGACCGGGCAATGTTTGTGTGCCAATCGGGCCGGGTGATAAACGGAGATGGGGTGCTGTTGGCGGCTGCACGGCACTTGAAATCGGCGGGAAAGCTGAAGGGGAATCGCGTGGTGGCAACTTCCATGTCCAATCTTGGACTGGAGCGAATTCTGGCTCGCGAAGGGATTGAGCTGGGGCGCGCGGCGGTCGGCGATCGTTATGTGCTGGAGGAAATGCTGCGCAGCAACAACGTGTTGGGCGGGGAGCAGTCCGGGCATGTGATTTTTCTGGATGATTCGCCGGCCGGGGATGGCTTGCTAACGGCGGTGAAGATTGCCTCACTCGTTTCGATGAATGGACGCTTGGAATCTCTAATCACCGGACTGAAGGACTATCCGCAGACCATTGTCAATGTAAGGGTGAAGGCGAAGCCCCCGCTGGATTCGCTACCGCAGGTGTCTCGCGCGCTTGCGGAGGCGCAATCGGCGCTCGGCGAGAATGGCCGGGTGGTGCTGCGCTACTCGGGGACGGAGCCGCTGGCCCGCGTAATGGTGGAAGCCGAGCACGATGCGGACGTCCAGCGCTACAGCCAGTCTGTAGCTAAAGCCCTACGCGAATCCATCGGCGCTTGAAGCGAACTCATGCGCTAGAATTGCCGGTTTCGCCTCTGGATTTTTTTTCGGAAGCAAGCAATCCGCCGCCTGTCACATCGATGTAACAGGGCGTCTCTCCCAAAGAATGGATTCAAGCGGGTGTTTACCTGTGGGATTTTGTAGGTAAAAACTCGCGGTTTTCCCGGCAAGAGTTCTCGCTCTGCGCTAACCCTTGTGATTTCATGGGCGTGGTGGAATGTGAATTTCCGATTACATGCTGGCATACGGTTTGCTCTCTTGTAGACAACGTTGTTTCAAAAAGATTGGCTTCCCGGGGTGGCCGGAACCCAACCTCGACTGGGTTTCGGTTTTGGGGGGTCAGTTCAAAGAAAGAGGGGGCTTGCACCAGCCCCCTTTTTCGTTCTCGGGCTGTGATCGCTTGGGTGGTTAGTTCGCGGTCCCGTGGGTGGTCCTGTTTCTCTCCTGTAGGGCGCAAAACATCGCGCCCGTTTGTCTAGACACTTCACATAGCGCTCGCCCGCAGTGACGCTACTTCAACCAGATAAAACCTGAGACGGGCTATTCGCGTAAATGAGCGTCGAACCAGGCCAGAGTGCGGGCGATGACGTCGCGCTGGTGCTTGGGGCTGGCAAACAGGTGGCCTTCGTGCTCGTAAACCACAAATTGCGTTTCGACGCCGAGCGTCTTGAGAGCGTGCCAGAATTCGTAGGACTGCGGAGCGGGGACTTCGCCATCGCTGTCGCCGACCAGGATTAGCGTGGGGGTCTTGGCCTTCATGATGAAATTGATCGGGGAGCTCTTGGCGTAGATTTCCGGGTCGTCGTAGACGGATTTGCCGAAGAACGGGATCATCCACTGATCGATCAGATTTTCGCCGTAGTAGGACTGCCAGTTGGAGAGGCCCGCTCCGGCCATGGCGGCTTCCAGCCGGTGATGCCGAGGCGGTTTGGGTCGATGGGCGCGATGCGGATGGCTTCATCGATGCCGGCGAGGATGTCCTTGAAGTCGCCATAGCCGAAATCCTTAACGTTGGCGCGTGTGAAGGCCTCGCCTTGTCCATAGCTGCCGCGCGGATTTGGATAGAGCACAAAGTAACCCATGCCGGACAGGCCAGCGGCAAAATCGTGACTGCCGGGCCAGTGAGAGAGCGCGACAGATGAAGGGCCACCGTGAACGTTCACCACTAGCGGATACTTCTTAGCGGCATCGAAGGCACGGGGATAAAGCAACCAGCCCTGCACCTCATGGCCCTCATTTTTCCACGTGATGCTCGTGGCCTCACCCCAAGCGGCAGATAACCCCTTGTTGCGGGAGGTTACCTGTGTCATCGCGGCAGGAGTGCCGCTGATGAGGACAACCTCCGGCGCTTGGCTGAAGGACCGGAAGACGCCGCCCACTATCTTGCCGTCTTTTGCGACAGAGAGCACAAAACCGAAGATACCGGCCGAGCTAAATGTTCCTTCCGCCGACCAGAGTTGCTCGATCTTGCCGCTCGAGGGATCAAGCGTCGCGATGGCGCTGTTGCCGCCCACGAATTCGCTAAACAAGATTTTTTTGTCGGTGAGCCAGCCAACCCAGGCTGCGGACGCTTTAATGTCCTTGGTGAGATTTTTTGCTTCGCCGCCAGTGCTGCTGATGGTGTGGATGTCGCCGCCGGTGGCGCCTTCGTCGCTCATTAGGCCTTCGATGAAGGCAATCTGCTTGCCATCAGGAGACCAAGCGGGATTGGCGATTTGCAGCTTGGGCTTGTAGATGGATTTCATCAGCCCGGTAGCGGCGTCTAGCGTGGAGAGTTCGGCGATATACCAGTTGTTGTCGCCGTTGCCCAGCGCAGAGCTGACGACGAAGCGTTTGCCGTCTGGCGACCAGTCGTACTCGTAAACGTAAGTGTCGGCGGGGGTGATTTGCGTAAGTTTGCCAGCGGCTAGATCGACCAGCGCGAGGCGCTGCTCGAAGAAAGCGTCCTTGATCTCGCCCGTTTCGGGTGTTTCGGCTACGAGAGGACCGGAAGCGCGCGCGGCGTTTTCTGTGAAAAGGATTGCGATGATTTTGCCGTCGGGTGACCAGCCGGGATGGGCGAGGTAGCCTTTGACACTCGTGAGCATTCTTGCGGGACCGCCCGCGGCATTTGTGACATAGAGCTGAAGCTGGCCTTTTTTTGCGGCATCGGACAGGAACGCAATCCTCTGGCTGTCTGGCGACCACGCGACATCGCTCTCGGCATGCAAAGAGTCGGCAGCGCCTGCGCCGATGCGCCTTGGCGGGGCGCCGGATTTGAGATTTTTTACGTAGATGACCGTGCTGCCGGAACCTGCGCCCGTTTTGGAGTGGACTGCTTCAACCCAGGCGATGGAATTGCCGTCCGGCGCATTGCCGTCCGGCGCAAGGGCGACTTGTTCAAACGTGTGCGCGGCGAAAAGCGTATTGATGACGCTATCGAGCGGAGTGGCGGCTTGCGGCTTCTGCGCGGCTTTGAGGCGCTTTTCGACATCTTGCTTCGAACCGGTATTTTCTTGCGCGAACGAATGGGTTAGCGCCACAAGCAACAGCGCAATCACTGGAACAGCGGCGTAGCGCGCACGCTGGATCATTTTCACGTCCTCTCGTTGCGGTAGGTACAGTAATCCCGTCAGGAATAGAGGGCAAGCGTTGCGCCGAAGAGTTGTTGTAGGACAGCAACAGTACGGATAGAATCCGCGCAGTTTTATGCGGAGGATGCGAGATGGTCGATCGTCGAGGGTTTCTGTCGTCGTTTGCGGGCGCTGCGGCCGCAGGAGCGGCGCTGAATTTTGGCGGCGAGCTTTTTGCGCGGGCCGCGCAGGCGCCGGCTCAGCTGCCCGACCGCGGGCTTTACGATTCCAACGAAGAGGCGTATTGGGCCGAGATGCGCAAGCAGTTTGTGATTCCGGCAGACGAAGTGTATTTAAACAACGGAACGGTGGGATCTTCACCTGCGCCGGTGTTGCGCGCGATTTTCGACGGCTACAACGAGACGGAGAAGATGGCGCAGAGCGATCCCGAGGATTACCCGATCTGGGGCTACGCGGCGTGGAATGAGTTTCGTGATCCGCTGGCCGCGTTTGTCGGCTGCACGCGCGACGAACTCGCGCTGGTGCGCAATGCCACCGAGGCAAATAGCTACATGGCGAACGGCTTGGATATGAAGGCGGGCGACGAAGTCTTGATGACTGACCAGGAGCATCCGGGCGGGGAGCATCCTTGGAACTTGCGCGCCAAGCGCTACGGCATCGTGGTGAAGAAGGTGGCGCTGCCGAAGCCGGTGCCGAATGCGGCGGCGGTCTTGAACCTTATCAATGATGCGATCACGCCGCGGACTCGTGTTCTGTTCTTCAGTCACATAACGACGGCTACGGGTGTTGTGCTGCCGGCTAAGGAGCTTTGCGCATTGGCGCGGTCGAAGGGCATTGTTTCCGCGGTGGACGGAGCGCACGTTATTGGAATGATGGCGCTGAATGTTCATGATTTGGGTTGCGACATGTACAGCTCAAGTCCGCACAAGTGGCTGATGGCGCCGAAAGGCACAGGATTGCTGTACGTTCGCGATGAAATGATCGATCGGCTGTGGAACACGATCGTTACCGCCGGATGGGACGATCCTAAACTGCGCGCGGAACGATTCCAGCGCATCGGCAGCTCCAATGTGCCGTCGTTGTGGGGAATGCGTGCCGCGGTAAAACTTGCGAACAACATTGGGTTAGATCGCATCGAACGGCGGCATCAAAAAATGGCCGATTACATTCATGGCGAAATGGTGAAGCGCGGGGCGGAGACCTGGACTTCGCCGGATGCTAGGCTGCGTTGCGCGATTGCGTCGGTCAATGTGCCGCCGATTCAGATCATGGAGCTTGAAACCTGGATGTGGCAGAACAAGAAAATTCGCATTCGCGGCGGCGGGCCGTCGAAGATTCGGTTGTCTACGCCGTACTATTTGCTGCGGAAAGACCTGGATCGATACCTAGCCGCTTATGACGAATACCGGCACGTGAAAAACATAGCCTAGTGTCGCCGGCCAACATGCTCTCGATTTTCTGCGGCTGCGGAAAGAGAGAAAGCGAATTTCCCGGTCAGTGCGTGTTATGATGACGAGGAGTTTTTAGCATGCTTAAAATCCCTCCTTTCGCTACCGTACTTACATTCGGAACTTTTTTCATCGCAATGGGTCTGGTCCTGTATCGGCTGCTGTGGGCGGCGTCCCAATTTAGCGGCGCCGGCGCGCTCCCCAAGAAACTACAGAGCTGGCGGCGGTGGCTTCACGGCGAACCCGCATACAAGAAGCCGCACTGAAAGAACTTCTTGCCAAAGCTTCCGCGCAAAGACCCCTAATCAATTTAGCTCCCTGCCTGCTTTCTTGACCGTGTGCTCGGGGGTCGACTACACTAACTAATTCGCAGAGTGCCGCTTAGGCGGCTTGTGAACCGTCGCTTTGTTCGGGCGGCGTGTGTCGCGGTGCGGAATTTTGCATTCGAAATTCTGCATAGGTGACGCGCGTATTTAAAAGGGGGATTGCTTTGCCAAAGCGCACTTATCAGCCGCGCAAGCGCCGGCGCGCCAAGACGCACGGATTCCGTTCGCGCATGAAGACCGCAGGAGGGAATAGCGCGGGAGCATTAAGCTTTCCGCGCGAGGCGCGGCTGGTGCGGCGGGGAGAGTTTGACGCCGTGTACCGCGCCGGAAAGCGCCGCTCGAATTCCCACTTCACCGTTTTTCTTCGCGCGAATGAACTGCCGCACAGCCGATTTGGATTCAGCATCAAGAAGGCACTTGGCGGCGCGGTGGTGCGCAATCGCATCCGGCGGCGTGTGCGGGAAATCGTGCGCTGCCATCGTCTGGAGATAGCTGCAGGATGGGACATAGTCATACACCCGAAGAGCAATGTGGCGAAGGCGGAGTTTGCGGCGCTGACGGCGGAGTTTTTGCGCCTAATGCCGAGGGCGTGAGCAACTTACGGCACAGCACCGGGGTCCGCATGGCGCTCGGGGCGCTGCGATTTTACAAAACATATTTGTCGCTGCTGGTTGGTGGAAGCTGCCGCTTCGTGCCCACGTGCTCGGTCTACGCTTACGAGGCGGTCGAGCGATTTGGAGTTGCGCATGGAGCGTGGCTAACGCTCAAGCGCCTGCTGCGATGCCACCCCTTGTCGCGCAAATTTGGATACGACCCCGTTCCTGACACCACCCCGCACAATACCGCTGCCAGACCGGAAGAGGCGCATTCGTGAGCGAACCGCAGAAAAAGTTCAAGCTGACACATGAGCTGCGCATTGTGGTGGCCTCGCTCCTGTCGCTGGTGGTGATCTTGCTTTGGGCCAAGTATTTCGGTCCCAAACCGCCGACGAACTTGCCGCAAGCTAACCGGCCGGCGCAAACAGCGCCTGCTACGCCGGGAAGCAGCACCCCAAGCGCCCCGTCCCCATCGGCCAAGAGTACGCCAGGGTCAAAAGCACCAGCCACGAGCATGTCCGGCGTCGCCCAGGCTGCAACCCCACCTAAGGCCGATGCGGAAGAGCGAACACTCGTGGTGGAGAATGACCTTTATCGCGCGGAATTCTCAAACCGCGGCGCGGTCGTGAAGAGCTGGCAGCTGAAGCACTATACCGACGACTCGAAACCGCCGCGCATTCTCGATTTAGTGCATCCCGAAGCCGCGCAGCAGACTGGCGGATGGCCCTTTGCTGTCGCGTTAAACGATCCGGAGCAAGAGTCCGCAGCGAATAGCGCGCTGTATCAAATTTCTACTCCTGCAAGCACCTTGCAAGCGCCAGTCGACGCGGAATTCAGCTGGAGCGATGGCCACCTGGAAGTCACCAAGCGCTTCCATTTCGACCACACGTACGTGGTGCGCGTCGAGACGTCAGTAAAGGTTAACGGTGCGCCGGTACCTGCTGGAACGAGTTGGCTCGGCGGTTTCGGTGATCAAACGGTTTCCAATCCCGCACCGATCGACACCGTTTCCGTCTTCTACAGCGAGAACGGGAAGCTCACCAACATTCCCGCCAAAAAGTTGGAGGGACCGGAAAAGTGGCCGCGGGGAGTCTGGCAGGGCGGTAAGGATTGGGACGGGATCGAGGACCGCTACTTCACGGCGGTATTTCTGCCGTTGCTCGGAGCGCCTCCCGGAAGTCTCGAGGCCCGATACTGGAAGGTTTTCCGGACCGTTCAGGTGGAGGGCAAGGATACAGAAGAACCAGTGCCGCAGATTCAGACGGCCACTTCGGCGCAGCCTCTAGCGCTGCGCGTCTTCGTAGGTCCGAAAGACTACGATGACCTGAAGAAGATGAATCCGCCGCTGCACTCGTTGGTCAATTTCGGGTGGCTGGAGTTCATCGCCGATCCGCTGTTTCACGGATTGAAATGGCTGCACAAATACATTCCCAATTGGGGCTGGGACATCGTCGTCCTGACACTCATTATCAACATGCTGCTGTTCCCGCTGCGCATTTCCAGCTATCGCACAACGCTGAAAATGCAGCGCGTGGCCCCGGAAATCAAGCAAATCCAGGAAAAGTATAAGAAATATTCCATGCGTGATCCACGCAAAGCGGAGATGAACAAAGAAGTGATGGCGGTCTACAGCCGGGAGAAAATTAACCCGGTGGGCGGCTGCTTCCAAATGTTTTTGCAGATGCCGATCTGGTTTGGTCTGAACACCGTGCTGCGTTTTGCGATTGAAATGCGGCATGCATCTTGGTTTGGCTGGATCAGAGACTTGTCCGCCAAGGATCCTTATTACATTTTGCCGATCACCATGGGCCTGTCGATGTACCTGGTCTCGAAAATGACGCCCATGACCACCACCGATCCGCAGCAGCAGATGATGATGAAGATCATGCCAGTAACCATGGCCGGACTGTTCATGATCTCCCCCATTTCAAGTGGTTTGGCAGTGTATATTCTTACCAGCAGCTTGGTCGGCATCGTGCAGCAATGGTGGCTGAATCGAACGCATCCGTTGCCGGCGGCTGCTCCCAGCCAGGCGCGTGGGAAAAACGGAAAGACCAAAAAGAAATAAAACATCTGCGGTAGTCGGGCCTTATTTGTTTGGTCTGGAAAGCGGTTTACAGCGCAAGGTGCCATGACCAAGGAACTCATTCAGAACGGACAACTCGATAGGCAAGCTGCGGCCGATGCTCTGCGCGAGTTTCTGGAAAACACCATCCGGGCGGCAGGATTTCAACTAAATGTAACGGTCACTGTGGCTGCGCCCGGAGCTGCACGCGACGCGGAAGTTGTCGCCGACGTCGATGGCCGCGACAAAGAGATCTTGCTGGAGCGCGGCGCGGGAGTTTTGCAGGCACTCGAGCATTTGGCCTTTCGTGCTTTGCGGCTTGAGCCGGAGCACCACGAAAAGATTCACGTGGATTGCGGCGGCTATCGCGCGCTGCGCTTTGAAGAGCTGCGCATGACCGCCAAAGTGGCCGCGGAACGGGTGCAGACCTCCAAGCAGCCATTTCGGCTGAATCCGATGACCTCGCGCGAACGGCGCATCGTGCACCTGGCGGTGAAGGACATCCCGGGCGTGCGAACGGAAAGCGTTGGTGTCGGCGAGTACCGCCAAGTGGTCATTCATCCCGCAGACAGCAAGCCTTCACGCTGACTTCCGAGACGACATTTCCCCCGCAAAATTTCAGCTAAAGCGCAGGCCCACTACTTGGTTTTCACCCAGCCTTGGGATATCACAGCGCCATCTGGGGCGAAGCGAACGCGATAGGTGAACGATGAAGGGCGGCCAGGCTTCATTTGGGGAAAACGCAAGTCGGAGATTTCGACGATCGCTTCAGCGCCCTCTTTGTGAAAGCGCGTCACCGGGAATCGGGCGAACCATAGAACGGTGCGGACTTCGGGCAGACGCTTGGCGGCTTCGATATACGGATTTGGCGGGGCGTCAGGATAAAACCGGTAAGTCAAGGCGGAAGCCGCATCGGGAACCGTACCGGCAGCTTGCACCCGGGTGGGTTCGCCCAGATTCAGACGCAACTCATAGACTCCGTGAGGCGTCAGAACCAGTCCGTCCCAATGCCACAGCGATGGCGGGAACGGGAGCGCACCACGCGATTGCGCGTCGAGGTGCAACGAGGAAGAGAAATTGTCGACGCGCCCGAGCGCCACGTGATGCGCGTAAACCGTAACTCCGATGTAGCCGAGCGACAGCAGCAATCCTGCCAGATTCCATGTCGCGAGCCGCGCGCGCAGTCCCGCGTTGCGAATCGCCGGCAAAAGAAACGCGGCCGCTAGTACGACGATCGCCGCTAAAATTCCTCGCATCGAAAGCGGCGCGCCTATCACCACGCCGATATCAGCGACGGCGAGGGTCGCGACGGCAAGAACAAGCCAGCTTGCGAGCGCGCGGCGTCGCAATCCTTCCGGCTTTCGATAAACCCACGCAAGAATCTGTGGGATGAGCAGGATTCCGCTGAAGGTGAAATCGATTATGAAGACCAGATCCCACGCCGGTCGCGACCATTTCACGGGCGACCAGATCATCGTTCCGAATGAAGTGATCAGGTCCATCAAAATGTGGCTGAGAATACCGACGGCATAAATCCCTGTTAACGCGGCGAAGGAAGGCGATTCCCATTTCCGCCAACGGACAAACCGGCGCGTCAGAGCGGCGAGGACCACTGCAAAGATGGGCAGACATACGAGCGAATGCGTGATGCTGCGGTGCCACGTCAGGATAAGGAGATCGTTGTGCGAGAAAAATTCGCGGAAGACATCGGAGTCCGGAAAGATTGCGCCGAGCATCAGCGACCAGGTAATGATTCGCTGGCGATTCACCGGCTTCGCGGCGAGCATGTCTTGCCCGCGAAAGGCCGCCTTGGCGATTAGCGCGCCGGCGATGCCGTGCGTGATGGTGTCCATCCCGGAAGTCTAGCGGATTTACTGCGAGTTGCGCGGATTTCAGCTCACAGCAAGGAGGGGCGAGCGCTTGGCCACGACTTCGCCAACG
>WNFL01284828.1_pt1 | contig 11773 bp, 11 predicted proteins | sample 5400361 | NCBI WGS metagenome assembly WNFL01 (sample SAMN13153351, study PRJNA577476) | soil metagenome | isolation source: 40 cm soil on Douglas fir-dominated hillslope | place: USA:California | collected 2013-09-17
CTGCCGCCGCAGGGCGAGCTCGTCTCGGTGCCGCGTTTCTCAGGCGTGGGCGAGCCGGTCAAGGTGAGCGGCAGCGGCTTGGAAGCGGGCAAGACTTACAAGCTCAATTGGACGCGTGTGATCGGCAACCGCATGACCGGACGTGGTTGGCAGGAAGACTCAAAGCCCGTTGCTGAGGCGAAAGCGGACGCGTCGGGACGCATCGAATTTTCCTTCAACACGCCCGATGATCTTGGCGGCGCGCACGGGCTGTGGATAGAGACCGGTAAGACGAAGAAACAGGGCACGCATCTGATCAAGTCCACCGCGTTCCCCCTCGACGTGGCGCGCGGCCCGGTGGGAACGAAGTTCACGCTGCATTTGAAAGGCGTGGGCTGGACCGAGACCGCGAACATCATGCATCTCGTCTACGACAACAGCTATAACGGCTATGCCTGCGCCTTCAACAGCCAGGGCGACGTGGAGATTTTCGTGCAGGCGACCGGCACGCCGGGCTGGCACTACATCGATCTCTATCCCGGCATCTACAAAGGCACCGAGACGGACCCGAACAATTTCAAGATGCCGCAGCTCACTTATGCCGCGGACCACCCCGGCGAGGATCTGCAAGCCTTTCACTTCGCTTTCGAAGTCACTTCGCGCGGTGCGACGAAGCAGGCGCAGCGGTAGAGCTATTGCCGCGGGTATTCGGCGGGATAGCGCGAAAACGGGTAGGTGGGCGGCTCATATTGTGTTTGGGTCCGGGATGAAATTGCACCGAATGCCAATATTGCAAGCAGAAACAGTGTTAGGCCGACCGGGAAACTGACTAGCGAAGCTTCGTAGACAGGAATGCCCAGCGGCCTCCTCCAGCTGCGCCGACAATTCTCACAGTCATAAATTGTCGCTTTCGCCGGAAACATGGTTCGAGCGACAACCAGCGATAGGGCCGCAGCGATTGCAACGGGAATCGATGTTCTTTTGCCGAACTTGGCGAGGAACAATAGGGGCAATGAATGTCATCCAGATCGCCAAACGATTCTTCCAGCAAGGTTTTGAAGACGCCCTTGACGCCCTTGCGACACATCAGCCCTATTTCGAGCGCCTCTTGGCGCAGCTCATCAGGTACCTGAACCTTCGCGCCTCCCAGAGCCACCGCGTACGGCCATAGCATGGAGATGTGATATTCATGCGTGACGAAGGCGGGAATGCCTTCGGCTTCGAGTCGCAGCCGAAATAGATGTGCCTCCCACGGCTTGAGGAAGCTTTCGACCGTCACCAGCACAGGTTAGCCCCACTCTCACATCATCGCCTGCCATGTTATTGTGGCGCGCAACGGACCCCAAGAGCCAGGAGCAAATCATGTTCACGCGTCGCACGTTTGGCGCTCTTCTTGCCGGCACGGCCGCTGCTGCTTCCGGAACATCCTGGGGCCAGGCGGCCAAGAGCAAGACGGTGTTCTACGCAAGCGTCGGGCCGAGGCTCACCTTGCATGATATCGATATCGACGGCGCCACTCTGACGCGACGGAGCACGATCACGCTGCCGTCCAATATTCAGTACGCATGGCCCCATCCCTCGCGGCGGTATTTCTACGTTGCTTCAAGCGATGGCGGGCCCGGCGTCGCCGGCGACAATCATTTTGCGACGGCGTGGCGCATCGATCCCAATACAGGAGCGCTCGAGCCGCATGGAGCGAAAGTGGCGCTGCCGTACCGTCCGATCCATATCAGCGTCGACGGCGCCGGCGAATATGCGCTCATCGCCTACAACGAGCCGTCCCATGTCACGATCTATCGCATCAATAGCGACGGCACGTTGGGCGCGCTGGTGAACCAACCCGCGGCGCCGGACGTCGGCATCTACGCGCACCAGCTCCGCACGACGCCGTCCAATCAGACGGCCATCCTGGTGACGCGCGGCAACAACGCCGGAAGATCCGGGCGCGCTGAAGGTCTTCGGATTCAAGAACGGAGTCTTGACGAAGCTCGCGTCGGTCGCGCCGGGCAACGGTCTTGGCTTCGGCCCGCGCCATCTCGACTTTCATCCGACGCAGCCTTTCGTCTACGTTTCGCTCGAGCGTCAGAATAAGCTTTACGTCTATGGACTGCAGCCCGACAACACGATCTCACGCGATCCACTGTTCATGAAAGAGACGCTCGCCGATCCGAAGAATGTTCACGCCGGGCAGGGTGCCGGCACCATCCACATGCATCCGAACGGCCGTTTCGTCTATCAGGCCAATCGCAACGCCAATGTCGTGGACTTCGAGGGCAAGAAGGTATTCGCCGGCGGCGAGAACAACATGGCGGTGTTCGCGGTCGATCAGCAAAGCGGCGAGCCGAGATTGATCCAGAACATCGACGGGCACGGCATCCAGCTCAGGACCTTTGCGATCGATCCGAGCGGGCGCCTGCTGGTGGCGGCGAGCATCATGCCGCTGCTGGTCCGCGACCGAAACGGCGTCAGCACGCTCTCCGCCGGTTTGACGGTCTATCGGGTCGGCGGCGACGGCAAGCTCGCGTTCGCGCGCAAATACGACGTGGATACGGGCAATGTGCAACAGTTCTGGAGCGGAATGGTGACGCTCGCTTAGAATGGTGATCCAATGATCGACCGCCGCCTGCTCATCGGTCTGCTGCCTGCCGCTTTGGTGGCGCCTTACGGACGCGCGTTTGCTCAGCCAGCCGGAACACGACCGATCAAGCGCATCCGCACGAGCACGCTCGAAATTGCTTACGAAGAGAGCGGGCCGGAGGCCGGCACGCCAGTCCTTCTGATGCACGGATTCCCGTACGATCCGCGCGCCTACGACGAGGTGGTCCCGCCTCTCGTGAGAGCCGGATGCCGCACAATCGTGCCCTATTTGCGCGGCTACGGGCCAACGCGTTTCCTCTCAGCCCAAACGCCGCGTTCGGGCCAGCAAGCGGCACTCGGCAACGATCTCGTAGAGCTGATGGGTGCGCTTCATCTGCCGAATGCGGCGCTCGTCGGCTACGACTGGGGCGGGCGCGGCGCGTGCGTTGTCGCGGCGCTGTGGCCGGAGCGCGTACGCTGCCTGGTCGTGGCCAACGGCTACACCATTCAGGACATCGCTGCGTCGGCGATGCCGGCAACGCCGGAGCAGGAACACCGGCTTTGGTATCAATATTATTTCCACACCGAACGCGGCCGCGCCGGGCTCCAGGCCAATCGGCACGATCTCTGCAAGCTGCTGTGGAAGCTGTGGTCGCCGAATTGGAAGTTCGACGACGCCACGTATGAGCGCACCGCTGTGTCGTTCAACAATCCCGATTTCGTCGCCGTCGTCATCCAGTCCTATCGCCACCGTTTCGGTTACGCCCCCGGCGATCCTGCGTTGGAACCGATCGAGCGGCGCTTGGCAGTGCAGCCGAAGATCGCGGCGCCGACCATCGTGCTGCAAGGCGAAGGCGACGGCGTCAACGCGGCCGCAGCACCTGCGACCCAAGCGCGGTTTTTCACCGGACGATATCAGCGTCGATTGATTCCCATCATCGGGCACAACGTACCGCAGGAAGCGCCCGCGGCAACAGCAGCGGCTGTGCTTGAACTGCTATCGGCACGCCGCGGATAGCTCAAACGAAACCGCCGCGCCCGGGCTTGCGAGCAGCGGCGGTTTTATTCCAAATCGAAAAGCTCGTTTAGGTTGGTGCATCTCTGCGACGCCGGCCGCGAAGGACCGCTGCACGCCATAGAAAGAGCACCGCTACCAACACACCCAAGGTCACATAGGCCCATAATGCGCCGACATATCCTGAAATAGCGACCGCTACCGCGGCCAAGGCAAGAACCAAAAAAATAACCGCCCAATTCAGCATGGGATGTCTCCCTGTTGGGTCTCAAATTGTAAACGCCCGGGGAGACAATATGTTCTGCTCAAGCTTTAGCTCAGGTGAGCAGAGCGGGGCGACGCTTCTCCACCCAGTTCGTCGCCGCGTCGTACGCGAACGCCAGCTGCAGGCAGCTGAACTCGGCTTGATGGCGGCCGACGATCTGCATTCCCATCGGCAAGCCGCGCTCGCTGAACCCGACCGGAATATTGAGCGAAGGCGAGCCCGACATGGTGATCTGTACCTGCGCGTCCATCCACTGGTAATAGGTATCCATCGGCCGGACGGCGATCTCCTTGGGCCAGGGGATTTTTACATCCCAAGGAAACACCTGCGCCGAGGGCACGATCATGAATTCGTAGCTGTCGAAAAACCGCCGCACCGCCTGATACCAAGCCGAGCGCACTTGCGTGGATTCCAGGATGTCAGCGGCGGTCAGCTTCAACCAGTTCTCGACTTCGAATTGCGCATCCGGCTTCAGTAGCGCGCGCTTAGCGGGATCCTGATAGAACGCAAGCAGCGGACTACCCGATTGCCAGGCGCGCAGCTTGGTCCAATTGCTCCAGACACGCTCGTTGGAATAGTCGGGCTTGGCTTCCTCAACAATGCAGCCGAGCGACTCGAAGGTCTTGAGCGCGCTCTTGCAGAGATCGAGCAGCCCCGCATCGTAAGGCAAGTAGCCGCCGAGATCGCCGAGCCAGGCAATGCGCGTGCCCTTGAAGTCGCGCTGCAGGGGCTGAGTGAACTGTGCCGGGTCCTGCCGGTTCGACAACGGCGCGCGCGCGTCGAATCCGGCCTGCACCGAGAGCAGCATCGCGAGATCGGACGGGTTGCGCGCCATCGGTCCGTTGACGCTCAACGCGGCGTCGAAAACATCGGCGCCTTCGGCGGGCACCCGGCCGAACGACGGACGGAAGCCGAACACATTGTTGAACGCACCGGGATTGCGCAGCGAGCCGCCATGATCGGTGCCGTCCGCCACCGGCAGCATGCGCAGCGCCAGCGACACCGCGGCGCCGCCGCTGCTGCCGCCGGCCGTCTTGGTCTGGTCATAGGCGTTCAGCGTGGCGCCGAACACCGGATTGTAGGTGTGTGAGCCGAGTCCGAATTCCGGAACATTGGTCTTGCCGATGATGATCGCGCCGGCGGCCTTCACGCGTTCGACGTGAATCGCATCAGTGGTCGCGATGAAGTCCTTGAAGATGGGCGATCCTTGCGTGTTGCGGATTCCCTTGGCCGGCACCAGATCTTTGATGGCCTGGGGAAAGCCGTGCATCCAGCCGAGATATTCGCCGCGCGCGAGCTGGGCGTCGCGCTCCTTCGCCTGCGCCAAAAGATTGCCGCGGTCCTGAAGAGAAACAATGGCGTTGACCTTCGGGTTGATGCGCCCGATGTGGTCGAGATAGGCCGTCATCACCTCGGCGCAGGCGAGCTTTTTCGCCTTGATTGCGCTCGATAGGTCCATCGCGTTCATCATCACGATGTCGGACGCTTTTGATTGCGATGCCGCTGTTCCCATCCAGACTGCTCCTCCGACCGCGGCCGTCGCGGCGATGCCCCCGGCGGCCGTCAACAAGGTGCGCCGGTCCACGCCGGCTTTTCCCGTGTGCTCAGGCGCGCTGTTGTCAGGCTTCATGTCGTTCCTTCACGCAAAGCGATAAAGGCGTGCCGGGGTGTCCACCAAGATCATCTTGCGCATCGCCGCGTCGGGGACCTCTTGTTCAAGCACGCGCACCAAGTTCGGGTTGTTGATTTTCTGATACGGGCTGATCTCGCCGAACGGCAGTCCGCGAACATTGCCCGGATGCGGCCAATTCGTGCCCCACAGCATGCGATCGGCGCGCGCGGCAATGAGAGCTCTGGCGAGCGGAATGACGTCGGAATAATCGGCCTTCTTCGAGAGGTTGTAAGGTGCGGAAAGTTTGACATAGGTGTTGCCCGCGCGAACGAGCTCGACGAGCGCGCCGAAGCCCGGCTGGTTGGCGCCCTTTTCGGCTTCGAGATTGGCCATGTGATCGAACACGACGGGCACTTTGAGTGTGCTCACGGTCGATGCGATCGCCGCGACCACAGGAAGCTCGGTATTGATCTGGATGTGCCAGTTGAGCGGCACGAAGCGCGGCGCGAACCCATTGATGGCGTCGATGGCCGCCTTCGGATCGCGCACGCCGGCGGTGGCAAAATTGAGCCGCACGCCGGTGAAGCCGATCCCGGCCAAGCGCTGCAATTCGGCATCGGATACGTCTTGCCGAACCACAGCAATGCCGCGCGCGGAATTTCCCAACTCCTTCAGCGCATCGACGGCGCAGGAATTGTCGAAACCGTAGAAGCTCGGCTGCACGATCACGTTGCGCGCGGCGCCGGTCTCGACGCGCAAGGCCTTCAATTGCGCCACCGATGCTTCCGGCGGCGTGTAGGTGCGGTTCGCCGCCATCGGATATTTCGACTGCGGTCCGACGATGTGGTTGTGGCAATCGATCGCCCCTGGCGGCATCGCGGCCGCGGCCGCGGCCGCGCGCGCGCGCCGGGACAAGGCGAGCCCCGCCACCGAGCCAAGCGTGATCGAACCGAAGTCGCGTCTGGTGAGTCTCATGTCGTTCCTCCCCGATTGCGCTGTCGCCTCAGGCGAAGCGATAAAGTTTTTCCGGCGTATCGACGAGAATCGTTTTGCGAGTCTTTTCGTCGGGACACCATGAGGTGAAGAGCTTGAGCACGGCCGAATCGTCGATCTTGGAAAACGGCGTGACTTCCGTCAGCGGCTTTCCCGGAATCGCGTTGGTGTGCGGCCAGTCGCTCGCCCACAGCATGCGTTCGGGCGCGGCCTGCATCAGCGTGCGCCCGAGCCACGTCGTGTCGGAATAGTCCGGAAGCTTGGATACGCGATAGGGCGCCGAAAGCTTGACATAGACCCTGCGCGCGCGGACGAGGTCATACAGTCCGCCGAAGCCGCGCTGGCCGAAACCGTCTGCGGCGACCGGCTGGCCGAAATGATCGATTACCACGGGAACGTTCAGATCGGCGATCTGTCCGGCAATTTGTCCGATGACGGTGATGGCCGCGTAGATCTGAATATGCCAGTTCAAGGGCGCGACCTTCTTCGCGTATTGCGCCAGTAGCGCCGCGGCCGCCTTCGGATCGCGATTGCCGCTCGATTCAAGATTGATGCGCACGCCGCGTACCCCCTTGGCATCGAGATCGCGCAAAGACTGATCGGGCGCATTGGGGGCGACCACGGCGATGCCGCGCGCCGTCGGTCCAAGCTCGGCCATCGCATCCAGCATGCAGGAATTGTCGGTGCCGTAGAAACTCGGCTGCACCAGAACGTTGCGGGCAATGCCGAGGCGCGCGCGCAGCGCCTTCAGTTGCCCGACCGAGGCTTGCGTCGGCGTGTAGGCCCGGTTCGGCACCAGCGGATATTTGTCCTGCGGGCCGATGATATGGACGTGACAATCGCAGGCGCCCGCGAGCGATCCGGCGGCGGCCGCATTGGCGTCGTCAGTCATCAGAGCTGCCAATGCTCCGGCACCAAGTGCGCCCAGCTCGCGTCGCGTGATGTCCATGCATTTTGATCCCTTCGTCATTCCTGCTTGACAGTGAATTTGAGCGAGGCGGCGAGCAAGGTCGTCACCACCATGATGCCGGCCATCGCCGTAATTCCGTAGCCGAACCCGCCCGTCGAATCGCGAAGATATCCCATCATGTAAGGACCGAAAAACCCGCCCATCGTGCCGATGGTGTTGATAAAGGCGATGCCGCCCGCGGCGGCGACACCGGTCAGGAGACGCGGCGGTATCGACCAGAAGATGGCGCGCGCCGCGGTGATGCCGATCAGCGCCAAGGTGAGACTGATCAACGCCACGCTGAGCGAACCCAAGAGGGTGTAGGCTCCGAGCCCGATCGCGCCCAAAAAGCACGCCAGCGTCAGATTGACGATCTTCTTTCCCGTGCGATCCGCATGCGCGGCCCACGCAAGCATTCCCACAATCGCAAAAAGGTAAAGGATGAACGTCAGCACGCTGATGGTGAAATTCGAGAATTGAAAGTCTTTCAGGATAAGCGGCAGCCAGATGCCGATGCCGTAAGAGCCGAGTGTGAAACCGAACTGCACCACCGCGAGCACAATGACGCGAATGTCGAAGATTGCTCCCATAACGGAGGTTTTCGGCCGGTGGTGCGTTTCGGACGACAGCATTTTCCGCAGCGCGACCGCTTCGTCCTTGCTGAGCCAGGTTGCCTCCTCCGGCTTATCCGCGAGCAGCTTCAGCACGAAGAAGCCGAGAACGATGCATGGCAGGCTCACCATGATGAACATCCACTTCCACCCAGCGAGTCCGAAAATTCCGTCCATCTGCAAGAGCGCCACGCAAAGCGGTCCGCCGACCAGCGAAGATGCCGGAATGCCGACCAGGAACCAGGCCAGCATGCGCGTGCGGTATTCGCGCGGGAACCAAGCGGACAGGAAAAATGCGATGCCGGGGAAGAACCCGGCTTCTGCGACGCCTAAAAGAAAGCGCACCGCGTAGAGGCTTTCGGCGCCGGTCACGAATGCAGTGGCGGCGGAAACGATTCCCCAGCTGATCATGATGCGCGCGATCCACCGCCTGGCGCCAAAGCGGTACATCGCGAGGTTGCTGGGCACTTCGCAAAGCGTGTAGCTGATGAAGAAGAATCCGGCGGCGAAGCCCAGTTCGGTATTGGTGATGCCGATATCGTCCTTCATCGTCAGCGCGGCAAAACCGATCGCCGTGCGGTCGAGATAGTTGAACAGATAAGCGATGGTCAGGATCGGTACGAGCCGCCACGCCGCCTTATTGAGCGCGCTGCGCTGCACGGCGGAGAGCTCGGCTTGATTGCGCGTGGCGCCTGCAACGCCGGCATCGTAAGCGGTCATGTGCTGCTGAGGCGAGCTGCAAGAGCCTCGCCTGCCTCCCTTGTGCCCAGCCTACCACCAATATCGCGGGTGATCTCGCCGGCCAGAATTGCGTTCTCAATGGCCCTGTGGATGCCGGCGGCCGCTTCGACAAAGCGCGCCTGGTTGCTCCTGCGTCCATACCACGCAATCAGCAAAGCGGCGGAAAGGATCAGCGAATACGGATTGGCGATGTTTTTGCCAGCGATATCGGGGGCCGAGCCATGGGCGGCCTGCGCCATGGCATAATCCGCGCCCTGGTTGAGCGAACCGCCGAGCCCGATGCTGCCGGAGAGTTCCGCCGTCAGATCGGTCAGGATGTCGCCGAACATGTTGGTCGTGACGATGACGTCGAAGCGGGACGGCGCCCGCACGACATGCGCCATCATGGCATCGACGATGACATCGTCGAAGAGCACCGCGGGAAATCCGCGCGCGACGTCGCGGCACTCGGCGAGAAACATGCCGTCGCCGAGTCTCAGCACATTCGCCTTGTGAACGGCCGTGACGTGCTGCTTTCTATCGCCGGCCATTTCAAAGGCGACGCGCGCGATTCGGTTGCACGCCTGGCGCGTGACGCGGCGAAGCGAAATCACGACGTCCTGGGTCACCTTCAGTTCAGCGTTGCCTTCCTCCATGTTGCGGTCGGCGTAGAAGCCTTCGGTGTTCTCGCGCACGACCACGAGATCGAACGCGCCGACTTTCGAGGGCAGTCCGGGATAAGTCCGCGCGGGCCTGATGTTGGCGAAGAGATCGAGCTTCTTGCGGAAGAACATCGAAGGATTGATCTCGCCCTTGGCGGGATCGAAGTCGAACGTCGCGGTCGGTCCCAAGATGAGCCCGTCGGCGGCGCGTGCTTTTTCCACCAGCTCGGGGCGAACCGTAGTGCCGTAGCGCGCGAGACTCTCGTGACCCGCGATGTCTTCGACGATTTCGAGATCGAGTCCAAAACGGCTTGCCGCGGCGCCGAGCACCGCGAGTGTCGCCGCCGTGATTTCGGGACCGATGCCGTCGCCGGGGAGCACCAAAATCCGCATGAAAACTCCAGACCTATTTTCGCGATTAGGGCCGTGAACGGGGTAAAAAAATAGGGCCGGGATGATCTCGCATCCCGGCCCCGAATTCAAAATCCCAAATTATGCCTTGTTGGCCTTCGCGCCCTTGAGCGAGCGATAGACCATCTTGACCATGTTGTCGTCGGCCATCTGATTGGTGTGCAGCTTGGCGCCGGCTCCCGCCAGCGGTTTCGCCGCGATCGCTTGTTCTTCCGTCTTGCCGGCCTTGATCTGGGCCTGAACGGCGTCACGCACTTCGACCAGAATGTCGTGGTAGCGCTGAATGTCGGCCTTGGTCGCCAGCGGGCCATGACCGGGGACGTACTTCGTCTGGTCGTTGCCGAGCTTGATGTAGGTCTCGACCGTCGAGATGATCCCGTTGATGCTGCCGCCATTGGCGTAGTCGATGGTGACGTAGCGTTCGCCCAAGCTGACGGTGTCGCCGGTGGCAATCACGTTGGCGGTCGGGAAGTAGACGTAGGAATCCGTGTCGGTGTGAGCGCTTGCCGGATGATTGACGTTGGCCGTTTGCCCTTCGACCATCAGGCGTAAGCCTTCGGTCGTGTAGGTTTGCGTCGGGATGGCGTCCTTTACGGCCGCCGCCGTCTTGGCGCCCGAGAGGCCGTTGGTCGAACCGTGCTCGAGACGGAGCGCCAAATTCCGGTGGGCGACGATCGTCGTGCCGTCCTTGTGGAACGGCGCGTTGCCACCGGTGTGGTCGCCGTGGAAATGGGTGTTGATCAGATATTTGATCGGCTTACCGCCCGACACCTTGTCGATAGCCGCCTTGATCTTGTCGTGCAGAGGGGCAAATTCGCCGTCGACCTGGATCACGCCATCCTGGCCGACCGCGGCGACCACGTTGCCGCCTTGGCCTTCCAGCATGTAGGTGTTGTTGCCGAGAGGCGTTGTCTTGATCTGAACCTGAGAAAAATCAGGTGCGTTCTGCGCGTATGATGCCGCCGCAAACAAGCAGGCAGCCGCAACCGCAGTCGTGAATGTATACTTCATAGGAACCTTCCTCCTTCGAAACCCCAAATTGGTGGCATCGCGTGCCGGCGGCCCGGGGGCGCCTGACCTTGCCGGGGGCGACTATAGCCTATTTTAATTGCGGCGTTGATGGTCCGTTAGCCCTCACAAACGCGCGCCATGGCGGTGCACGACGGGGTTGAATCGGTGTGTCGCCAGGCCCTCGAGGGCTGCTGAAAGAATGGCTTCGACCGCGGCGAGGTCGTGTTTCTTGACCGCCTCCTTGAGCGCATCGTTGAGGAAGGCCCCGGCGGGAAAGTGACCTTTCGGCCCCGGAACCGACAAGACGACCGGAACCTCGGCCCCGATCATTCGCGAGACATATTCCAGGAAAGCAGGCGTCAAGACTTGCTCCTTAGGCCCGACAAGCATGAGCCTGATGCCGGGACGTTTGGGATAGTGGAGGGGGAGGTCTTCGGTCTGGAAATCGACCAGAATGCCGCTGTTGTCGGGGCGCCAATCCTCTCCCAGATGGCCCAAATAGCGCCAGCCGCAATGGTAGGTGCGACAGACTGGAAACCGCGTCGCGTGGATCGAGCAGCCCTTGGCGCACAGATGAGCGCACGGCACGCCTGGAATCTTCTGAAACTCCTCGGTGTCGACATTGAGCACGACGCAGCACACTGAGCATTCACCGCATTCGCGTCCTCGCACCAGTTCCACGAAAAACCTCTCCTTATGCCTCGCGCGCCCATCCTATCCCTCGGCCCGCGGTTGCGATCCGGTTAATATTAACGGGACGGCAACAAATAGCGCCAATTTTCGGCTCTCGCCTTTGCGGAGACGAAACGCCCTGTCAATTAAATGATGACACTGTGTCAAGGGCGATTTTCCGCCCCCAAAGTTTTCATCAGGGAATAGAGGCGTTTCCATGCTGGTTATTGCTGTGGCCTCGCAAAAGGGCGGTGCGGGCAAGACGACGCTCTCGGGCCATTTGGCGGTCGAAGCGG
>WNFL01018842.1_pt1 | contig 11771 bp, 11 predicted proteins | sample 5400361 | NCBI WGS metagenome assembly WNFL01 (sample SAMN13153351, study PRJNA577476) | soil metagenome | isolation source: 40 cm soil on Douglas fir-dominated hillslope | place: USA:California | collected 2013-09-17
CTCTTCGAGCATCTGGTCGCCGCGGATGCCGGAGCCGCACAGGACCTCGTCGTCGGACACGGGGCCGGGGGTGTAGTCGTCCATGCCGTCCCAGATCCCATCCCGGTCCTGGTCGAGATCGTTGATCTTGTCGTCGTCGATGTCGCGAGTCGGGTTGGCGACCAGATCGATTTGGCTCCTGCCAAACAGCTCGTCGCGCTGCGCCTTGGACATCTGCACATAGTGAGTTGCGCCGAACCCATCGAGGACGGATACGATCTGCCCCGCGAAGAGGCGCTTGAGCTTCACGAGGTCGATCAACTCGAGCGCAGCGAGATTCACCTTGCGCGAGCCGATGACGGTCGGCGGGCCCGCCGCGTTGGGGTCGTTCGGCTCGTCGAGCTCGTACACCGAATAGCCGATCGGCAGGTCGATCACGAGCGGGAACGACGATTTCGCGTCGTCGTCGTCGATCATGACCGCAGTGACGTCGAAGAGGCACGTTGCCTGCGTAATGCAGCTGACATTCGGGTCGAAATGCACCAGCTGATTGAACGCTTCCTGCTTGACCCCGACTGCTTTGATGATCTCGGCGTTGGCCGGCTGCCGCGCCGGCAGAACTCGGAGATCCATCTGGTCGGCGCGGAACACGTAGGCGTTGCGCGCGAAGATGCCGTCCGGACCGGAGATCGGATCGCCGGTGGCGTCGTTCGACGGATCGCCGTCGAGCATCGCGGCCAGCTCGGCGAGTGACTCGGGCGGATCGAAGACCCGATCCTGTCCGATGACTTCGCCCGACATGATCAGTCGCTCGTAGTTCGCAGACACGGTCTCCAGCGCGGTGCAGGTCTGGTTGAACGGGGTGTTCGGGTCGCTGGCATTCGTCTTGTTCATCCAGCGCCCGCAGTACTCGCCGTAGATCTGACCCCCGGCGTGATTGAAGACGTTCTCCGGGCCGGCGATCGGGTCGTTCGGATCCGCCTGGAATACGACCGCCCCGAAGGTGGCGAGCGCGTTCGGATCGACCGCCCACGGCATGGGCTCGACCCAACCGTCCGCCTGCACCTTGTTGGCGCCGCCGTGCTGGTACGCGGCGCGCTGCGCGTCGCTCATGGCGACGACGTCCGCGGGAGTGAGTGGCAGATATTGACCTACCTCGAACGAGCCTGGTGGAGTGCCGGGCGCCGGATTGGCGATCCGAACGACTGTCCCGTCGCGGCTGTAGTTCATGCCCGGGAGATAGCTGTTGGCGTCGTTCGCGATGCCCACCAGGTCGCCCGAGTGGAGGGCCTTCTCGGCGGAGAACTCCTGGATCAACACCGTCGCATCCGCGTTCAAGAGATCGATGCTGCCGTAGAAGCGACGCCCGACGCCGCCGGCGATGGCGGGATCACTCGCCCACACCAACGCTTCGCTCGAGCTACAGGGCGATGCGAAGTCCTCACCGCAGCCGAGCAGCGCCGCCTGACCGCGCTCGAAGTTCAGTCCGATGTCCTGCGCGAAGATGTCTGGCTGGACGAGCGGATTCACGGCGAGAAATTGGAACGACTTGAAGTCGGAGCTCAACAGTTGCGCGATATTGTCCAGCGGACGCGTGCGGATCGTCTCTGCCCCGTCGAGCACGACGGACCCCAACCCACCCGACCCCCCGAGAACGGCCCGCCGAGCAGAGCTCGTGGAAGAGCGTCTGGTTCGCGCCGTGATTCGCCGCGACGAGCGAAGGCAAAGCCAGATGCTGCGCACCTCCGGCATCCGGCGCTCCCCAGAGGAGGCACGAGCCGGCGCTCGGGAATCCGTCGTCGCCGTCGCCCGCGATCCCGTTCGGGCCCACCGGAACGCTCGAGCCATTGAGGCGGATGCGACACGTCCCTCCCGTCGAGACGGCCGGGGCGCCCGTCACAGGATCGGCGTTGCGCCGGAAGCCACCAATCACTGGCGGGAACACGACCGTCCCGTTCGGACTCACCGGCCGAGCCGGCAGTGCGAACGAGCGTATGGAGAGATCGGTCAGATCGGACGGCTCGATGCCTGCGACCGTGGGCCGCAACGCGGCATCCCCGAGCAACGCGAGCACCTCGTACTGAACCTCCTGAGGAAACCGCGCGCTCGAGTTCAGCTCGATGCACTTGTCATCAGCGTTGATGCCAATCCCGAATTTCGTCGGGCTATTCGAGGCCGCGATTACGCTGCAGCCGATGGCGCGCGCTTGCGCGGTGACGTCTGCACCACCCGGCGCCGTGCACGTCTTCGTCACTCGGTCGAACGTGCCTCCCAGCCCGTATCCCAGCGCATTCCGTACGCAGCCCTGGAGGGTCAGGTAATCCGGGTTGTACTCGCCGTATACCTCGACGGTCTTCAGGGTCGGCGGACTCGCCGCGCTCGGCACCGCAATCTGAGCGGTCGCCGAGTACAGCGGAATCGGGGTCGGCCCGGTGGCACCGTTGACCTGATCGAAGCGATCCTGAGGCGTGCCCGCGATCGGGGGCGCCAGGTGGTAGCCCGCGGCCTGAGCCGCGGGGTTGTTGGCGACGTAAGGAAGATCGTCGAACGTGTTGGTCAGCCCGTCGGGGCCGATGAAAAACGGATAGGCAGCGCGCGCGCTGCCGTCCGGGGTGACGACGGGGTAGCCGTCCACGTCGGCGACGCTCGGCGCCCCGCCGATGTTCGCGACTCCGGCGATGCTGCGGACCAATCCGCCCGAGTAACTCGCGATCGTGTCCGAACCCCCGAGCTTCGCGAATATGCCCGCGCGCAGATCGACGAGCCGGTCGCGATCGATGCGCGTGGCGAGGAGCTCGGGAATGGACTCTTCGAACTTCCCGGAGATCAGCGCCGCCGCCTGCGCGAGCACCGCGGCCCTGACACCCGGCGGAGTCGACGGATCGGCGGCCTGCCCGAGGAGGGCGCGCCAGAGCGCGTATTGTGAGCGAGACAGGACCGTGCCCTGGAGCAACAGGCCGCGCAGGCGATTGAACTCCGACTCACCCAGCGAGCCACGAGCCAGGTTCAGCAACGCCTCCCGGTCCAGGAGCGAGAACGACCCCGCGCGCACCTGGACGAGCTGCGGCAGACCGTTCTTGATCGGCAGGTCCAAGCCCGGCGTCCGCGGCGAGCTCCGGGCAGCCCTGGACCCCGGACGCGACGGCGCCGAGGTCGACCTGCGCCGAGGCGCGCGACCCGAGAGTGAGTGCCAGAGCAGCAGCAAGTGCGAGATATCGGTGAGTCATGCAAAGTCCTTCCGCCGACGCCAGGCGCACTCTACCATGCGACAGTCGGCCCACCCGAGGTGGATTCTCGGCGACGTTCCAGAGACAATGCACCCCGCAAGCGCGGTTGCGCCCAGGGGGAGAGCCGATGAAAGCGATCGTCTATCACGGGAAGGCCGACTTCCGGTACGAACAGACGCAAGACCCGCGGATCGAGAGCGATACCGATGCGATCGTGCGCATTTCCAAGACGGCCATTTGCGGCTCGGACTTGCACCTCTGGCACGGCGGGCTGCCGGACGGCATCGGCTCCGCGGCCGGCTTCGCGGTGGGTCACGAATTCATGGGCGTGGTCGAGGAAGTCGGGCGCGGCGTTCACGGCGTGAAGAAGGGCGACCGCGTGCTCACCTCCTGCACCGTCGGCTGCGGCAGCTGCGCGATGTGTCGCCGCGGCGTGTACAGCGGCTGCAAGGTGATGACCGCGGGCGGCGGCGCGAGCAACGTGTTTGGCTTCTCGAAGGCGCTGCCCGGCGGCCAGGCCGAGGCCGCGCGCGTGCCCTTCGCCGACACCAATCTGTTTCACGTGCCGACGGAGATGTCGGACGAGCACTCACTCTTCCTGACCGACATCCTGCCGACGGGCTACATGGGCGCGGAGATGGCGGAGGTCGGCCCCGGTGACACCGTGGTCGTGTTCGGCTGCGGGCCGGTCGGCACGTTCGCGCAGATGTGTTGCCTGTTGCGCGGCGCCGCGCGCGTGATCGCGGTGGATCTCGACGAAGGCCGCCTCGAGCGCGCGCGCCAGCTCGGCTGCGACGCCGTGAACCCGAGCCGCGTGAATCTTGGCGAGCGCGTGCTGGAGCTGACGCACGGGCTCGGCGCCGACGCCTCGATCGAAGCCGTCGGCCGCGAGGACCTGATCACGCAGGCCGCCATGGTGACTCGCCCCGGCGGCCGCGTCGCGGTGATCGGCGTGCTCACCGCGCCCACCGCCAACCTCCCCTGGTTCCTCATGTTCATGAAGAACCTGTCGCTGCGCACGGGCCTGGTGAATCCGCAGATCTTCATCCCGCGACTCATGCCCCTGATCGAGCAGGGCCGCCTCGACCCCACGGTCATCATCAGTCACCGCCTGGCCCTGTCGGAGGGCGCGCACGGCTACGAGATCTTCGCCGGTCACAAGGAGAACGCGCTGAAGGTGGTGCTCACCCCATGAGCGAGCTCGAGGCGCTCTTCTCGCTGCGCGGTCAGGTCGCGCTCGTGACGGGCGCGTCGAGCGGCCTCTCGGCCCAGGTCGCGCGCGCGCTGGGCAAAGCCGGCGCGAGCATCGGCCTGGTCGCGCGCCGCAAGGAGCGACTCGAGTCACTTGCCGCGGAGCTCTCCGCGAAGGGCGTGCGCAGCTGCGTCGCGCCCGCGGACGTCACGGTGACCGAGCAGCTCCGCGCCGCGATCGATCAAGTCGAATCCGAGCTCGGCCCGCTCGACATTCTGGTGAACGGCGCCGGCATCGCCCCGCTCGGCCGTGCCGAGAAACACACGCGCGCGAAGTGGGACTCCGCCGTCGCTCTGAACATCACGGCGGCTTGGGAAGGCTCGCAGATGGTCGCGCAGCGCTGGATCGAGCGCGGCCGCGGCGGCCGCATCCTGCAGATCTCGTCGGTGATCGGCTTCGGCGCGAACCCGGTGCACCGCTCCGTCGGCTATGCCGCCACCAAAGGCGCGCTCAACAACCTGACTCGCCAGCTCGCCATCGAGTGGGGCAAGTTCGGCATCTACGTGAACGCGCTCGCCCCCGCCTACTTCCCCACCGAGATGACCACCGACCCGCGCATCGGCGACGTCCCCCCCGAGCAACGAGCCATCATGCTGCAGTTCACCCCCCTCGGAAGGCTCGGCCGGATCGAAGAGATCGACACCGCCGTATTGTTTCTCGTGTCGCCAGCGTCGAGCTATGTGACTGGGGCGGTAGTGACTGTCGACGGCGGTTGGACGGCGTGGTGATTGCGTGCCTGAAGTGCGCGAGGGATACCGCGGTCTGGCTCGCCTCGGAGTAAGTCATTCCGTGGCACAACGCCACAAGGTAACACCCATACGATGCGTTGATTTCGACGAGCTTCAAACCGGGGAACGGTTCGGTCAGCGATCGAGTTCCCGCTGCAACTCCTTGATGAAGGATGCAATCCGATCAGACTCTTCTGGATATATGACCGCTTCGAAGTTCCACCGCTTCCCTCTTGACTGGAACTCTATTTCGTCCTCGTATATCCATAGCCCGAGGTCCTTGCGGTCGATGACAGAGTGGATATAGAGCTCGCCGTTTTCGACCGTCTCACTGCTCCGGAGTCGGAGGTTCCGGTGCTCGAGAAGCTCATCGAGTGCCTCGCGGCAGCGGATCTGAAATTCGTTGAGTAATGGCATCGTCAGGGACCACCCTTCGGGATGCGGCCAAAGCTAACGATATCGACCTTGGAGGCGAAGATCGTGGTCGAAGACTGGCGGCGACAGTACAACGGGGATCGGCCGCATTCGAGCCTCGGGTATCTCACCCCGACCGACTTTCGCGAGTAGAATACAAACATCCAAGATCCTGGGCACAGTCATTTTCTAGAGTCGATTGGTCCGAAGAAAGCCGGCAGGTCAGGTTCCCTGATTCCGCCGCCGTATGCGAGTACGTCGGCCTCCGGTACGATCGCGATCCCGTACTGTAAAGGGTGCTAGGAGTGAGATGGAATCTCAGCTCGATGCATCGCCGAATCTTGCTGGGATTCGCGGCAAGCTCGGCGGTTGTAGTGTCCGCAGTCGCCGCCATGGCCGCTTCCGAAGACCAGAAAGTGCTTCCCTCAAGTGAGTTCTACTCGACTAAGGAGCTCAATCCCAACTATCTCGAGATCCGTCGCGAAAAACATCGGTTTAGGCACTGGAAGTGGTCGGGGATCTTTCCCCTCGAAGGCGGATGGATTCCAGACCCGCACATCATAGCGACCCCGGTGTTCGAGTTCAGCGACGAAGTGAGAGAGAGGTTGCCGGCGCCCTCCCGCTTTCAGGGTTTCGACGTCAATCCTTGGTTTGAAGACGAGACGTCCGAAGTCCTAATCGCGATTGAGGCCGGCGGGGTAGTGTTCCCCTATCGAGTGAGCCCCCGCGACGTCAAGGGAATGAAGTACGGATTCGTAAACGGCGACACGATCGTGTCCTTTCTTGATGAGGACGCGATCGTGTTTCTCACGACTCTCGATTTCACGCCACCCGTCATGATCCAGATCGCCCTGCCCCTTTCGGCGGTCGGTTCGGCGGTCGTGCACGTCAAGGGCTCGCCAGGTTGGGACCGCATCGCGGGGGGTGTCAGCCGCCGTTGTGGTGAGGAGCAGCTAGGAGGCGACGTCTGCGAGCGCTTCGCCCGCTACCAGAAGTGGAAGTCGCCGGTCCCCTAGCGCCGCTGTCGGCGCCCCCTGCCTTAGCTGGAGTTTCCCACGTTCTCAGCGCCACCTCTGCACGCTCGCGCACGTAGAGCTCCGCAACGAGTCACTCCGCACCTTACACGGCGTGGTGTTTCTGCGGTCAGCGCGGCGTTCTGGAGACCACGGGGAGGCTCGAGGTGCGCGAGCGTTCACGAGGTGGACACAGAACGTGGGAACTTCGAGCTGCACAGGGAGCGCGGGCGCACAAATCGGACAGTGATCAGCTCTCCTGATTCAAGGTCTTCTGTGCCAGGCTGATTGCCTGCGCACAGATACAGCGAAGAGTCCACCGTGGTGGTCCTTCCATTGTCTGTAGCCAGCCTCAAAGTCCGGCGGGGGAGTCACGCCGGTTCGTAATAGGTCGCCCACCGATCTCGCTAGCGCCGATCCTTCAAACGGAGCATAAGCAATTTGGGTCACTGCACTTGCACCAGCCTTGGGTTGAGAGTTCGGCTCTCAACAATCGCGACGTGGACCGCGGTCTTGTCCCGCCACGGCTCAATCCGGCCGATCACAATCTTTGCCGTTGATCGCGGCAACGAGTCTATCGACCACTCCTGTCCTACGGAAAAAGCTGGTACCGGGTGTGACTGCGGAGGAAGGTCCCCGCCCGCGCTAGTCATCGCGAGTGAAATGACGACCATGCGGATCGCAGCCGGGTGCACCAGACCTCTCATCGATCTTCACCAGGTCTTGAGGACGGCCTCTGAGAATCCAGGGAGGCTCCGCAATTCCCGTCGAGCGACCTCGAGTGTTCCATATATCGAATTTCGAGGCTCCACATCCTCATACAGAACATCAAGAGGAGTATTGTCATCGAACCAATTCGTACTCGAAGCCCCGGCATCTAAATTCAGTGATTTGATGACTTCCGGAGACCACTTCCAATGTTCATATATGCAAAATAGTCCATCGCTCCGCCGCGCAATCGCAGCCCTGCCATAGCCATCTCGCGTCAGATACACTTCTACCTCGTCGACAGCCAAGCTTCGTTCCCTGGAAACATCGTAACCACTACGCTTCTTCCGGGCGCGCGCCGGTGTAGCTCGCCGGCACGTGCACGAGATAGGTGCGCGTCGTCTCGCTCACGTCGATCGAGCGCGAGGAGTCACCCGGGGCGAGCACCTGCGCGCGTGAGGAACCCGCCAGAGCGAAGGTGAGCACGGTGACGCCGAGCACCTCCATCGAGGCGATTCTACGCTCGCCCTCTCAGATTCGAGGCCTTCCTTCACTGATTGGCGCCTCCGGACCGCCCCCATCATACTCAGCCACCATGCCCGGCAACCGCTTCTACGTCACCACCGCCATCCCCTACGTCAACGCGCCGCCGCACGTGGGGCACGCGCTCGAGTTCGTGCAGACGGACGTGCTGGCGCGGCATGCGCGGCTGCGGGGGCGCGAGGTGCGCTTCCTGACGGGCACCGACGACAACGCGCTGAAGAACGTGCAGTCGGCGGAGGCGATCGGCATGGACGTCGCGGAGTTCGTGCGTATCAACGCGCAGCGCTTCGCGGACCTGCACGACGGGCTCGATCTCTCGAACGACGACTTCATCCGCACCGCCGCGGACCCGCGGCATCGGCCGGGGTGTGAGCGGCTGTGGCGCGCGTGCGTGGACGCGGGCGACGTGTACAAGAAGAACTACGAGGGGCTCTACTGCGTGGGCTGCGAGCAGTTCTATCTCGAGTCGGAGCTCGAGAACGGGAAGTGCCCGGAGCACCAGACCGTGCCCGTGCGCGTGTCCGAGGAGAACTATTTCTTCGCGCTCTCGAAGTACCAGGACCGGCTGCACGACCTGATCTCGCGCGACGTGGTGCGCGTGCAGCCGGTGTCGCGCAAGAACGAGATGCTGCGCTTCATCGAGCGCGGGCTCGACGACTTCAGCATCTCGCGCTCGGCGGAGCGCGCGCACGGCTGGGGCATTCCGGTGCCCGGCGACGAGTCACAGATCATGTACGTGTGGTTCGACGCTCTGGGCAATTACATCAGCGCGCTCGGCTACGGCGGCGCGGACGAATCACTCTACCGGCGCTTCTGGGTCGAGAACGAGAACCGCGTGCACGTGATCGGCAAGGGCATCCTGCGCTTCCACGCGATCTACTGGCCGGCGCTCCTGCTCTCGGCGAAGCAGCCGCTGCCGCAGCGCATCCTGGTGCACGACTATCTCACGGTCGAGGGCCAGAAGATCTCGAAGTCACTCGGCAACACCGCCGACCCGTTCGAGATCGCGGCGCGTTTCGGGCGCGACGCGCTGCGCTGGTGGCTGCTGCGCGACGTGCCGCAGGCGGGGGACGCGGACTTCAGCGTCGCGCGCCTGATCCAGCGCGCGAACGAGGACCTCGCGAACGACCTCGGGAACCTCCTGCACCGCACCACCGCGATGCTCGTCCGGTACCGCGGCGGCGTGGTGCCCGCGGGAAGCTGGGATCCCGACGCATCAAAGATGGAGCGCGAGATCGCCACCGTTGCCGCGCGGGTCGACGAGCGGATCGAGGACTTCGACTTCCGCGGCGCGCTGGACGCGGTCTGGAGCCTCGTCTCGGAGGCCAACAAGTTCATCGAGCGGCGCAAGCCCTGGGAGCTCTACAAGGCCGAGCAGGCCGGCACGGCGAGCCCCGCCGCGCTCGACGCCCTCTTCCACTCACTCTTCGAGACACTGAAGGTCGTGGCCCACGAGCTCGCGCCGTTCATCCCCGGCGCGGCCGAGGAGATGCGCGAGCGCCTCGCGCGCACCGCGAAGAGCGGCGAGAAGCCGCTCTTTCAGCGCATCGAGAGCTGAGCGCGGCGCGCGCGAGCCGTCAGCACGAGCGCGAACAGCGCGGCCGCGGCGAGCGCCGCGACCTCGGGCTCCGGCACCACCGCGAGGCCTGTCGCGGCGATGAAGCCGTGAGCTCGCGTCGTGGGGTGCACGTTGTCCCAGAACAAGCTCTGGTCCGGATTCGCGCAGACCACGCCTGCCACCTTGCACGGATTGGTGACGTCGGTGAATCCGTAGGCGGCGGGGTTGGCCACGATCGCCTGGAAGAGCGCGTAGGCGTCGAGCCGGTAGATGGTGATGCCGAGCGAGCTCGCGAGCGGCGCGAGCGCCGCGTCGAGCTGGCCATTGAAGAAGTTCGTGAGCAGGTTCGCGGCCGCGGGGTCCGCGCCAAGCTGAGCCGTGATCGGGAACAAGCCGCCGTTCGGCAAGTTCGGCACCAGGAAATACTGAGCGCCCGTGCCCGCCAGCTGAGTCACCGCATTAGCGATGTTCACCGCGGCCTGCGCGGCCGACGCGATCGGGTCGCCCCCCGTGAGCGCCGCGTTGATGGCGTCGTTGCCGCCCGCCCACACGGTGTAGAGAGTCGTGGTGCCGAGGCTCACCGGCGCGGCCGCGAAGCCGTTCACCTGGGTGAGCAGACCCGTCAGCGGGCCTCCGATACCGGTGAGTCCCGAAGTCGCACCGCCGATCGCGTAGTCGCGGGTGCTGGCGGTGGGAATCCCGAGCGACGTCGCGAGCTGCTCCTCCCAGACCGGGCCGTTCGAGAATCGCCCGCCGTATGTCGGCGGCGTGGGCGGCCCGCTGCCGGTGTCCGAGAGGCTGTCGCCGAACGAGATGAGTGAGTCAAACGACGCGGCCAGTGCCGAGCCCGACGTAGACAGCAGCAGCACGAGGAGCAGCGAGGCGATGCGGCCCATGGGTCTCCCTCCAGCACGATGGTAGCCAGCAGGGAGACTACGTGGCGACGACTTTCTCGGATTTCTCGGCGCATGCGAGAATCGCCGCGCATGCGGATCCCCCGTCTCATTCTGGTTTCTCTAGTTCTCGCTGCGACTTTCGCGCTCGCATGCGCACCCGCGCCGATCCGCGACGCGACCCCGGGGAGAGTCGCGGGCGGGACCACGAACCCGAGCCAACGCGAGGGCTCCGGGCCCGACGGCTTTCTCGCGCCGAACAGCGAGGACTCGGACGGCACGCCGATGTACGTGCACTTCACGCCCGACGACATGCCGCTGCGGGTCGCGGTGCAGATGCCGAAGCTCGCCGCGCGCTACGCGAGTCTCGAGCAGACGCGCGCCGCGGTGGTCGAGGCGATCGAGAGCTGGCAGACCGCGATCCAGCCTGCGCTTCCCTGGTTCCGGATCGAGATCGTGGGCGCCGCGGCGGAGGCGGACATCGTCGCGGAGTGGCGCACGCGCATCAGCGGCGAAGCCGCGGGGCGCGGCGGAATCGGCTGGCGTCTGGTCGATGGCAAGCTGCGCGTGTACGGGAGTCTCGTGTACGCCACGAAGCCGTGCCTCGACATCCGCTGCCAGCTCGAGCTCGGCGAGCTCGAGCTCCTCATGGTCCACGAGTTCGGCCACACGCTGGGGCTGGGTCACTGCCTCTCGTGTGACTCGGCGATGAGCTACAGCTGGGAGACGCGCCAGCGCGTGTTCGTCACCGAGCTGGACGTGCGCACGCTGCGCGCGCTCTACGAGATGCCCAACGGCACCCGCGCGGACGGCACCCTGGCGCTCGCGCTCCGCCCGAAGACGACGCAAAAGCCCTAGTAAGTGCCGCCCAGCTTGGAGTGATCCCACGACACGATGCGCTCCGGCTTCACGCGGATCACGTAGCGCTTCTCGGCGTTCTTGCGCATCCCCTCCTGGATCGTCTTCGCGGCCGCGGGATCCTTGGGCAGGCCCTGGCCACGGCCGCCGGCACGCAGAAGTGTGTCGCAGACGAGGTCGAAGTCGTCGATCAGCTCGGCGTTCCCGTAGTACACGACGCCCTTCAGCTCCGCGTACTCGGTGCCGCTCTCGCACAAGAGCGATACCCGCGGGTCGCGCTGGATGTTCAGGATCTTCTGACTCGTGCGGTACGTGGCCATGCGGACCGACTCGTCTGGATCGAGCGCGAACCACATCGGCATCGGGTGCGGATAGCCTCCGGGTCCGTTCGAGACGATCGAGATCGTCTTCTTGGACTCGAGAAAGCGGCGCACCTCGTCCTTGGTCATCACGATCTGATCGCGTCTAGACATCGCTCTATCCTACATCGTCGCTTGCGGCGAGTTCTCGGCGGTGCTCTCCTACGCCGATGCTCTCCATCGATCTCACGGGGAAGCGCGCTTTCGTCGCGGGCATCGCCGACGACTGGGGGTTCGGG
>WNFL01156129.1_pt1 | contig 11769 bp, 9 predicted proteins | sample 5400361 | NCBI WGS metagenome assembly WNFL01 (sample SAMN13153351, study PRJNA577476) | soil metagenome | isolation source: 40 cm soil on Douglas fir-dominated hillslope | place: USA:California | collected 2013-09-17
TTCATCATCTGGTCGGCGAATTTTTCCGCGAGACATATCGCCGAACAGCGCCGGCGCAAGCCACGGAGTGCCTCGTGCGAGGAGCACGGTGGTTGCACGCCAACGGGCATGTTGAAGAAGCTGTGAATTACATGATCCGGGCTCAGGAGTGGGAGCGGGCGACACAATGGATCGCCGACAGTGTGGAGGAACTGGTCTTTCGCTACGGGTACCACCAGACGATCCTGCGGTGGATGAACGCCCTTCCCGAGGCTTGCGTCGATCGCTACCCGGTCATCCGTATCCAGTACGCCTTTGCGCTCTCGTTCTTCCCCCGGTATCAGGATTACGAAGCGCAGATCTACCGCCTGCAGCAGCTGCTGCAGAATCTCGAGGCGCAAGATCATCACGATGCCCGCGGGATCGACGAGTTGCGCTGTGCGGTCGAAATGCAGGTCGCCATGTCGAGCGCCCTGCGCGATGACGGAATGCGAGGGGGCGAATTGGCGGCGGCGTGGCTCGCACGCTGGCCAGAGGCGTCGTTGAGGCGCAAGGGCGTGATGGGGAACGTCCTGAGTTTTGGACACAAGACGCGGGGCCACATCGATGGAGGACTGGGGGTGGTTGCCGAGACGCGCCAGTGGCTGGAGCAAAGCGAAGGCTACTACGCGCTGGCCTGGACCGCCTACGTGGAGGCTGTGCTGCACCTCAAACGTGGGAGTTATTTCGACGCGAGGCTTGCGTGCACGCGCGGACTCGAGCTCGTTGAGCGAAAACTCCATGGACATCCCGGGCAGACCAGCCTGCTTCATACGCTCCTTGCGGGCGTCTCTTACGAGTTCGACGAGATCGAGCCGGCTCTCGCGCATCTCGAACTGGCGTTGAGCAGCGTGAACGAATACGGTCCTGCCGACGCGGTGATCATTGCCTACTTGACGCAGGCCCGCATCCAGCACCTGCGACACGATGAGAGTGGCGCACTGGCGATGCTGAAAGAGGGACAGCTACTGGGTGAACAGCGCGGCTTGCGGCGCGTGACCCTGTCACTGGCGGCCGAAGAGTGCCGTAGTCTCGCCCGCGCGGGACGTCACGAGGAGGCCAGGCTCGTGGCAACGCGCTTCGACTTCCACGAGCTGCCGGCCCGCAGTGGCGCTCCCCCGCTGAGCTCCGACAAGGCATTGCGCGCAGCCTCGCGATACCTGCTCAAACAATCGCCGAGAGTCGTCGTCGAGGCGCTGGATGCCGCGATCGATAATAGCCGGCAGCGCGGACTCGCTCACCGCTCGGTGGAATTGCTAGTGCTGCGCGCCCTGGCCGAAAAAGAGGGCGGTGACTGGGCGAGCGCTTTGGCAGACGTGCGTCGCGCGCTCACCATCGCGGCTCCGAGAAATTATGTCCGCGTGTTCCTTGATGAAGGTCGCGAACTGGGCGCACTGATCGATCGACTCGACATGGAGCAACTCCGCGGCTCCGAGGCTGCGCCCCTGGCGCGCCGCTTGCAGCGCGCGATGTACACGCCTGACGTTCAGGGCGACGCGCCGATCGGCAAGGGCGAAGAGCTGACGAAGAGAGAGCTGTCGATCCTGAAGCGTCTGGAGTCGGGCCTGAGCAACAAGGAGATCGCCGAGGCGATTTTCGTCTCCGAAGGCACGCTCAAGTGGCACCTCCACAATGTCTACGGCAAGCTCAACGTCAAGAACCGTACCGGTGCAATGGTTCGAGGGCGGGCGCTCGGCATTCTCTGACTTGCGACTGTCGGGTCGGCCATGATTTCTGCCCTCCTGTAGGGAAGGCTTCAAAGTTCATCGGCGTAGGCAATGCCCGAGAGATTTCCCTGGGCCACCGCGATGGGGCGCTTTTCTGATCCATTCAGCTGTGCGGTGTAGATCGAGCCGGCGAGATCCGTGACGAACATCCGATTGTCTCGCACATCCAGTGCGATGCCGATGCCCTCCATCAAGTGGCCGAGCACGATTTCCTGGTTGAGCTGGCCGTCGATCGGCGTTCGGCTCACCGTGTTGCCGCGCGGAGGATCGCCCCGATCCGTCCAGTAGAGGACGCGGTGCTCTAGATCGAGTTCCAGATCGATCGGCTCCGGCAGCCCTTCGAACAGTACCTCGACGTCCAGCCGGTTCGTCGGTGTCTGGCCGCGGGGCATATCGATGCTCGCGCGAAAGATGCGGCCGTGCCCGGAGTCATCCGCACCCTTCTGGGTCCAGTACATCTGGCCGCGAATCGGATCGACGGTGATCCCCACACACCAGTTTGATGGATCGTGGCGATCGCCTTCGCCCTCGCCCGTCTGGATGAGTGTCTCGACCTGCGAGCCATCGAGGTTGGCACGCATCACGCGCATGCCCTCGCGGTCCGACCAATAGAGCTTGCCACTCTTTTTCTCGAGATGGAGTTGCTTCGGCGTGAACGTGCCCCCTTCGGGAATGATGAATCGACGATTGCCGCCGTCGAGGTCCGCGCGTTCGATCGAGCCGTCATTCTTGTGCGGAACGCCCATGTTGGTCCAGTAGATGTAGCCCGCTGCGGAACCGACCGCGAGGCCATCGGGAAGCCGGCATCTGGTGACGAGCGTTTTTGGGTCCGAGCCATCGGGATTGAGCGAGAAGATGCGGCCGCCGCTCAGGTCGAGTACGTACAGGCGGCCGCTTGAAGAGCGTGAATCGGTCATGAGCGCTACCTACCCGACCTCAGGCGAGCCACTCGGGCTTGCTCGAGCGACGAACGTGTGCTCGTCCTCAGTCGCAACCACATCGATTCCCTCCTCCGTAATGACGCCGATATTCTCTGTAATGAAACGTAGGGCCGAAATCCCCCATGTGGGGGACGGTGGTGCGGCTCACCGCGGCCGCACGGCTGGGCGTCCCGCTAGCACACGACCCTGAACCGACTCTTGCTGGCCGCCACCAGCTGATTGCCATCTGCGTCCACGAGGAGCAGAAGATGCAGGCCACGCTGACGAGCCAACCTTCGAACGAAGATAAGGCCACCGCCGCGTGTGTCAACAGACGTTACCAGTCGTCGACTCAGCACCCGGCTGCCGATAGCTACTGAATCTAACCATCGCGCCGCCCACCTTTCGGCCGCTGGTCCCGGCACAGGCCTACGTTTCGCCATGCTCGACACCTCATGAAGAATGTACATCGCCTGCTTGCGTCGTGCTGGGCTCACCAGTGTACGGAGGCTCATAGAGTGTCACGCCATCTGGATGCGTCGACATCGAAGAATAAGGGAGTCGGTCCGAGCGCGTAGCTCCCCCATGTGGGGGATCCACGGAAGCGAGAGCGCAGGCGCGCAGGCCATGTTTAACGGGAGTCTAAGGTGTGCCGGAACTGTCGCCGGACGAGGCAGCGGAACTGGGTAGGACCTCCGTATTGAGAAAGAGCTCCATTTGAGATTTCCTCACCAAACTCCCGCGCAACCAATGGTGCTGAGGAAGTGAGTCCAGGAGACTCTGACGGCGCAGCCTGCTCAAGTCCAAATACTTTGCAGCGAGAGCGTGTTCTCCTAGGAGTGCGTGAGTCGCCGCCGCGGTCGAATGAATGCGCCATTCGGCCAGCGGCGCCTCAAATCCGTCAATTATTTGTCTGGCGCGCTCGAGGCATGAAGCAGCTTCGATAGGCGCACCCTTGGCTAACAGAACACGCGCTTTGGTTTCCCATGCGATTGACTGCCACGTGCGTTCGGCCGTGCGGCCCGTGAGTTCAATTAAGCGACTGCTTCGTCGATGCGCCACTTCTAGATCGGCGCTCATAAGCGCAATATTGACCAAGGCCCATTCCAGCATCATCCGCCAATACCAATCAAAGACGGCAGGCTGGATTTCCATCATTTGCTCGACATTGAGTAGCGCGGTCGCCGCGTCAGCTGTATGGCCTAAGCCTGCTTGCGCCACGCCCACCAGCAGTAGACGCAGGCGCTGCTCCGCGGGCTGCGCTGCGCTCAAGGATATGGAGCGCGCCGCTTCGAGCGCATTTTCGAAGTCCAGGGTCAGAACCAGAAACCAGGCGCGAAACACCTGCAGCGTTCGAAAGCCGTAATCGTTGCCATTCTTGGCGAACATTTCGATTCCCGCGTCGAATGACTGTATCGCTGTACCGAAATCTCCCAACATAGTCGATGCGCAGGGGAAAACGGCGTGATACATCCAGATCGCGCGAGCGGTATTTAGCGCCGGGTGCATGTCCACGCTCGACAATAGCACCTGAAAATGGTGCTGGACTGTGGAGCGCGCCTGGCGATAGCGAGAAGAGACAAACTGAACCATGCTGTATTCGATCATGGGCCATGCCGCCGCGAGGGGATTACCCGCCTCCAGGAGGGCAGCCACAGCGCGTTCACAGATATGTATTTCCTCAGCGTCCCATTTATTGACCCACATGCGCCGCACATAACCGCTCACTTGCGTTCTTGCGCGTAGCTGCGCATCAGTCTGGCGAGCACTCAAGGATAAGGCCTCGTCCAACAGTTCGAGGCTGGCTGGCGGGTCCCGCCAGCTTATCGTGTAGGCCAACCCAAGCAGGGCGCGCGCGTGCACGTCAACGAGCTCGGCGCTCGCGGCCCTTTCAACCATCTGAGAGTAGGCCTCGCAGGCCCTGGGGTCGTGTAATGCAGCGCAGGTGGCGGCCTCCATCTCCAGGAATTCTATTTCCACGCCAATCCGATCCAGCGGCGATAAACGTGCAACGACTCGCATCGCGCGCTCAAATATGACGATCGCATCCTGATAGGCAAACCGTTGTCTTGCCGTCATCAGTGACATACGAATATAGATAAGGGCCTTTGACCAAGCGCCGGCCTTGGTAAAGTGCTCTTCGATCCGGGGTGCGAGTTCATTGAGACGAGCGGCGTAAAGTTGCTCGAGTTGCAGCGCGATCTTCTCATGGCATGCGGCCCGACGAAGCGGACCCTGCCTATCATAGAAAACCTGCCGGTGGATTGCGTGCCGAAACTCGAACCGGCCGCCCACATGAGAGTCGTTGTCTGCATCTAGCTCGCTGCGACGGATATAGGAGCCGTTACGCGACAGTTCTTCGCAGATACCTTCGAAGGCGATCGCGTCCAGGCCAGCGGCCGGCGCAACCGCCATTGAGTCAAACTCGACGCCATCGACGCTGGCTGCTTCGAGGGCCAGTCGGTGCGTTGCGGGGAGTCGCTCGATACCAGACTCCACGACCATTTCGATGTTAGACGGCACTTCGAGCGGCACACTGTCCAGCGCCTTGTTTAATTCCCAACCGTTGGCAGACGTCGTGACGAGGCCGCGTCCGATCAGGTGCTCAAGGAGAGATTCAGCGTAGAGCGGATTGCCGCCACCTTGCTCGAAAACCAAGCGCGTCAGCGCAAGATCCGCGGTTTGCCCGGGTTTGGCGATCATCATGGCTATCGAATCAAGCCCAAGTCGTTCCAAAGTGATTTCTCCGCAGAGTTTCCGCGCGTTTAGCTCGCGAAATAGGGTACGTATGGGATGTCGAAGCTGAGCCGCCTCTTCAAGGCGCGTCGTCACGATCATCATCAATCGGGCTTTGGAGCGACGACGGGCAAACGCGGAAATAAAGTCCACCGTCGAATAATCGGCCCAGTGCGCGTCTTCCAAAATCAGAATTAACGGCTTGGTCGCTGCCAGCGCTTCAAAGAGTTCGCACCCTTCACGCAGCATCCTCTCGCGCCCGGCTCCGACGATCTGGCGCTGTAGTGCCTGGCGCCGCTCGGCGGATAGTTGGCTGGGCATCTGGATGGCCCACGTCGGTGCCAAGGAGGACAGGTGCTGAACAATCGCGTTCCCATCGCTTTCTTTGCAGAGCTTCGTCAGGGCGTCCAGGATGGGGTAGTAGGCCTCCGTGCCGCCGAACCCTTCGATGCATTGACCGGCGGCGACCGCGACTTTCGATGCTGCTGCGGTGCGGCGTAAGAACTCCTGGGTCAGCGCGGTCTTCCCGATCCCCGATTCTCCGCAAATGAAAATGACCTGAGAGGTTCCCCGAGACGCTGTGTCGAAGTGATTGGACAGCTCCGCCAACGGAATGGATCTCGCGACGAATTTAGGAGAAGTTTCAGCGCGGATGCCATGCGCCGGTTGCGCGGCGGGTCCGCCCGACAGAGGTGCAATGAACCGGTAGCCATGGCCCCGCAGTGTTTGCACAAACCTGGGATTGTCCGCATCGTCGCCGAGCGCCGCGCGCAACGCGCGGACATGGCCCTTCAATACCTCAGGTTGAACAAATACGTTAGTCCATAGGGACTCCAAGAGTTCCTCATGGGTTATCAAGCGATCTGCGTTGTCCAAAAAGTAATCTAGCAATTCATATGACTTAGGCGTCAATGCCACACGAACGTCATTGCCGTCTGCGTCGGAACGCCATAGGCAATGGTTAACGATATCCAACTTGAAAGGCGGAAAGGACTTAACGTTCATTCGCGGTGGCATCCCCGGGTCACAGAAGCCGCAGTCCAATCGCGCGCGCGACGGCCTCGGCACGCGTCTGAGCGTTTAATTTAACGAAGATATGCTTCGCATGCGACTTGACCGTCTCGGGCGCAATCTTCAATTCTTGGGCAATTCTCTTATTTGACATCCCGCGACCTATCAGCTGCAAGATATGGCGTTCTCGTGGGCTCAGAATCCGTCGCGCTGCCGCCCCGCCCCGCGGAGATTCTTTGGAAATGGGGCAACCCGGCAGGCGGCGGACTAGAGTGCTCAAGAACGGCAGTAGATCATGCCCGTCGGGCGCGGGGCGATTGTACATGTGAATCAGCATTGAGCGAACGTGATTCCCTCCTTCGAGGAACGTTTGAAAGATGCCCGAGTTCATCGAGATCCGTAGCGCGCGGGCCAAGATGAGGTTCGCTTCCTCGGTTTCCCCAATGATGTGAAGGGCCTCGACCAGCCTGACGGCAAGTACGATCGCCGCATAGTGGTCGTAGCCGGCCGATCCGCGAGCAATCCGAGCCATACCGCCGCCCTCGCTTCCCATGGGAGCCATCGAAACCCCCGACGTACCTTTGAAGTCGCTAGCGTCCATAGCTTCACCTGTCTAAAGAGACGTGGAGCTTAAGGGGGCACCAGTCGCGTTCGGTGATGCTTCGGTAACGATTACATGCCGTCTTGGTGTTTACGGCGTGAGTAATCGCAATCGGCACCGTGGATGCGAGCGGGTCGTGTCCACGTCGCATCCCGCAATCGGGGGATAGTCGCGTGATCGTTCAACCGTAACAGTAGGCCCATAAACGCTGGAGCGCGCATGAACGAAGTGGCAAGAATATTTTCCGGACTGAAGGTTATCGACTTGGCGAGCTATATCGCGGGACCGGCGGCCACGACGATCCTGTCGGATTTCGGCGCAGACGTGATCAAAGTCGAGCCTCCGGGAAGCGGTGATCCGTACCGAAACTTCTACGCCACGCCACCGAATCCTGTCTGCGAGTACAACTACGCCTGGCAGCTAACCAATCGAAATAAGCGTGGCCTCGCGCTCGATCTCAAGAACGCCGCGGCGAAGGAAGTCCTGCGCCGGTTGGTCAGGTGGGCTGACGTGCTCGTGACCAACTATCCTCCCAAGGTGAGGAAGGGGTTGGGATTGACCTACGAGGAAGTGGGTCCGGTAAACCCGCGCTTGATCTACGCAGATATCACTGGCTATGGCGCCAATGGGCCCGAGGCGGACAAACCGGGCTTCGACGTCACGGCCTACTGGGCGCGCACGGGGCTGATGCAAGTAACACACGACGAGGGCAGTCCGCCGACGCTCCCGATACCGGGCATCGGCGATCACGCCACCGCGAGCACGCTGTATTCCGCCATTGTAACCGGCCTGTACCACCGGGAGAAAACCGGCAAGGGCAGCCATGTCACTACATCCCTGATTGCGGAAGGTGCATGGGCGGCCGCCGCTTGGATCGAGGGTGGTTTACACGGCGCGAAATTCTTCAGCCAACACAATCGCAAGACGCCGCCCAACGCGCTGCTCAATCCCTATCGCACTGCGGACAATCGCTGGCTACTGCTGGTCGCCGCGCAGCAGAAGGATTGGCCAGGATTTGTCAAGGCCATCAATCTACCCAAGCTGATTGAAGATCCTCGATTCATCGACGGAAAATCGCGTGTGCACAACGCCGAGTCGTTAGTGGAAATCTTGGATCCGATGTTTGCCAGCCAACCACTTGCGTATTGGAAAAAGGTGCTCGATGAGGGCCGAGTCATCTTCGGCGTGGTGCAGATCGCAGAAGAAATCATCAACGACCCGCAAATGCACCAAAACGGGATTTTCCTTGACCTAGACCATGCCGGCATGCCCGGCGGCCTCACGGTGGGAAGTCCCATTCAAATCGCGACACACGAGAAGGTCGCGCCTTCGCGTGCGCCCGCTCTCGGTGAGCACAGCGCCGAGGTGTTATCCGAACTGGGATTTTCGACCGCCGAAGTGCAGGGCATGTTCGCGGGCGGCGCGGTTTCTAAACCGGCAGCCCCGACCGCTTGAAATATTCGCAGTGACGTCGACGGAACCAGCCGTCGCGCTCGCATTACATGATTAACGGAGAACGCAATGACTGAAGACGAGGTATTGAGATCGGCCTCGTCGGTACGCTCGACTACAACGGCGTGCGCGTCGCCACGGCGACCATGGGTTACAAATACCATCCATTGGACCTTGAAACGGTGAAGAAATCGATCGAGGCGCCGGGCTATTTGCTCACCCGCATTGTTTCGCCCCCGTGTCTAGATTACCTGTGCTTGAAGTGATCTCGGCGCTCCATATTCTCTGTGACCTATCCATTGCCGCCGGCGAGGTTGTGCATGACTACCTTCCGCCCAAATGAACTGATGCCCACGCCAGACCAGCCCCCCTCACTAATTCTCTGACATTGTAAGGATATCGGTATGCCAGCCTCTGCTTCCTCCAAGGCACCCATCAAATTGCCAGAACCAGACAGCGATTTCTATTCGATTCGTCAAATACTCAGCGCCCCGGAGCAGGAATTGCTCAGCAAGGTGCGTTCGTTCATGGAAACGAAGGTCGCGCCGATAGTCACCAAGTATTGGGCCGAGGACGCATTCCCGTTTGAAATAATCCCGGCCATACGCGAGTTAAACATTGTCGGGCTGGGATTTACCGGGTACGGCTGCCCCGGTGGCAGCACGTTGCTGGATGGGTTCGTCGCGATGGAAATCGCAAGAGTCGACGCATCGATCGCCACCTTTTATGGCGTGCATAGTGGTTTGGCGATGGGTTCTATTTACCTAGGCGGCTCTGAGGAGAAAAAGAAAAAATGGCTGCCGCCGATGGCACGGCTCGAGAAAGTCGGCTGCTTCGGGTTGACCGAGCCGTTGGTGGGATCGGGAACCGGCGGTGGACTGCTCACCACTGCGAAGCGGGATGGGGACGCCTGGATTCTCAACGGCCAGAAGCGTTGGATCGGCAATGCCCCTTGGTGCGATCTGTCGATCATCTGGGCGCGCGATGTCGATGACAACCAGGTCAAGGGTTTCATCGTCGAAAACAAAACGACGCCCGGCTTCAGTGTCGAGAAGATTCAGCACAAGATCGCGCTCCGTATGGTGCAAAACGGCGTGATTACTCTCGAGGATTGTCGCGTACCGGAGGAGAACCGGCTACAGGCGGACAGCTCATTCCGTGATACCGCGCGGGTGCTCAAGCTGACGCGTCAGTATGTCGCTTGGGAAGCGGTGGGCTGCAGCATGGGCGCCTACGAGCACGCACTTAGGTACGCTCAAGCCCGCGAACAATTCGGACGACCGATAGCATCCTTTCAGATGATTCAGGACTTGCTCGCGAAGATGCTGGGCAATATCACAGCCTCTCAATGCATGGTTGTACGCCTCGCCATGCTGCAGGATCAGGGCAAGCTGCTCGATCAGCATGCCTCGCTGGCAAAAGCGTTTTGCACGGTACGCATGCGCGAGACCGTGGCTTGGGCGCGGGAGCTTTTGGGCGGCAACGGCATCGTTCTAGACTACAACGTAGCACGCTTCTTCGCCGACGCCGAGGCGCTCTACTCGTACGAAGGCACGCGCGAAATGAACTCCCTCATCGTTGGCAAGACGATCACGGGATTCAGTGCATTCGTATGAGCATCCGAGCAGTGTTCCTAAGGAGAATACGTCGATGACGACTCAGATTAAACGCGTGGCCGTGATCGGAACCGGCGTCATTGGCGCAAGTTTGACCGCGTTGTTGGCCAGCGAAGCTCTCGCCTCAATCCCGAACCCCGCGCCGAGCTGGGGGCAAAGCCCGCGCTGCAAGCGACTGAGTCGTCTGCTGCCGCGCATTGAAGAGTAGGCACTCCAATCGGTGCCACTGAAGTCCTATCACAGGAGGATTCCGTGTCTGCTTTCGCAAATATTTCCTACGAGAAGAAAGATGCCATCGGCTATCTGACCATCGACCGTCCGAAGGCGCTCAATGCACTGAGTCAGGCCACACTCGCAGAAATCCAATCAGCCCTGGAGGATGCCCGCGATGATAGTACCGTTCGAGGCGTCATCCTCACCGGCGCCGGCAACCGAGCATTCGTGGCCGGTGCCGACATCACGGAGATCGCAGGTATCTCCGCTATCGAGGCCGCCGAGTTCACGCGCAGGGGCCAAGCGGTCCTCAATCTGATCGAGAACCTTGGCAAGCCCGTCATCGCCGCGGTCAACGGGTTCGCCCTCGGCGGGGGATGCGAGATCGCGATGGCGTGTACGTTCCGTCTGGCCACCGAGAATGCGAGGTTCGGCCAACCGGAAGTTAAGCTGGGGGTGATACCGGGTTTTGGCGGCACGCAACGCTTGCCCCGCCTGATCGGGAAAGGTCGAGCGCTGCAGCTGATTCTGACGGCGGAGACCATCGATGGAAACGAGGCGCATCGGATCGGTTTGGTGAACGAGATCGTCGCGGCTGATAAATTGCTAGCTCGCGCGGAAGAGATATTGCATCTAATTGACGCTAATGCACCTCTTGCAGTGCGCTTCTCCCTCGAAGCGGTGAACCGGGGACTTGACGTCGGCCAGGCAGAGGGCCTCGTCATCGAAAGCGCACTGTTTGCGGTATGCGCGTCTTCCCAGGATAAGCATGAAGGCACGGCCGCGTTCCTTGAGAAGCGCATTCCGCAATTCAGCGGCCGCTAACGACACTGCCGGCCGCGTACCGGTCGACGCCTCGCACGATCATGCTGGGTTTGAATGCCGAGTCGCAGCTCACGCGCCGTGACTCGCGCCGCCCTTCATTCCCTGAGCCACAGCGGACTCTTCCAGGCTGCCAGAGCCTCCAGGAAGACATTCAACCTCAAAGGCAGGAATTTCCGATTCGAGTAAACGGCGAAAACGGGGATCTGCGGGGACGCCCACTTCGGTAACAGCCGTACGAGTGCACCGCTCGTGAGTGCTTCGTCACAGTAGGTTGACGGCAGTAGTCCGATCCCGTGACCCCGGTACACGAAGGTGCTGACCGAATTGAAATCGCGACTCGATATCGGCCCTGAGACACGGACGCGCGCTTTTTTTCTACCGTAGACCAGGTCCCAGTCGGTCTCGTTGTTCCTGGCGTTGAGCATCACACAGTCGTGCAGCTTGAGGTCCGTAGGCTCGACAGGAAGCTTTCGGCCTTTCAGGTATTCGGCGGCTGCCACGACATAGCGAATGCTCTTGCCTATGCGCGTGGCGACCACGCTCGAGTCCTCCAACTCTCCGAAGCGGATCGCGACGTCAATATTTTCCGCAACCAGATCGAGGAAGAGATTCGTGATGAAGAGGTCGATCCGGATCCGCGGCTGAGCTTT
>WNFL01168119.1_pt2 | contig 11769 bp, 10 predicted proteins | sample 5400361 | NCBI WGS metagenome assembly WNFL01 (sample SAMN13153351, study PRJNA577476) | soil metagenome | isolation source: 40 cm soil on Douglas fir-dominated hillslope | place: USA:California | collected 2013-09-17
GCTTTCACCCGCCAGCATGTAGTAGTACGTATCGCAGGAGACGATGATCGACTTGGTCATGTCCACGTAACCGTGCCCGCCGGGCTTGTCGTCGCGGAACCGGTGCGCGCTGCCGGCGAGCTGATAGAAACCAGGATCGAAAATCTGCTGCGTGGGCGTGCGCTTGCCGGAGTTGAGGGCTGAGAGCGCGAGGAAAGGCTTGATCGTCGAACCGGGCGGATACGCGCCGCGCAACGGGCGGTTGAGCAACGGCTTGTCGATCGAGGTGTTGAGCGCATCCCAGTTGGTCGGATCGATGCCGTCGACGAACAGGTTCGGATCGAAGCCCGGCTTGGACACGAGGGCCAGCACCTCGCCGTTCGCCGGGTCGATCGCCACCAGCGCGCCGCGGCGCTCGCCGAACGCTGCCTCGGCTGCCTGCTGCAGCTTGATGTCCAGCGACAGCCTCAGGTTGTTGCCGGAGATCGGCGGCGTGCGCGAGAGTGTTCGCACTGCGCGGCCGCCGGCGTCGACCTCGACCTCTTCCACACCGGTAGTGCCGTGCAGCTCGCGCTCGTAGGAGAGCTCGAGCCCCACCTTGCCGATGTAGTCGGAGCCTTTGTAGTTGGCCGTCTCGTGCCAGTCGTCGATGCGCTCGACGTCCTTGTCGTTGATGCGGCCGATATAGCCGATCACGTGCGAGGCGAGCTCGCTGAATGGGTACTGCCGGAACAGCCGCGCCTTGATCTCCACGCCGGGAAACCGGTAGCGGTTGACCGCGAAGCGCGCGACCTCCTCGTCGGTCAGACGGGTGCGCAGGGGCAGGCTCTCGAAGTTCTTGGTCTCCTCGAGCAGCCGCTTGAAGCGCTTGCGGTCGCGCGGCTGGACGTCGACCAACTGCGCGAGCTCGTCGATCGTCGCGTCAAGGTTCTTGATCCGCGACGGGGTCACTTCGAGCGTGTACGCCGAGTAGCTCTGCGCCAGCACGACGCCGTTGCGATCGGTGATGACGCCGCGATTGGGGACGATCGGCACGATGGCGATCCGATTGCTTTCGGCGAGCGTCTGGTAGTGCCCATGCTCGAAGATCTGCAGATATACGAACCGGCCGAGGAGACCCGCGAATCCGATGACGATCAGCACGGCTCCGATGGTCAGCCGGCGGCGGAAGAAGAGAAGCTCGCGCCCCGGATTCCTGAGCTCGGGTGCCCCGAAGGCGGAGCCCGAGCTCCTGCGATCGACGAAAAGACGGCGGCGCATCGTACTCGCTCAGCGCTCTGCGTGAGAACGCCGCGGCCGTTGCGGCCACTGCAGCAGCACGGTCAACACCGGCCAGAGAAACGCCCCGACCAGAGGACCCACCGCGTACGTCCAGCGCGGCAGCGGTGCGCCGCCGACCACGCGCACGAGCAGCACCAGCCCGGCGCAGAACAGAAGCAGCGCGGCGACCTGCGCCGCCTGCTGCCAGAGCGGGAAGCGCAGCACCCGCCGGCGAAAATACTCGGCGGCGTAGGCAAGCACGGCATAGGCGAGCGCGTGCTGGCCGAAAAGTGTGGCGTCGGCAACGTCCATCAGCAGTCCGAGGCACCAGGCGATGCCCACGCCGATCAGCCGCGGCTCACGGATGCACCAGTACAGGAGCGCCAGGGCGAGAAAGTCCGGCATGAACGCAAGTGTGATTCCGCTCACCGGCATCGTGTTGCCCATCAGGCCGAGGAAGAGCGTCAGCACGACAAACCACGGCCGCGCCGGGAGCAGGATCTCCTCGGGACGTGCAGAAGCGAACGTGGAGAGCTGCGCCATCGGGTTCGCCCCTAGCCGCGCCTCTTGCCGCGGCCCCGGCGCGGGGCGTCGGACTCCGCGGGCTCTTCCGGGCGCGGCGATGTCACGGCGGCGTGGCCCAGAATCAGAACGTGCGGGCTTTTCTCGACCCCGGCGAGCGGCCTGCAAGTCACACGCGCGAACATCTGCCCCGTCTCTCGCTCGACCGATACCACCTGCGCCACCGCGAGGCCCGCGGGATACGTGCCGTCGATGCCCGAAGTCACCAGGCGGTCGCCGGTCTGAATCTCGGCATTCGGAGACAGGAAGCGCAGCTCCGGCAGGCGTCCGCTGCCCGCACCGTACATCACGCTGCGCACGCCGCTTCTCTCGACCTTCACCGGTACAGCGTGGTCCTTGTCCGTGACGAGCGTGACCTCGGCCATATAGGGGAACACCCGCGTCACCTGGCCGACGACGCCGGTCTCGTCGATGACCGCCTGCCCGGGTTGCACGCCGGCGGACTCGCCCTTGTCGAGAAAGAGCTTCTGGGTAAACGGGTCGCGCCCCGAGTAGAGCACCTCGGCCGCCGTTGCGGCGCCGTGAAAGCGCGTCCCGACGCCAAGCAGGGTGCGCAAGCGAGCATTTTCCTGCTCGAGCGCGCCGTAGCCCTGAATCGAGGGCGCGTCGGCGAGCAGCCGTTCCCTGAGCGCCGCGTTGTCCAGGGCCAGCGCGCGTTGCGAGGAGAAATACGTCGCGACGTAAGCCACTGCCTCGCCCGGCAGTTGCAGCACGCGCTGCAGCGGATAGAGCGCGGTGGCCGCGAGCTGACGGACGTTCTCGAGGTAGCGGTAACGCGTGTCGGCGAAAAGCAAGGCGAGCGACAACAGGCCGAAGAACGCCAGCCTCGCCAGCGGCGATGGACCGCGATGAAAGAACGGCGGAGGCTCGACCGAGATGTGGCGCATCGATTCGTCGAGCGTCGGAGGTGGGCCAGGGTCACGCTGACGCTCGACGCTGGACGTTAACCTCTTAGTCGGAGGTAAAGATGGTGGAGAGCTTTTCCATGTTCTCGAGCGCCTTGCCGCAGCCGCGCACGACGCAGGTCAGCGGATCGTCCGCGACGATCACCGGCAGGCCGGTCTCCTCCATCAGCAGCCGGTCGACGTCGCGCAACAGAGCGCCGCCGCCGGTGAGGACCATGCCGCGCTCGGCGATGTCGGCGCCGAGCTCGGGAGGCGTGCGCTCCAGCGCACTCTTCACCGCGGAGACGATACTGTTCAGCGGATCGGTCAACGCTTCGAGGATCTCGTTCGACGACACGGTAAAGCTGCGCGGGATGCCTTCGGCGAGATTCCGGCCCTTGACCTCCATCTCTTTCACCTCGGAGCCGGGAAACGCCGAGCCGATCGTCTTCTTGATCGTCTCGGCCGTGGTTTCGCCGATCAGCATGCCGTAGTTGCGGCGGATATAGTTGACGATGGCTTCGTCGAACTTGTCGCCGCCCACGCGCACGCTGCCCGAGTACACCATGCCGCCCAGCGAGATCACGCCGACTTCGGTCGTGCCTCCGCCGATGTCGACGACCATCGAGCCGGTCGCCTCCGAGATCGGCAGGTCGGCGCCGATCGCCGCGGCCATCGGCTCCTCGATCAGATAGACCTTCGACGCGCCGGCGCCGAGCGCCGACTCGCGGATGGCGCGGCGCTCGACCTGCGTCGATCCGCAGGGTACGCAGATGATGATGCGGGGGCTGGGCGAAAACAGCTTCGAGTCGAGCACTTTCTTGATGAACTGCTTCAGCATCTGCTCGGTGACGGTGAAGTCGGCGATAACCCCGTCCTTCATCGGCCGGATCGCGGTGATGTTGCCCGGCGTGCGACCGAGCATCTGCTTGGCCGCGAGGCCCACTTCCTGGATCACGCGCTTGCCGTTGGGCCCGCCTTCCTGACGGATAGACACGACCGAGGGTTCGTTCAAAACGATACCCTTGCCGCGGACGTAGATCAGGGTATTGGCCGTCCCCAGATCGATGGCGAGATCGCTGGAGAAATAGCCCTTGAAGAATTCGAGCATGGAGACTTTCTTACACGGCGCGAGCAGCCCCGGCGGCTGCCCAGACAATCCGAATATGATAACCTAATATGCTTCCTCTCTACACCGCTTCTCGCGTGAAAAGCCGCTAAAGGCCCCGAAAATGGCACTTTCCTCCGAGGACATCCTGCGCATCGCGCACCTCGCCCGCATCGAGATCACCCCGGGCGAAGTGACCGAAGTTCGCAAGAAGCTCGACAGGATCTTCGATCTGATCGGGGAGTTGCGCGCGGTCGATACGACCGGAATCGTCCCGATGTCGCACGCGCAGGACGTGACGACGCCGCTGCGCGAGGACCGGGTGACCGAGATCGACCATCACGCGGACTACGAGCGCCTGGCCCCCGTCGTGGCGCACGACCTTTATCTGGTACCCAAAGTCATTGAATAGGTCGAGCGTCAAGTGTTGAGCGTCGAGCGCGCAACGGGTTCGCTCGACGCCGGACGCTGGACGCTGGACGCTTGACCATGCTCACCGCATCCATCGCCCAACTTTCCGAGGCGCTGCGCACCCGGCGACTCTCGTGCGTCGAGCTCACCCGCGGACTGCTTGACCGGATCGAGACGCTCGGCGCGTCCCTCAACGCTTTCGTGACCGTCGACCGTGACGGCGCGCTGCGGCAGGCCGAGGCGGCGGACGCGCGACGTGCCGCGGACAACGCGGGCGCGCTGACCGGCATTCCCATCGCCCACAAGGACGTGCTGATGACCGCGGGCTTGAGAACCACGTGCGGCTCGCGCATGCTCGAGAACTTCGTCGCGCCCTACAGCGCATTCGTGGTCGAGAAGCTGGCGCGCGCCGGCATGGTGCTCGTCGGCAAGACCAATATGGATGAGTTCGCGATGGGCTCGTCGAGCGAGACCTCATACTTCGGCCCGGTCAGGAACCCGTGGAATGCGGCGCTCGTCCCGGGAGGCAGCTCGGGCGGTTCGGCGGCGGCGGTCGCAGCGCGCCTGGTCCCTGCAGCCACCGGCACCGACACCGGAGGATCGATCCGGCAGCCCGCCGCGCTGTCGGGCATTTGCGGCCTCAAGCCGACCTACGGCGTGTGCTCACGCTACGGTCTGGTCGCGTTTGCGTCTAGTCTCGACACGCCCGGTGTGTTTGCCCAGACGGCGGAAGATTGCGCGCTGCTGCTCACCGCGATGGCCGGGCACGATGCTCGCGACTCGACCAGTCTCGATCGGGACGCCGAGGACTACGCTCGCGATCTCTCGCGTCCACTGACCGGCCTTCGCATCGGGCTGCCGAAGGAATATTTCGGCGAAGGCACCGAACCCGGGATCCTTCGCGCCGTCGAACAAGCGCTGATCGAGTTGCGCAAGCTCGGCGCGACAACCATCGACGTGAGCCTGCCCAACGTCAAGCTGTCGGTTCCGGTCTATTACGTCATCGCGCCCGCGGAAGCGTCGTCCAACCTGTCGCGTTTCGATGGCGTGCGCTACGGCCACCGCGCCGAACAGTATGCAGACCTGCTCGACATGTACAAGAAGACCCGGGCCGAAGGCTTCGGCGCCGAGGTCAAGCGGCGGATCCTTGTCGGTACGTACGTGCTGTCGCATGGCTACTACGATGCGTATTACCTCAAGGCGCAGCAGGTGCGGCGGCTGATCGCCGATGACTTCCAGCGCGTCTACGAACGCTGCGACGTGATCATCGGCCTAACGTCGCCGACGACCGCCTTTCCGATCGGCGACAAGACCGACGACCCGGTCAAGATGTACCTGAACGATATTTTCACCATCGCCGGCAACCTGACCGGCGCGCCGGGAATTTCGATTCCCTGCGGATTCGACGAGAAGGGTCTTCCCGTCGGCATGCTGATCCAGGGCAATCATTTTCGCGAGGCGCAGATCCTCGACGTCGCCCATCAATACCAGCAGGCGACCGACTGGCACCAGCGGGTGCCGGCAACGTTTGCTTGAACGGCGAAAGGCAGAGACCGTGAGAATCCGTCGCATTTCTATGGGTCTCTGTGCCTCCTTGCGAGAATCGCCCCTATGAAATGGGAAGTCGTCATCGGGCTGGAAACGCACACCCAGCTCTCGACCGCATCGAAGATTTTTTCCGGAGCCTCGACCGCCTTCGGTGCGCCGCCGAACAGCCAGGCCTCGGCGGTCGACATCGCGTTGCCGGGCGTGCTGCCGGTGTTGAACAAGGGCGCGGTCGAGCGAGCCATCCGCTTCGGACTGGCCGTGGGCGGAACGATCAACAAGCGGAGCGTCTTCGCGCGCAAGAACTACTTCTATCCCGACCTGCCGAAGGGTTATCAGATCAGCCAGTACGAGATTCCCGTCGTTCAGGGCGGACAGATCGTGATCCTCTCCGCCACTCGCGGCGAGATCACCGTTCGTCTTACCCGCGCGCATCTGGAAGAGGATGCAGGGAAGTCCCTTCACGCAATCGACATTCCCAATGTCCCCTCCGGCAAGGATCATTGGAGCATGAAGGGGCAGACGGGAATCGACCTCAATCGCGCGGGCACGCCGCTGCTGGAGATCGTTTCCGAGCCTGACCTGCGCAGCGCCGAGGAGGCGGTCGCCTACGCCAAGGCGTTGCACGGGCTGGTGCGCTGGATCGGCATCTGCGACGGCAACATGCAGGAAGGCAGCTTCCGTTTCGACGCCAACGTATCGGTCCGCCTCGCGGGCGATACGAAGCTCGGAACGCGTTGCGAGATCAAGAACCTCAACAGCTTCCGCTTTCTTCAGCACGCGATCGAGTTCGAAGTCCGCCGCCAGATCGAGTTGATCGAGGACGGCGGGACCGTCGCGCAGGAGACGAGGCTCTACGATTCCGACCGGAACGAGACGCGCCCGATGCGCAGCAAGGAGGACGCGCAGGACTACCGCTATTTCCCCGATCCCGACCTGCCGCCGCTCGCGATCGACGAGGCGTGGATCGAACAGATACGCAGTGCACTGCCGGAGTTGCCGGAAGCCAAGCGGCGCCGCTTCATCGACGACGACAACCTGCCTGCACACGACGCCGCGAGTCTTACTGCGCTCCCCGCCCTCGCCGAGGTCTACGAAACAACGGTCAACGCGGGCGTGGACCCGAAGCTGGCCGCAAACTGGGTCCTCGGCGAATTCTCTGCGGCGCTGAACAAGGCGGATATCGACCCCGAGGAGGCTCGCGTCTCCGGGCAAGCGCTTGGCGGACTTCTCAAGCGTATCGAGGACGGAACGATCTCCGGCAAGATCGCCAAGGAGGTGTTCGAAGCCATGTGGGCCGGCGAAGGCGACGCCGATTCGATCATCGAGAAGCGCGGGCTGAGGCAGATCTCCGACGCGGGCGCGATCGAGAAGATCGTCGACGATGTGCTCGCCGCCAACGCGTCCGCGATCGCCGAATACAGGACCGGCAAGGAGAAGGCGTTCAACTCGCTCGTCGGCAAGGTCATGGCGGCGACCAAAGGCAAGGCGAATCCCGGCCAGGTGAACGCGATCCTGAAGCAGAAGCTCGGGAGCTGAATTCAAACTGCACCGCTCGCGAGATTCCCGGGCGGCGATCTGAATGCTTCCGCGTCAATGCATCAGCGGCTTGTAGCGCGGCCGATGCGGACGCGCGCCGTCCTCGCCGAGCCGCTTCTTCTTGTCCGCTTCGTAATCCTGGTAGTTGCCTTCGAAGAACACCCATTTCGAGTCGTCTTCCGCCGACAGGATGTGCGTGGCGATGCGATCGAGGAACCAGCGGTCGTGTGACACGACCAGCGCGCTGCCGGCGAACTCGGTGAGCGCGTCCTCGAGCGCGCGCAGCGTTTCGACGTCGAGATCGTTGGACGGCTCATCGAGAAGGAGCACGTTCCCGCCCTTGAGCAGCGTGGCCGCGAGATGGAGCCGGCCGCGCTCGCCTCCGGAAAGCGCACCCACGTTCTTCTGCTGATCGGCACCCTTGAAGTTGAAGCGGCCGAGGTACGCGCGCGACGGCATCTCAAACTTGCCGACCATCAGGATGTCCTGCCCGCCCGAGATCGCCTCCCAGGCGGTCTTGTCGTTGGGCAGCGATTCGCGCGTCTGATCGACCACGGCGAGCCGCACCGTCGAACCGACGACGATCTCGCCGCGATCCGGCTTTTCCTTGCCGGTGATCATGCGAAAGAGTGTGGTCTTCCCCGCGCCGTTGGGGCCGATCACGCCGACGATCGCCCCCGCCGGGATCTGCAGGCTCAGCTCGTCGATCAGCTCCCGGTCGCCGTAGCCCTTGCTCACGTCCTTGAACTCGATCACCGAGTCGCCCAGGCGCTCGGCGACCGGGATGAAGATCTCCTGCGTTTCGTTCCGCTTCTGGTGCTCGTAGGAGGAGAGCTCCTCGAAACGCGCGATGCGCGCCTTGCTCTTGGCCTGCCGCGCCTTGGGATTGGTGCGCACCCACTCCAATTCCTTGTGCATGGCCTTGATGCGCGCGTCCTCCTGTTTCGCCTCGACGGCGAGCCGCGCCTCCTTTTGCTCCAGCCACGAGCTGTAGTTTCCCTTCCACGGGATGCCGTAGCCCCGGTCGAGCTCGAGGATCCACTCCGCGACGTTGTCGAGGAAATAGCGGTCGTGAGTAACCGCCATCACCGTCCCCGGAAACTTCTGCAGGAACTGCTCGAGCCATTCGACGCTTTCGGCATCGAGGTGGTTGGTCGGTTCGTCGAGCAGCAGCATGTCGGGCTTGGACAGGAGCAGGCGACACAGCGCCACGCGACGCTTCTCGCCTCCGGAGAGCTTGTCGATCTTCGCGTCCCACGCAGGAAGCCGCAGCGCATCCGCCGCGATCTCCATCTGAACATCGGAGTCCGCTCCAGACGCGGCGATGATGGCCTCGTATTTCGCCTGGTCCGCGGCGAGCGCGTCGAAATCCGCGTCGGGCTCGGCATAGGCCGCATAAATCGCGTCGAGCTTCTCCTTGGCCTCGAGCACATCGCCCATGCCTTCCTCGACGCTCTCGCGGACGGTCTTGGTCGGGTCGAGCTGCGGCTCCTGCGGCAGGAACCCGATGCGCAGGTTCGGCATCGGCGTCGCCTCGCCCTCATACTCCTTGTCGACCCCGGCCATGATCTTGAGCAGGCTCGACTTGCCGGAGCCGTTCAGACCCAGCACGCCGATCTTGGCGCCGGGGAAGAACGAAAGCGAAATGTCCTTGAGGATCACCCGCTTGGGGGGCACGAGCTTGCCCACCCGGTTCATGGTGTAGACGTATTGCGCCATCGGGGAAAGGTGAGGCGGGAAACCGAGACGTGAATTATCGCAGGTCTGGGTGCGCTCGTGATTATCTCGATGCGCGCGTTCACCTCAGCCGAGGCGGCGCCGCCTCGGAAGCACTGCGCTCGCTGCTCACCGCGACTACTTGTTCGACGTGGTCGCCGGACGCGGGGTAGCCGCCGCCTTGGCGGACTGGGGATTCTGTGCCTTGGCCGCCTCTGCGGCGGCGGCCGCCGCGGCCACGCGTTCCTGATCGGCCAGGATCTCGCGCCAGCGCTGTTTGATCGTGTCGTACTTGGCGGCGACCATCGTCATCTCTTCCTGCTTCTGTCGGAGCAGGATCATCTGGCGCGAAAGCTCAGCGTCGACGCTGGCGGATTCGCGCTCGAGCTCGATCGGGATCGGCTTGCCGGCGTAACCTTCCTTGCGCTTCGCGAGATCCTTCTGCTGGCGCGCCAACTCGGTGCTGTAGGTTTGCGCCGACTTGATCTGGGTGTCGATGGTCGACAGCGCGCGATTCCGGGCGAGATCGATCTCGTTCTCGCTGGTATACGACTGCATCAGCGCCCTGTCCTTGCGGGCTTGCTCGTCGCGCGCCTTGGCAAGTGCGCGCTCGCGCTCGACTTCGTCGGCCTTGGCTCTGGTCTCCTCGGGCGAGAGCGGGGGTTCGATCTTCTTCACCGCCCGAGCCTGCTTGTCGAGCACCGTCGCGCCCTTGGTGGGCATGTCCGGGGGCGCCTTGTCGCTATAGTGGACGACACCCTGGTCGTCGGTCCATTTGTACGTCCCCGCGCCCCACACCGCGGGCGCGAACACCGCCGCAGCAATGAACCACGCCGTGCTCGCCCGCAGCAACCGAACTCCGTGTTTCATGTTCATCCTCTTCGCCCCTCGCCGCGTCGGCGGCCACTTCGCACTCGCCTCCAAACCGGTGTTTCTACGCCACTGTCTACACCACTGCGCCGTATCGTTCCCGGTACCCCACGACCTCGGCGGCTTGGTTCGCCAGGTCCGGCCGCCCGGCAAGAAACGCCAGCAGATCCTCGAGGGTCGCAATCGCGATCACCGGCAGGCCGAATTCGTGGGTGAGCTCCTGCACGGCCGAGCGCTCGCCGCGGCCCCGTTCCATCCGGTCGAATGCAATAAGGATGCCCGCTGCCTCGGCACCCTCTGCTCGGATCAGCTCGATCGCCTCGCGTTTGGCGCCCCCGTCGGTGATAACGTCATCGATGATCATCACCCGTCCTTTCAGCGGCGCGCCGACGATCATGCCGCCTTCGCCGTGATCCTTCGCTTCCTTGCGGTTGAAACTATAAGGCAGATTGTGCCCTTTTTCCGCCAGCGCGACGGCCGTAGCGGCGGCCAGGGTGATTCCCTTGTACGCCGGGCCGAACAACTGGTCGCAGACGATGCCGGAAGCCAGATAGGCTTCGGCGTAGAACCCGCCCAGCCGGCGCAGGCTCTCGCCATCGTTGAAAAGCCCTGCGTTGAAGAAATAAGGCGTCTCGCGACCCGCTTTCGTCACGAACCGGCCGAAACACAGCACACCGCGAGCCAGGGCGTAGGCCAGGAAGTCTTGCCGGAACCGGGTCATTGGCGTGGAATTTTACCTGTAAACTTCGCTGCGGCTGTGCGTATCATCACCCTCAACATCAACGGCATCCGCTCGGCCGAGCGCAAAGGCTTGTCGCGCTGGCTTGCACGTGCCGAGCCGTGGGATGTCGTCTGCCTGCAGGATCTCAAGGCCGGCCTGGACGACGTGCCGCGTGCGCTGCGCGCGCCGCGCAAGTCGCACGGCTTCTTTCTGCACGCCACCCGCAAGGGATACGCCGGCGTCGCGCTGTACGCGAAGTCAATGCCGAAAGTGACTCGGGGCTTCGGCGCCGTGGAGTTCGACGGAGAGGGCCGTTACCTCGAAGCCGATTTCGGCAAGATCGCCATCGTCAGCGTCTACCTGCCATCCGGCTCCGCGGGCCCGCACCGCCAGGCGTCCAAGTTCCGGTTCATGGAGGCCTTCCTGCCACATCTCACCAAGCTCCGTCGCCGACGGCGCGAGGTCATTCTCTGCGGCGACTGGAACATCGCCCACCAGCCGATCGACCTCAAGAACTGGCGCAGCAACCAGAAGAATTCCGGCTTCCTTCCCGAAGAGCGTGCCTGGCTTACCCGAGTCTTCGACGAGTTGGGCTTCGTCGACGTGTTTCGCAGACTCAACAAGGAGCCGGAGCAGTACACGTACTGGTCGACCCGCGGCCAGGCGTGGAAAAAGAACGTCGGCTGGCGCATCGACTATCAGATCGCCACACCCGGCATCGCCGCCAAAGCGCGCGCGGCATCAATCTACAAGAACCGCCGCTTCTCCGATCACGCGCCGCTCGTCATCGACTACGACTACGAACTTCAGTGAACAGGAGAATGGGTGAACGGGTGAAAGAAACCCGTTGGCTCACCCTGATTCGCTTGTTCACTTTTCACTCCTTCACTGGCCTTAAGTGATCCGCCTTACCCATCTGACGCTCGCTCGCGGCAACAAGCGGCTGCTCGAAGACGCGGCGACAAGCGGCTGCTCGAAGACGCGGCGCTGGCGCTCCACCCCGGGCAGAAGGTCGGCCTGATCGGCGCCAATGGTTCGGGCAAATCGTCGCTGTTCGCGCTGCTGCGCGGCGAAATCGATGCCGATGCCGGCGACGTTTCGCTGCCGCCATCGTGGGTGATCGCGCACGTCGCGCAGGAAACACCCGCGGTCGC
>WNFL01429428.1_pt4 | contig 11769 bp, 8 predicted proteins | sample 5400361 | NCBI WGS metagenome assembly WNFL01 (sample SAMN13153351, study PRJNA577476) | soil metagenome | isolation source: 40 cm soil on Douglas fir-dominated hillslope | place: USA:California | collected 2013-09-17
TGTTCTCCAGTACCACGATGGCGTCGTCCACCACCAGGCCGATCGACAGCACCACGCCGAGCAGCGTCAGCGTGTTGATCGAAAAGCCCATCGCCTTGAGGAAGGTGAAGTGGCCGATCACGGAAACCGGGATGGCAACAGCGGGGATAAGGGTCGCGCGCGCGCTGCGCAGGAAGATGAAAATCACCAGCACCACCAGAATCAGCGCCTCGACCATGGTCTCGAAAACCGCCTTGATCGACTCTTCGATGAAGATCGAGGTATCCACCGCGATCCACGCCTTCATCCCGGGAGGCAGCGTAGCCTGCAGCCGCGGCAGCACCGCTTTGACCCCGCGCGCAACTTCCAGCGTGTTGGCGGTCGATTGCTTGACGACACCGAGGCCGATCGCTTCGTTGCCGCCGACACGCACGATCTTGCGGTTCTCGTACGGCCCCGGGGCGGCGTGGCCAACATCCTTCAGACGAATCGGATAGCCGTTCGTCGAGATGATCATATTGTTGAAATCTTCCGGCGAACGCAGGTCGGTGCGGGGCTGCACGGTGAATTCGCGCTGCGTGCTCTCGATGCGCCCTCCCGGCGATTCGACGTTCTGGTTGAGGAGCGCGTTCTCGACGTCCTGAACGGTCAATCCCTGCGCCGCGAGCCGCTCCCGGTCGAGCCAGACCCGCATCGAGTACTTGCGCTCGCCGCCGATGATGACCGACGACACGCCGGGCAGCGCCTTGAGCGGGTCCGTCAGGTAGCGGTCGGCGAAATCGGTGATGTCCATGGGCGACTGGCGATCGCTGCTGACCGCGATCCAGATGATCGCCTGCGCATCCGCTTCGATCTTGGAGACGACGGGTTCGTCGATGGTCGCCGGCAACTGCTTGCGGATGCGGGCGACGCGGTCGCGGACGTCGGCTGCCGCGGCATCGACTTCGCGGTTGGTCAGGAAGGTAATCGTAATCTGGCTGACTTCCTCCCGGCTGTTGGACTTGATGGTCTTGATGCCTTCGATGCCGGACAGGGAATCTTCCAGCGGTTGCGTTACCGCGCTTTCGATCACCTGCGCCGTCGCCCCCTTGTACACCGTGCGCACCGAGACAATGGGCGGGTCGATGTTCGGATATTCGCGCACGGCCATGCGCGAATACGACAGGAATCCCATGAGTACGATGACCAGGCTCATCACCGTGGCCAGGACCGGCCGCTTGATCGAAATTTCGGAGAGAATCATCGTCCCGCTCCTGGGTGATTTTACGTCGCGTTCAGCTCTTGGCCGCTGGCGCAGTCGGAGCGGCTGGCGCAGCAGGCGGTGCGCCGATGACGGATACCGGAGCGCCATCCTTGAGCTTCATCTGTCCGTCGGTGACTACCAGGTCGTTCGCGGCCAGGCCTTTGAGGATCTCCACCGTGCCCGGCGCGCGATTGCCGATATCGACTTTAGTTAGCGCAGCCTTGCCGTCTACCACGCGGAATACGAAGCTGTCCTTGCCCTGCGGCCAGATGGCCTGCTCGGGAACGACCACCGCATTGGGACGGGTGTCCAGCGTAATCACCACGCGGACGAACATTCCTGGTTTGAGCTTGAACCCCTTGTTCGGGATGCGTGCTCGCATGGCGATGGTACGGGTGCGCTCGTCGACCACCGGTTCGACGGCATAGACACGCCCCCTGAATTCTTCGCCGGGATAGGCATCCAGCTTGACCCCGATCTCCTGGTTGGCGCGGATTTTGGAAAGATAGTTTTCCGGAATGCGGAAGTCCACCTTGATCGAACTGACGTTCTCGAGGCGCACGATGTCACTGCCGGCCTTGACATAGGCGCCGGGGCTGACCTGACGCAGGCCGAGAATGCCGGAGAAGGGCGCGCGGATCACCGTTTTCGCCACGCGGGATTCGGCCTCGCGGAGTTTCGCTCTGAGGCGCGCGGTATTGCCATTCTGCACGTCCAGCGCGTCCTTGCTGATGAATTTCTGCTCGAAGAGTTCCTGGGTTCGGGCAAGGCGCTGCTCTTCCGTCTTCAGATCCGCCTTGACGCCGGCGACCTGGGCCTCGACTTCCGTGCTGTCTATCGTGACCAGCCGGGCTCCGCCGGAAACCGCCTGGCCTTCCTGGAAATGCAGTCCGACGATGCGGCCGTCGATTTCCGGACGGATGATCACCGACTCTTCAGCCAACAGGGAGCCGACTGCGGAGACATCGTCCGAAATCCGGGAAATTTTCACGACCTCTGCCTTGACCGGCAAGCCCGGCTTGGCTGCTGCGGCAGGTGCGGGCTCCACGGGCTTGGTGGCATCGGCGGGTTTGGCTGGGTCAGCCGCCTTGGCTGCGTCCGCTTTCTGGGCGGCGGCAGTGGCGTCGCTCTTGGAGCCGCAACCGGCGAGTAGCGCTGCAGTGACCAGCGCCGTCAGAATCGCTACATTACGAATGGTCGGCGTATGCACAACGTTCCTCTGGACTTCTGATCGGCGGCCTTGCGTGGAGCCACTTTTGACTGGTGAAAAATTATTGCCAGCGATAACAATCCTCGCTGGCAGCGGGCCGTCGGAGATGTTACTGGGGACGCGGGGACCCCGCCGGCGTTTTTTGCTGACTGATTAGTCAGTTATTTTCTTAGATCATAGCCGAGTTTTTCAGTGGCCACCATGAGAATTTCGCTGGATGCATTGCTGGTTTTGGATTCCATCTCCCGTAACGGCAGCTTCGCCGCGGCCGGCGAGGAATTGCATCGCGTGCCTTCGGCAATCACCTACACGATCCAGAAGCTGGAGCAGGATCTGGACGTCAAGCTGTTCGACCGCAGCGGCCATCGCGCACGCCTGACCGAAGCCGGCGAGGCGCTGTTGCGCGAAGGACGCCATCTGCTGCGTGCCGCGACTGACCTGGAATGCCGCGTCAGACGCGTGGCCACCGGTTGGGAGAGCGAACTGCGCATCGCCGTCGACGACCTCGTGCCGACGGAGCGCCTGTTTCCGCTGCTGAAGGATTTCTATCGCGAAGGCTCCGGCACACGGGTGCGTTTGACGATGGAGGTGCTGGGCGGCGGCTGGGATGCCCTGATAAGCGGGCGCGCCGACATGGTGATCGGGGCGCCCGGCGAGGCGCCGCCCGAAGGTCTGCTGGCCGTCGAGCCCATGGGCAGCTTCGAATTCGTATTCGTCGTCTCGCCCGACCATCCCCTGGCCGCCCTGGACGAACCGTTGTCCGCGCAGGACATCCTGCAGCATCGCGCCGTGTCCACCGCGGACACGTCCCGCAATCTGCCGCCGCGCACGTCGGGGTTGCTCGACGGGCAGGACGCCCTCACCGTACCGACGATGCGTGCCAAGGTCGCCGCTCAAATCGCCGGGCTGGGCGCGGGTTACCTGCCGCCGCTCTGGGCAGCGCCCCACATCGCGGCAGGCCGGCTGGTGAAAAAGGAAGTCGAGGGATCGAAATCGACGACCAACGTCTACCTGGCGTGGCATCCGCGCCAGGCCGGCAAGGCACTCAAGTGGTTCCTCGACCGGCTGCGCGACAAGGCGATCCAGCAATACGTTCTGGGCGAATCGGGGACTTATCCGTCGGCCGGCGGCTGACGTCCTATTCCAGCTTGCCGCGCCTCGTCGCCGGACAGACGCGGTGCACGGCCAGGGCTTCCCGCGCCGATCGTTCCTGTTCGATTTCGGTCCGCACGCGTTCGATGTCCAGTGCGGCAATACCATCGAGCAACCGTGCCAACTGGCCGGCAGCCGGCAGGCCCGCCTCGAGATACATCACGATGCGCCCGCGGAAGATCGCCATCGCGGTTACGCTCAGTCCGAACATGTCGAACAGCCCGCGGCTGTGGCCCTGGACCTGCGCGAAAGCAACGCCGGGATGCTTTGCAAGGGCATCATTCGCGAGCGCGGAAAATATTGCCGCGTCGCCATCCTCTTCGATAAAGCCGATCACTGCCGTGTCGTTGTCGGACACGAATCGATCGAAACCGGTTTCGTCGAGGACGGCCGGCGCCATGAGCGTCAGGAGGGCGCGCCGGCTTCCGCGGCTTCCTGCGCCGCGATATCGCGACGCACTTCCGCCATGTCGATCTCCTGAACTTTCTTGATCACTGCTTCCAGTCCCGACGCCGGCAACGCGCCCGGCTGCGAAAACAGGATCACTTTCTCGCGGAACACCATCAGGGTCGGAATCGAGCGGATCTCGAAGTGGGCGGCCAGATCGGGCTGCTCCTCGGTATTCACCTTGGCGAACACCACGCCATCGTGCTTCTCCGAAGTCGCTTCGAATACCGGCGCGAAGCTGCGGCAGGGGCCGCACCACGGCGCCCAGAAATCCACGATGACCGTATCGTTGCCGGTCACCACCTGCTCGAAATTGTCCTTGGTCAATGCAATCGTCGCCATAACCGGGCTCTCCTTGGCAGCCCTTTGATCTTGCAGATACCTGAATCCTGTAAATATTTGGTTCGGTAAATATTGATCCGGTGGATATTCACACTATGTAATGGCTTGGTCGTGAAGATCAAGCCCGCATTACATCATCAGCGGGTGCGAACCGGCCGAAATGCAGCAGGATCGCCGGCAGCACCAGCAGATTGAGCAAGGTCGAGGTGGCCAGCCCTCCGACAATGATGGTGGCCATCGGCCCTTCGATCTCCCGTCCGGGCTCGCCGCTGCCGAGCGCCAGCGGCATCAGCCCCAGCGCGGTCACCAGTGCCGTCATCAATATCGAGGGCAGGCGCTCGGCGGCGCCACGCAGTGCGGTATCGGCATTCCACGGCTGCCGCTCCACTTCCACCAGGTGCTGGTAGTGCGACACCAGCATGATCGAGTTACGCAGCGTGATGCCGAACAGCGTGACAAAGCCGACCAGCGAACCGAGCGACATCCAGCCGCCGCTGGCAAAGACCGCGATCACGCCGCCAATCAGCGCGAACGGCAGGTTCACAAAAGTGATCAGCAGGTTGTGCAGATTGTTGAAGGCGACATAGAGCAGCAGGAAGATGCCGATGCACGCGAGCGCCGAATGCAGCAGCAGATCCGAGCGCGCTTGCGCCTGCGCTTGCGCCGCGCCGGCATAGGCAACGTAGTTGCCCTCCGACAGGGTCACTTTTGCGCCGATGTGGGCGCGCGCGTCGCGCTCGAATTGCTCGATATCGCGGCCCTCGATGCTGGCCGTTACGGTCTGGATGCGGCGTCCGCCGGCATGCAATATCTTGTAGCGCCCGCCGGTAATCTCGATGTCTGCGATGTCGCCCAACCTGACGAGGCGGCCGTCGGGATTGCGCAGAGGCAGCGCGGACACTTCGTTGATGCGGTTGCGGTGCGAAGGATCCAGCACCACCACCAGATCGATGACCTGGTTGCCGCGGAATATTTGCGTCGCCTGCGCACCTTCATAGGCTGTCTGTACTGCTTCGAGCACGGTAAGCGGTTGCAGGCCGAGTGCGGCAACGCGCTCGTGACGCAGGCGAATGGACAACTGCGGTGCGCCGGGCTGCGCCTGAATCTGTACGTCGCGCGCACCCGGTACTTCGGCAAGTGCCGCGGCGATCGCCAGCGCATCGCGGTCCAGCAGGTCGAGCGACGACCCATAAAGATTTACCACCAGGGGCGCGGCGTAGCCGGTAATGGTTTCCTCGATACGCTCGGTGAGGAAGGTATTGACGGCGAAGGTCACGCCGGGAAAGGCGCCACCGCGCCGGCCCGAGAGCGTTTCCCGGATCTCCTGCAGGATGCGCACCTGTTCCTTGCCTGGCAGCGGGCCGATCTCGACTTCGAACTCGCTGTAATGCGTGCCGAAAGTGTCGGCGCCGTTTTTCGAACGGCCGACCCATTGCGCCACGGAACGGACACCCTTGATCGAACCAATTGCCTGCGAAACTTTCCGGCCGATGCGCAGGGATTCGGATTCCGACGTTCCCGGCACCGCCGACATATGCATGATGTAGTGGCCCTCGCGCAACGCCGGAATGAATTGTCCCGCGAACAGCGGCAACAACCCGATGCCGACCGCAATGACGATGCCGGTCACGCTGATCACGCGTCCCGGATAACGCTCGATCCGGCCGAGCACCGATAAGTATTTTGGCCTCAGCCAGCGCACGAAAGGAGGGTCTTGCGCCTTCAGCTCGGCTCGCGCCAGCAGCAGATAACACAACGCCGGCGTCAGCGTGACGGCAGTCACCAGCGAAGCGAGGATCGCGAAGATGTAGGCAAGCCCGAGCGGAGCGAACAGCTTGCCCGCGACGCCGCCCAAGGTCAGCAGCGGGACGAACACCAGCGCGACGATGAAGGTCGCGTACACCACCGAGCTGCGTACTTCCACCGAGGCGGCCAGCACGACTTCCCAAACCGGTCGCGGCTGCAGCGAAGCACGGTTCAGCCGCAGGCGGCGGAAAATGTTCTCGGTGTCGATGATCGCGTCGTCCACGACCTCGCCCAGCGCAATCGCCAGCCCGCCCATCACCATGATGTTCAGCGTTACATTGAAATAATCAAGCACCAGGACCGCGGCCAGCAGCGAGACCGGGATCGCCGTGGCGCAGACAAATGCCGTGCGTGCGTTGAACAGGAAAAGGAACAGCACGACGACCACGAGCAGCGAACCGATGAGGATGTCGCGCTGGACATTGCGCACGGCGGTTTCGATGAAATTCGCCGGTCGGAAAAGTTGCGGATGCAGCTTGATGCCCTCTTTCTCCAGCAGCGGCTTGAGTTCGGCCACCGCGGCTTCCAGATCCTGCGTGACCGCGTGCGTATTCGACCCAAGCTGGCCCTGCACCATCATGAACACGCCTGGCGTGCCGTCAATTGCGGCGGCACCGATCGACGGCGCTGCGCCCTCGACGACTTTCGCGAGATCGCCGATGCGCACCGCACGGCCTTCCCGGTAGGCGAGCACGGCACGCGCGACGTCCGCGACCGCGTGCGGTTGCACATCGACCTGCAGCAGGATGTGCTGGTTCGGCGTTTTCACAAAGCCGGCGCCAGCCGCTCGCCCGACGTGCCGCGCCGACCACGTCCTCCAGCGCCATGCCGTAGCGATGCAGCTTTTCCGGGTCGACCTGGATCTGCCATTGGCGCACATCCCCGCCGAACACGTTGACTTCCGCCACACCGCGCACCGCCAGCAGGTGCGGACGAATAACCCAGTCCACCAGCGTGCGCAATTCCATGAGGCTGCGCTTCCCGGACGTGATGCCGATGCCGAGGACGGTGCTTGCCGATGAAGTGAGCGGCGTCATCGCAGGCACGATGCCCTTTGGCAGTTGTGTCGGCACAGAGGCCAGACGCTCGCTCACCACTTGCCGGTTGCGGTAGCTGTCCGATCCATCCTGAAAGAACACGTGCACGACGGACAAACCGGGAATCGACTGCGAGCGCAGGCTCTCGAGTCCGGACGCACCGGAAAGCGCATTCTCGATTGGCTGGGATACCTGGGTTTCGACCAGTTCCGCGGATAGTCCCGGCGCCTCGGTCTGGATCACGACCTGGCTGGGCGAAAACTCAGGGAACACGTCCAGGTGCGCCCGCGACAACGTGAACAGCCCGTAAACGACGATCGTGAGCGCCAGCGCGACGATCACGCCCGGGTAGCGGATGGACTGACGGACTATGTACGAGATCAAGATCTAAGGAAATTCAAAGGCGTTGACGCAAAGGGCGCGGAGGAAAAGCAAGAGAGGTCGCAAAGGAAATACGAACAGGGAAAGTCCAGGAACGGGCCCGTCATGCTCCATGCTCGCAGGGCCAATCTGGCCTTCCTTTGCGAACCTTTGCGTCTTTGCGGTGAGAATTTCAATCTTCGTTCTCGTTGCGGATCTGGTACTTGAGTTCCTCGGAGAGCAGCAACTGCGCGCCGCTCACGACCACTTCGCCATCGGCGTCGAAGCCGGTCGTGTTGAACCAGCCGCCTTCCATTTCGTCGGCAGTGGAAACTTCGTAGCGCGCGAAGGTCTGCTCGTCGTCCTTCACATAGATCCAGGCTTTGCCGGCACGCCAGACCACCGCAGCCGATGGCACGATCACGCCGCTCACCGCAGGGCCGCCCATCCCGATGCGCGCCGCGATCCGCATGCCGGCGCGGAAACCGCCACCGTTCACCAGGTAGAAATAGGTCTCGCCGGGAAACGCCGGATCGATCTGCGGCGAATCGGCGACAAAGCTGGCCGGATGCAGATTCTCTCGTGCCATCGCGGGCGCGACCGCAACCTTGCCGCGCAAGTTTGCGCGAGGCAGGTCGTAGGGAAACACGAGTTGCACCAGAAATGCCGATTGCTGCAACAGCGACCGGATCGTCTGCGAATCCGGATTGGTGGCCCAGCCGGTCACGGTTTCACCCCACGTGCCGCGCATCGCGTCGCGGATGCTTGCCGCGGCCTGGTCGGCAGCCGCCTGCCGCGCCACTTCGGCTCGATATCGCCCTTCAGCGGACTTCAGCGCCTGCTCCGACACGTTGCGGTCATCGCGGAACAGCATCTCCATGCGCCGGTACTCGGACTCGGCGGCGGCAAGCGTTGCGCGCGCTGCTCTGGACTCGGCCGTCGCGGCGAGGTAGCGACCGCGCAATTCCGCGAGCGGTTGCAGGTTCGCGACGATGCCGTAAACCTCGACGGCCGTTTCCCGCCTGGCGGACTTCAAGGCTTGCACGGCTATGCCGGCGGCCTTCTGGCTTTCCGCGGAGATGCGCACGACCGGACGCCCGCCATCGACGCGCGCAGTCGAAACCGCCTTGATCTGCTCATCGTGCTTTTCGGCCTGTGTACCCAATTCGTCGCGCGAGTAGTAAATCAGAGCCCACGACAACAGGGTAATGATCACTGCCATCACTGCGATGATCGCGTGTGCCGGGCGCAAAATCATGGCTGCGGCGCCAGGATCATTGATTGTTTACCTTGCACCATTGGTTACCTTGGCATCATTGGGTACCCTGGCGGAACGCGAACTCTCGATATCCGGCAGCACTTCGAAATCGCCGAGCAGCGGACGCTGCACAGCGTCCTCCAGACGCGCCAAAGCCTTGCGCACTTCAACCAGCGCAGACTGAAGCAACGTTTCCGATGCGAGCGTATCGATGCGCGCAGCAACGCGCTGCATGCGGTCCGCAGCACCCGCTTCGAACTGCCGGTTTATACGGGACTCCTGCTCGTGCTGTACCCGCAACTGGTGCTCGGCGTCCGCGATGCGATCGCGTGCCAGCCGGTATTGCGCGCCGGCGCGCTCGGCGAGCGAGATGGCGTCGGCCTGGGTTGCCGCGAACTGCTCCGCCGCCAGTTCGCGGCGCGCCTGTGCTTGCCGGATCGAGGCTCGCGTCTGCGCCGCCGGCGGCAGCGACATGCCGACTGCCAGCGACCAGACGTTGTCACCCTGATCCCAGGCGTAGCCCGGTCCCAGCGTTATGTCCGGGTTCTGCGCCGCCACGGCTGCCTTGACCTGCGCATCGGCTGCGCCGAATTCCAGAAGCTTGCGATGTACATCGAGACGGTTGCGCAACGCCATGCGGCGCAGAGCGCCGACATCCATCTCCGTCCGCGGTGGATCGTCCGCATCGAAGCGCAGCTTCATGCGTTCCAACACCTCCAGCGACAGGCCGATTGCCGCCGCAAGCTCTCCCAGCTCGAGCTGCTGCTTTGCCAGTTCCTCGCTGCGCAGCAGCGCGAGCTGGGAATAGGTGACACGCTCGATCCCGAAATCGCGAGCCGATAACATGCCCGCTTCCACACGGCGACTGACCAGGCCGAGCATCTCCTTGCGTGCCATAAGCTGTGCGTCCAGCGATTGCAATGCGTCGCGGCTCGCTTGCAGTTGCAGATAATGGTCGCGCACGCGACCACGCACCATCCACGCCGCGTTCGCAACGTCGAGATCGGCGGCATCCGCCAGGAACGCACCGCGTTCGGCGAGCGCGGCGCGCTTGCCTTGCGCGACCAGTGGAATTTCCAGTTCCAGCCCGAGAGTCCAGGGACCAGTGTTATCGGGCAGCGTCCGGCTGTGATACTCGGGTTTCAACCTTCCCGACCAGGTCTGCGGCAACGCTGCGGAGCCAAACTCGGCGTGTGCGACGTCGGCGCGCGCACGTGCAGTGCGAATGTCTGCATGGAAATACAAGGCGATCAGGGTCAGTTCCTTCAGGCCCCACTGATCCGGCGGCCAGGCGTCCGGCGCATAGCCGTTCGCCGTCACAAACCGCTTCAGACCATCGACAGCGCCGGAGCGGGCGATGAATTCGGAAGCCGTCGCTTCCGCTTCGAGCGGCCTGGATGAATAGGGAACAGCCGAACAGGCCGCAATCGCGATGACCGCTGCCAGGCCGGGAAGAAATTTCAGACAACTGCACTCCATCGCACGGCTCAGTGCAGTTTGATGTGAGGCTCGGTGCGCCGCGTGATGATGCGCGCCAGCGTATCCAGGAAGACCTTGGTGAAACCGTGCAGCGCAAGCTCGTGCATCTTGTACAGAGAAATGTACATTATCCTGGCGAAAAGGCCTTCGATCATGACGCTGCCGCGCGTGATGGCGCCCATCAGGCTGCCGACGGTGCTGAATTTTCCCAGGGAGATCAGCGATCCGAAATCGCGATACTCGTATGGGCGCAGCGGTTCGCCGCGCAAGTGGCGCGGAAGCATTCCGTAAAGATGCGAAGCCTGCTGATGCGCGGACTGGGCACGCGGCGGCACCGCGATTTTCTTTTCCGGCCACGGACAGCTTGCGCAGTCGCCGAAGGCAAAGATGCTCGGATCGCGCGTCGTTTGCAGGGTTTGCGCGACCACGAGCTGGTTGATGCGGTTGGTCTCCAGTCCGCCGATGTCCTGGAGGAAATCGGGCGCCTTGATGCCCGCCGCCCACACCACCAGTTCCGCGGGAATCTCGCGGCCGGTCTCGGTTTTCACGCCACTGGACGACACCTCGGTGACGCGCTCGCCGGTGAGCACTTCGACGCGCAGTTTCTTCAGCAGGCCGAGTACCGCGGTCGACAATCGTTCGGAAAGCGCCGGCAGGATTTTGGGCGCAGCTTCGACGATGGTGATCTGGATGTCCTGCTCGGGGTTGATGCGGTCCAGCCCGAAGGACAGAAATTCGCGGATGGTATTGTGCAGTTCCGCCGCAAGCTCCACGCCGGTGGCCCCGGCACCGATGATGGCGATATGCAGTTGCCCAGGCTCGAGCTGGCCCTGTTGCGCGTTCGCACGCAGGCACGCATTGAGCAATCGCGAATGAAACAAGGCCGCCTGCTGGGGATTGTCCAGCGAGATCGCATGTTCCGCCGCTCCCGGCGTGCCGAAGTCGTTGGTGGTACTGCCGACGGCAAGAACCAGCGTGTCGTAGGCTATGCGATGGGCGGGCAGGACTTCGCGACCGGCTTCGTCGAGCGTGGGCGCGAGATGGATTTCCCTGGTGGTGCGGTCAAGTCCATCCATTCTGCCGAGGCGGAACTGGAAATGATGCCAGCGCGCCTGATACAGATAGTCGAGTTCGTGATCGTTCAGGTCCATGCTGCCGGCCGCCACCTGGTGCAGCAACGGTTTCCACAGATGGGTGCGCGAGCGATCGACCAGCGTGATCAATGCCTGTCTGCGCCTGCCCAGCGTTCTGCCGAGTTGTGTGGCCAGTTCGAGTCCGCCGGCTCCGCCGCCGACGATGACGATCTTATGCAGTTCGCGATTTGATTTTTGTTCGCTCGCCATCGGAATGGACGGCCAATGCGGCCGGAATATCGGGAATAAGTAGCCGATTAAGCCGGGAGTTTATCTTGTTGCCCGAAACACTGCCCGTAGCAAAAAAAGCCCGCTGCGTGAGC
>WNFL01354889.1_pt1 | contig 11768 bp, 6 predicted proteins | sample 5400361 | NCBI WGS metagenome assembly WNFL01 (sample SAMN13153351, study PRJNA577476) | soil metagenome | isolation source: 40 cm soil on Douglas fir-dominated hillslope | place: USA:California | collected 2013-09-17
CCGGCCCTCCTGTTCCCGGACCGTTGCGGCGCCTGCGAGGCGCTCTGCGGAGGCCCGTTCTGTCCCCCTTGCGCGGAGACGCTCCTCCCGGTCCCTGCAGGATGCCCGCTCTGTGGCGAGCCGGGGGACGAGGCATTGCTGCCCGCGTTGCGGCCGCGCCGCTGCGCGCGCTGCCGCAAGGATCCGCCTCCCTACGCGCGTGCCCAGGCTGCGTTCCTGCACGGCGGGGCGCTGTCCGAGGCCATCCACCGCCTCAAGTACGAGGGGAGGGAAGAGCTGGCGCGACCGTTGGGCGCGCTGTTCGCGGCATGCGAGCCGCCGCGGGCGGACCTCGTCGCGCCGATCCCGCTCCATGCGGCGCGCCTTCGCGAACGCGGGTACGACCAGGCCGCGCTCCTCGCGCGCGAGGCGGGGCGGCGGTTCGGCCTGCCCGTGCGGTCGCTGCTCGTGCGCGTACGGCCGACGCCCCAGCAGGTGGGGCTCGATCGGATCCGTCGCGACCAGAACGTTCGCGCGGCGTTTCGCGCGCTGCCCGGCGCCGCTGGTGTGCGGGTATGCCTGATCGACGACGTGCTCACCACCGGCGCGACGGCTGCGGAAGCCGCTCGCGCGCTCGCGGCCGCCGGCGCGATCCGCGTGGAAGTGCGGACGCTTGCCCGGGCGGCGTAGCGGGCGGACGCCCGCCCGCCCGTATAGCGTGCTTGCCTGTGGCACGGTAAGGAATGCTCCAGGGTGCCGGGCCGTTGCGGCTCTGACCCCTCCCCGGGAGCCCGATGCCGAGACGACTCGCCGCACTAGCGCTGCTCCTCCTGCCGATCGCGGCCATTGCCGGGCCGGTCGATACGCAGGCGGACGCGCTGTTCGCTCGGCTCGCGGGTGAGCTTGGGTCCGCGCGCGCCCTGCCCGATCTGTTCCGGGTGTACGAGCTCCGCGACGAAGTGTCCGACCTGGCCGCGTTTGCGCGCCGCTTCGACCGCATCGCCGTGGATCGCGGGGCCCGGGCCGACGTGCGCGCGGCGGCGCTCGAGCTGCGGGCGCAGCTGGCCGTCGCGCAGGGGCAGCTCCTGCAGGCCCGCGCCGCCATCGATCGGGCAGCTCCCGTCCGCGCGTGGGCGGTCATCGGCCCCTTCGAGAACGACGGCCGCACCGGGCTGCGCACGGTCTATCCTCCCGAGACGGCAGGATACGACGCCGCGGCCAAGTATCCCGGCAAGGACCACGACGTGTCCTGGCGCGCGTTGCCCCAGCAGGCGTTCCCGCTCGGCTACGTCGACCTGTCCTCGGCGGTGTGGCCTGCGCAGGAATCGACCGTGTACGCGGCGACCGTGCTTCGCTCGGCGCGGGCGCGGACGGCCGTGCTGCACCTGGGCGCCAGCGGCGCCAGCCGCCTGTGGGTGAACGGGAAGCTGGTGCGCGAGGACACCGCCGTGCATCCGTCGCGTTGGGACCAGGCTGCGTTCGCGGTCGAGCTGCGCCCCGGAGACAACCCGGTGCTGCTCAAGCTGGCGCACGGGACCGGCAAGCCGGGGTTCTCCCTGCGCGTGTGCGACGAGCATGACGAGCCGCTCCCGGCGGTGGCCAGCTCCGCGCGCATCCCCGGCAAGAAGCATGCTCTGGCCTCCGTGCGCGAAGCGCCGGCGCGCAGGCCCGCTGCGCGCATCCCCGACGCCGTTGCCGAGCTGCGCGAGGAAGCGCGGCTGCACCCCGAGGATGCGCGCGCGCAGGAGGATCTCGCGGTGGCGCTCGCCTGGCGGCGGCAGTACGACGACGTGGAGCGCCTCGCGCTGCACGCCCAGGAACGCGCTTCCGAGGCGGCGCCGGGCGACCCCCGGATCGAGCTGCGGCTCTCGCGGTACGAGGATCGCGACGGCAACCGCCGGCGCGCCGCGCTGGAGCGGGCGCTGGCCCGCAATCCGGAGGACGCGGGCGTGCTCGAAGCGCTCGCTGCGCAGCGGCTGGAGCACGGCGATGCGTGGGGCGCGGTTCGATTCGCCGAGAAGGCCCGCGCCGCGGACCCCGCCGCGTTGCCAGCTGCCCTGACGCTCGCCCGGGCGCTGGAGGCGGTCGGACTCACCGCGCGCGCCTCGCTCCTGCGTCTTCAGGCCGCGCGCGAGCACCCCGCGCTCCCGGCGGCGCACCGCGCGGCCGCCAATGCGCAGCGGCGCTTCGGCCGGGCCGCCGAGTCCGAGGCCGAGCTGCGCGCCGCGCTCGCAGTCCGGTTCGACGACGCCGAGGCGCGCGGAGACTTGACCGCGCTCCTGCTCGACCGCGGCGACCTGGACGGCGCGCTGCGCCTCCTGGGCGAGTCGATCTCGATCGATCCCGCCTCGCCCTATTCGCGGCTGCGCGCCGCCGAGCTGCTCTCCCAGAACGGCCGCGCTGCGCAGGCCGAGCGGGCCTACAAGGAGCTGGTCGAGCTGGCGCCGGATCGGCCCGACGTGCGCGAGGCGCTCGGGCGCCACCTTTTGCGCGAGAACGACGACGCCGGCGCCCTGGCGGCGTTCACGCAGGCGCTGGCGCTCAAGCCGCAGAATCCCGCCCTGCGCGAGCTGATGCGGACCGTGCGGCCCGAGGAGCGGTACGCCGCGCCGTACCTCTACGACGCAACCGCCCTGGCCAAGGCGCCCAGCGCAGCGCAGGGCGAGGACGTGGAGATCCTGGCGGACCTCACCGTGACCCGCGTCTTCGCGAACGGGCTCGCCTCGCGCACCCGCCAGCTGGTGCTGCGCGCGCTCACCCAGCGCGGCGTGGACCAGTCGCGGTGGCAGTCGATCCAGTACTCGCCGGACCGGCAGATGGTGCGCGTCGAGCGCGCCCGGATCGTGCGCAAGGACGGCACGGTGGTGGAAAGCCGCAGCGACGGCGAGCGCAACGTGAGCGAGCCTTGGTACGCGATGTACTACGACCTGCGCTCGCGGGTGGTCGGCTTTCCCCAGCTGGAGCCCGGCGACGTGCTCGAGGTGGTGCAGCGGATCGACGACTCGGGCACCAACTTCTTCGCCGACTACTTCGGCGACTTCCAGTACCTGCAGGGCTACTCGCGCAAGGGCATCGCCGACTACGTGCTCCTGGGCCCGCCAGGGCGCGCCTTCTACGCCGTGGCAACGCCGCTGCCCCGGCTCAGCCATACCCAGGGCAAGCTGCCCGACGGCGGCACCTGGCAGCGGTGGACGGCGCGCGACGTGCCGCGCGTAGTGCCCGAGCCCTCGATGCCGGGCTCGAGCGACCTGCTCGCCTACGTGCACGTCTCCACCTACAAGGACTGGGAGAGCGTCGCGCGGTTCTACTGGGGCCTGGTGAAGGACCAGCTGCGCGTCACCGACGAGGTGCGCGCCGCCGCCCAGGAAGCGGCGCGCGGCATCCCGGCGACGGACGAGGAGGCGCGGATCCGCGCCGTCTACGATGGAGTTCGGCATCCACAGCTTCAAGCCGTACCCGGTAGAGACCGTGCTCACCCGCCGGTTCGGCGACTGCAAGGACAAGGCCTCGCTCATGCACGCCATGCTCGAGGCGCTGGGCATCGACTCGCGGCTGGTGCTCTTGCGCACGAGGAGGATGGGCAACCTGTCGGAGGCGCTGGCGTCGCTCGCGGTCTTCGACCACGCCATCCTCTACGTTCCCAAGTACCAGCTCTACCTGGACGGCACGGCCGAGTTCCACGGCTCGGGCGAATTGCCGCCCGACGACCGGGGCGCCGAGGCGCTGGTCGTGGAGCCCGACGGCACCGGGTCCCGGATCCGCCGGACGCCGGACGCGCGGCCCGCCGACAACCTGGACGAGACGCGCGCCCGGCTGTCGCTGAGCGCCGACGGAAGCGCGAAGCTGGACCTGACCGCCAGCGCGCGGGGTCCGTGGACCGCCGAGCTGCGCCGGACGTTCGAGTCGCCGGACGAGCGGCGCGCGCGCGCCGAGGAGCAGCTGGCGCGGGCGGCCTTCCCCGGCGTTAAAGTCACCGCCGTGGACGTGTCGGACCCGCACGACATCGAGCGGCCCTTCACCGCGCGCTTCCAGGCCAACGCGCCGGCGTTCGCCACGCTCTCGGCCGGCGGCCTGCGCTTCTCGCCGTTCGGGCGGCAGCGCAGCTACGTCGAGTCCTACGCGCAGCTCTCGCGGCGCGCGCTGCCGCAACGCCTGCCTGCGCCGCAGCGCCTCACCGTCTCGACGGAGGTGGAGCTGCCGCGCGGGTGGAGCGCGTCGCTCCCCGAGGATGCATCGGAGGACGCCGCGCAGGGCAGCTGGTCGGTGAAATACGCGCGAGCCGATGGCAAGGTGACCGCGAGCCTCGTGCTGGAGCTGAACGGGGGCACGGTCGCGCCGCAGGACTACGCGGCGTTCCGCTCGTTCCTCGGCCGGCTCGACCGGGTGCTCTTGCGCAAGGTCGAGGCGGTCGCGCCCGCGCAGACCGCGGTGAACGAGGGCAACTGAGCTTGAATTCCCTCCCGCGTCCGGCCGCCCTGCTGGCGATCTCCGCGCTCGCGCTCGCGTGCGGGCACGCGGCCCGCGCCCCTTCGCCGCGCGCAAGCGCCGAGGAAGAGGCGCGCCGACGGTTGGACGACGCGGAGCGCGCGGCGGCCGCCGGTGACGCCATGGCCGCCGCCCGGGCAGGCTGGCTGCGATACCTGGTCGCCTCCGACGCTCCCGCCGCCGAGGCGCGTTTGCGCGCGGCAGCCCGGAGCGGCGATCAGCGGGCGCGGGCGCTGGCCCTCTGCGGGATCGCGGAGATCCTCGAGGACCGCCTCGACACGCTGCCGGCCGTCCGGGCGTGGATCGATGCGGTGCACGCGGCGCCTGGCGATGCGCTGGCCGAGCTCGCCGCCTCCAGGCTGCTCGACGTGCAGGGCGACTCCCGCGTCGTGGACGACGCCATCGTGGAAGCGGCAGAGCACGCTCCGCCGGCGCTCTCGCCCCGCGCCGCACGCCTGCTGCGTGAGGGGGCCGCACGGTCGCTTGCGGCTCGCGTGGCCGAGGTGGGGCCCAAGGCGGAAGCCAAGGCGTGGGCGCGGATGGGCGTGGTGCAGAGCTGGCGCGTGGCGGGCCCCTTCGGCGCGCTCCGGCTGTTCGATCTGTCGCGCGCGCTGGCCCTGGACGGGACGTCTCCCATAGCGGCGCCCGCGCAGGGCCCGGCCGGGCCCACCGGGTCGCGGGCCCTCGATTTCCCCGACGGTGACGTCGGGCTCGACCTCGAGCCCTCGGACGGCGACGTGTTCTACGCCGCGAGCGAGCTGCGCATCGAGCGCGGCGGCGATTACCTCGCCTGGATCGAAGGGGCAGCGGCGCTGGAGCTGCGCTTCGACGGCGCGGTCGTCCTCTCCCGCGTGCCCTACCCGCGCGAGATGCCGCGCGCCCAGACGATCGCGGTCCGCCTCGGCCCCGGCACGCACCAGGCGCTGGTGCGCTGGAGCCGGGCGGAGGGCGCGCGCTTCCGGCTCACGCTGGTGCGCGCGGACGGGGCGCCCGCCGACTTCGCCAGCGCCGCTCCGGCGGAGCTCACCGGCGCGCGCCTCGAGGCACCGTGCGCGCTCGGGAAGGCCTGCTCCGCGCGCGCGGCCTGGGCGGAAACCCCCTCGCTCGCCAGCGTGGCGGAAGAGCGGTTGCGCGAGGACGACGGCGACCCGCTCGCGGCATGGCTCCTGGCCCGCGCGGTGATCGGCGACGAGCGCGCCCCGGCGCGGGTGGCCGTGGCGCGCGCGGTGGCCCTGAGCGCCTCCGGAGCGCCGGCGCTGCTGCTGCGCGCGCAGGAGGTGCTGCGCGATCCCGAGGTGCCGGACCGGCTCGGCCGCTCTCGGGCCCTGATCGATCTGTCGCAGGCTGCGCGGAAGGACCCGCTGCTCGTCCGCGCGCGCCTCACGGCGGCGGCCCTGCAGCGCGACGCGGAACGGTACGACGACGCGGCGCAGGAGCTGCAGCAGGCGGAAGCCGCGCTACGGCACCTGGGCGGCCCCGCGCCGCAGGCGGGCGCCATCCCCGCGGCGCTGACCGTGGCGGCGCGGGCGCCGGCCGCGGACGCATTGCCGGCGCGGCTGCAGCTGGCGCGGGCCAGGCTGCTCGACGCGCAGGGAAACGCCTCGGCGGCGCGCGCCGGCGTCGAGGCCGCGCTGCGGGCCGACCCCGGCAGGTGCGATGCGCGATCGCTCCGTTACGAGCTGGCCCGGCGCGACGGCAGCATTCCCGACCAGCGGAAGGCCGCGGAGGGGCTGCTGCCGTGCGGCGACGGAGCTTCCACCCTGGCCGGGCTGCTGCGCGATCGCCGCGACCTCGCGCGCGCCGAGGAGCTCTTCGCGCTGCTCGCCGCCGCGCATCCCGGCCAGCCGGCCCGGCTGCATGCCCTGGCGGAGATCCAGGGGGCGCGCAACGAGGTGGCCGCCGCCGTCCGTACCTTGGAGAAGGCCTCCGCGCTGGCGCCGCGCAGCGCCGATCCGGTGCGCCGCCTCGCCGGGCTGCTCGAGGCGAGCGGGAATGCTCGTGCCGCCGACGAGGCGCGCGCCCGCGCCGTGGCGCTCGCCCCGGGCGATCTCGCCCTGCGGCGCCAGCTGGCGCAGTCCCGCGGCGAAGACGTGATGCGCTGGGCGGACCGCGACGGCCTGGCCCTGGCCCGCGACGCCGGAGTGAAGGCGCCGCCGGGCGCATCCGCCGTCCGCTTGCTGGACCAGGGCGCGGTGCAGGTCTATCCGGACGGCGGCGCGGTCGAGCGGGTGCACAACGTCGTCCGCGTGCTCGACAAGAAGGGCGTCTCCCGCTTCGGTGAGGCACACCTGCCCGGCGACGCCGAGGTGCTGCGCCTGCGCACCATCAAGCGCGACGGCCGCACGCTGGAACCCGAGTCGATCCCCGAGAAGGAGGGCGTGACCATGCCCGGCCTGGAGCCTGGCGACGCCGTCGAGATCGACTACCTGCGCGCGATCGCGCCCAGGGGTCCGGAGCTTCCGGGAGTCGGCTTGGGCGGGTTCTTCTTCCGGGACGAGCAGACCCCGATGGTCGAGAGCACCTACGAGGTGCGCGCCCCCGCGCAGCTTCCCCTGGAAGTGGACGCGCACAACGTCAAGGCGCCCGCCATCGAGAAGGTGGCCGGCGAGCAGCGCTTCCGCATGACCGCGCGGGACGTCGCGCCGCAGGAGCCCGAGCCGCACCAGCCGTCCGAGGCGGAGACGATGCCGTGGATCCAGATCGGCTCCGGCGCCGGGCAGCGCGAGCTGCTGCGCTCGCTCGCGGACTGGGCGCTTCTGCGCGGCCGGGCGGGCAGCGCCACCGACGAGCTGGCGCGAGCGGCCGGGGGAGCGACGCCGCGCGAGCGCGCGCGGCAGATCCACGCTGCCGTGGCGCAAGCCGTGCGCGGGCGATCGCAGGGATCGGACTTTTCGCTCCCGGCCGCGCACGTGCTGGCGCAAGCTCGCGGGAACCGTCTGCTGCTCCTCAAGGCGGCGCTCGCCTCGGCCGGGATCGGCAGCCACATCGTGCTGGTGCGCGGGTTCAACCAGGACCAGGCGGCGTACCGGTTCCCGCGCCCCGATGCGTACGGCTGGGCGGTGCTGCGCATCGACCTTCCGGGCGAGGCCGCCTGGGTCGACCCGAGCTACCGGCTGGGGCCCTTCGACGCGCTGCCTGCCTTCCTGCGCGGCCAGGACGCCTGGGTGGTGCCCGAGCCGGGCGAGGAGCCGCAGCAGGTCCGTACGCCCTCGGAACCGGCGGAGGACGGGCGCCAGATTTCGCTGCAGCTCCGGCTCGATGCTGCCGGAGTAGCCACGGGCGGCGGCCGGGACCGGCATCTGGGGTTCGAGGCGGCCGGCCTCAAGGACGCGCTCGAGCGGTACGACGAGACGCAGCGCAAGCAGGCGGTGGAGTCGATGCTCGGCCGCGGCCTGCGGGGCGTGGAGCTGGACTCGCTCGCCGCCGAGGGGGAGGGAGAGGTCGGCGGCGCCACGACGCTCGTCTACGGCCTGCGCGCGCAGCTCGCGCGGCGCGACGGGGCGCGCCTGCTCGTGCCCGCCTCGCCTCTGCCCCAGCGGCTGTCCGGGCGCTGGGTACAGAAGGCGGAGCGGGCGCTTCCGCTGTTGATCGACTCCGCCGAGAAGCAGACGACGCGCGCCGAGATCGCGCTCCCTGAAGGCTTCCACCTGCGCACGCCGCCGGCGCCGGTCGCGGTGCGCACCGCGTTCGGCGAGTTCTCCTGGAGCGCGCGCGAGCGGGGCGGCAAGCTGGTGATCGAGGAATCGTTCGCCCTGGCGCAGCAGCGCATCCCGCCCGGGCGCTACGCGGAGCTCGCCGACTTCGCCCGCCGGGTCGACGAGGTGGAGGACCAGGAGATTTCGCTCTCGCCCTGAATCCGCCAGCGCGAGGCGCGTCGGACGACCCCGGCCTGGGTCCAGATCAGAAGAAGCGGAGGGCCACTTCGCTGTGCAGGTCGAGGCCAGCCTCGGTGAGGCGGAGCGTCGTCCCGTCGAGCTCGGCGAGCCCTTCCCGGCGCAGCCGCTCGATCTGCGGCGCGAAACGGGAGCACACGGGAAGATGCAGATCGTCTTCCAGCGCGCCGAGGTCGAGGCCTTCGGCGAGACGCAGGCCCGTGAAGAGGCGCTCGCGCAAGTGCTCCTCGGCGTCCAGCTCCTCGGCCTGCGCTTCTCCCAGGCCGGTCGCCTCGACCCGCTCGAGATACCGCTCCGGCGAGCGGTCGTTCATCCAGCGCCGCCCGACGGCCGCGCCGAGGGGCAGCTTGCGGAACCCGCACGCGCCGCAGCCCGCCGCCGCGTACTCCAGGCCGCGCCAGTAGAGCGAGTTGTGCACCGCCTCGTACCCGGGGCGCGCGTAGTTGGAGATCTCGTAGCGCGCGTACCCGGCGCGCCGCAGCTCGCCTCGGACCGCGTCGCCCATCGCCGCCTGCACCTCGTCGTCGGGCAAGAGCAGCTCGCCGCGGCGCACCGCCTTCGCCATCGGCACCTCCTCGGCGAGGCCGGTGAGCGTCAGCGCGTAGCAGCTCAGGTGCTCGGGACCGAGGGCGACGGCGGCCGCCGCATCGCGCGCTGCCCCTTGCTCGGTCTGGCCTTCGGCGCCGTGGATGAGGTCGAGCGAGACGTTCTCGAACCCGGCGGCGCGCGCAGTCTGGTACGCGCGTACCGCGTCGCCGCCCGAATGCTGGCGACCGAGCGCGACGAGCTGGGGAGCGGCGAAGGATTGCACGCCGATGGAGAGCCGGTTCACGCCGGCCGCGCGAAAAGCGGAGAAGCGCCCCTCGTCGGTGGTGCCCGGATTGGCTTCCAGGGTGATCTCCGCCGAGGGTGCCACGTCGAAGAGGCCGCGGACCTCCCGCAGGACTTCGTCGACGCGCTCCGGATCCCACAGCGAAGGCGTCCCGCCGCCGAAGTAGACGGACACCGCGCGGCGGCCGGCGAACTCGGGCGCGCGACAGCGCAGCTCGCGCAGGACGGCGCGCGTGTAGCGCTCCTGCGGGATGACCTTCTCGGCCCGCGAGGCGAAGTCGCAGTACGGGCACTTCGACAGGCAGTACGGGAAGTGGATGTAGATGCCGATCTCGCCCACGGCGGGGGACTTATAACCGGCCGGCAGGCCGTGCGTCGCGCGCGGCGGCCTCCCAGGCCACCCGGATGCGGCCGGCGACCCGCTCCGGCTGCTCGATGTGCAGGTGATGGCTCGCCCCCGGAACCGTCTCCATCTCCAGCGCCGGCACGGCGGAGAGCCACGAACGGAGCTGCTGCTCGGGCGGCAGGTGCCCGCGCTCGGCGCGCAAGAGCAGCACCGGAGCGCGGACCCGGGAGAGGATCTGCTGGAGCACCTCCTGCGTATACGGGAGCGGCGAGCGCGCCCGCAGCAGCGGGTCCCACTTCCAGGCGAGCGCCCCGCCCCGGGCGGGGTCCGGACCGACCGCTCCTTCAGCGAGCAGGGTCGCCGCGGACGGCGAAAGATCCGGGTTGGCGCGCAGCATGCGCTGGCGCGCCTCGTCCACCGAGGCGACCGCTCGCCGTGCCCGCGGCTTCACGAGGTCCTCGAGCCATCCGGACAGCCGGTCGGGAACCTCTCCGGGCGCGATCAGCATCGGCGCGGCGTCCAGGAGCGTCACGTGCGCGACGAGCTCCGGCTGGGCGGCCGCGTAGAGCAGCGCGAGCGCGCCGCCCATGGAATGGCCTACCAGGCGCACCGGGCCCGGCGCCGGCAGCTCGCGCAGCAGACCGTCGAGATCGCCCAGGTACTCGACGAAGTGATAGAAGGCCCCCGCGCCGGCCCAGGACGAGTCGCCGTGCCCGCGGTGGTCGACCGCCACCGTCCTGCCCGGCAGGAGGGGCGCCAGCAGATCGAACGAGCCGCGGTGATCGAGCCACCCGTGCAGCAGCACGGAAATCGGGCCTTCTTCCGGCCCGCGCTCACGGACGCGCAGGGAGAGGCCGCGCACCGGCACGTCGCGTTCGCGGAAGTCCACGCGGGCATCTGTCCGCCGGCGCGCCGCGGCGTCAAGCGCCTTGACCGGACCCCCGTGCTCTGTTACCCGCCGCGCATGCCTGGAAAACCCCTGGTGGGCATCATCATGGGAAGCAAGACCGACCTGGAAGTCCTCCAGGGAGCGGTCGAGGTGCTGCGCGAGTTCGGCATCGAGCACGAGCTGCGCATCCTCTCGGCGCACCGCACGCCGGAGAAGGTGCTGGAGTGGTCGCAGACCGCCGAGGAGCGCGGGCTCGAGGTGCTCATTGCGGGCGCGGGCAGCGCCGCCGCGCTGCCGGGCGTGGTGGCGGCGAAGACGGTGCTGCCGGTGCTCGGCGTGCCGGTCGCCTCGACCACGCTGGGCGGCGTCGACGCGCTGCTCTCCATCGTGCAGATGCCGAAGGGCGTGCCGGTGGGGACCCTGGCGATCGGGAAGGGTGGCGCGGCGAATGCGGCGCTCCTGGCCGTGTCGATCCTCGCCGCCAAGAGGCCCGATCTGCGCGAGAAGCTGCGTGCGTGGCGCAAGAAGCGCGCCGACGAGGTGCTCAAGTCCGACGCCGAGGCGCAGGGGAAGTAGCCGGGCCGTTCAGCGGACTTTCACGCCCAGGGCCAGGCCTTCCTCGGTGGGGATCATGGTGGCGCGGAAGCGGCCGCCGCGGGCGAGCTCCTCGTTGAAGCGGCGCAGCGCGCGCACCCCCTCGTCCCCGTCGGGCTTGGCGACGCCGCCGAAGCCGAAGGCGTTGTCTCCCAGCACCGCGCCTCCGATCCGGAGGTGCCGCGCGGCCCAATCGAGGTAGGCGGGATAACCGGTCTTGTCGGCGTCGATGAAGCAGAGATCGAATGGACCCAGGCTCTCGATCTCCCGCAACCCTTGCAGCGCGGGGCCGACGTGGATCCGGGCGCGGCCCTCGACGCCCGCCTTGCGGAAGGACTCGCGGGCGACCTCCGCGTGGTGCGCGTCCAGCTCGAAGGTGTGCAGCGCTCCGTCTTCCGGCATACCGCGCAAGAGGCACACCCCGCTGTAGCCGCCGAGTGTGCCGATCTCCACTGCCTTGCGCGCGCCGACGAGCCGCGCGACCACCTCCAGGTGCAGCCCGTCGAACCGTCCCACCGCGATCGCGGGGAGCCCCTCGCGGACGCTTCGCGCGCGGATCTCCGCCAGCACCGCGTCCTCTGGCTGGAAGACCTTCTCGGCCCAGCGCGCCAGCTCCGGCGAGCCCTGGCCGAATCCCTTGTCCTCGGGAGAGATGGGCATGTCTCGGGAGTCTACCCCGGCCCGGCGCGGAGCGTCTCGAGCAGCATGCCGACCAGGTCGCCGCGGTACACGGCGACGTACGCCAGCGAGC